>Ga0137310_101314_pt1 | contig 15807 bp, 13 predicted proteins | sample NAcewiD2O_June_2_FD_97183 | JGI IMG/M metagenome (GOLD analysis project Ga0137310, IMG submission 97183) | Mouse cecal microbial communities from Vienna, Austria - N-Acetylglucosamine amended D2O_June | ecosystem: Host-associated > Mammals > Digestive system > Large intestine > Cecum | place...
TACAATTTTAAGGGCGAACTTACCGGTATTCCATGTTTTTACTGTCGAGGAACTTTTGATATGAGTGAGATGTCTTTTAAGGATAGGACACTATGTAAAATGCTTCGTAAGGCTGTTGCCAGGAAGAACCCTGATGAGTATGAGATATGGGAAAAGGCATTGATGGCGGTTGGCGATAATGAAAAGGGAAATTGGATTGACAAGGCATATATAGAACCTATTATCGAGGCAATAGGGTAAATCGAAAATGAATTGGAAGTTTTTGAGAGTCGTGTAACAGCGGCTCTCTTTTCATGTCCGGAAGGAGGTGGTCATTTGTATCCGGTCAGCGAAGCCTTCTTAGCTGCAGTGAAGGCAAATACAAGAAAATATTACTGGACGGGCAGGATCACTACGACTGCCGGAACGGTTTACGAGTTTGATCAGGATGATATGGTTAAGGGCAGCGGATATATCACAAGCCAGTGCTGCGGAAGTACGGAGATCGAGCTTGGAACGGTGTATGCTGCTGAGATGGGAATATCGCTTTTCTCTGATATTGACCGTTACACGCTGGAAGATGCAAAGGTGGAGCTGTTCTATCACCTGCAGGTTGCGGGCGGTTCTTATGAGAGGATCCCGATGGGGATCTTCGAGGTGTCGGAGGCGAACAGGAAAGCGAAGTGCCTGGAGATCAAGGCGTATGATTACATGGTGAGGTTCGAGAAGGCCTTCACTTCTCTGGAATCCATCGGCAATGCCTATGATTTCATGGTGCTTTGTTCCACGGCCTGTAGCGTGGCTCTGGCTCAGGACAGGGCAACGATCGAGGGGATGCCGAACGGATATGAGAACCTGTCCATCTATTCTGATAATGATATCGAAACTTACCGCGATGTGCTGTTCTATGTGGGACAGGTGCTTGGCGGTTTTTTCGTGATCAACAGAGCCGGGGAGCTGGAGCTGAGGAAGTACGGCAATCAGTCTGTATTGACTGTGGAGAGGAAGCACAGGTTCACTTCCAGCTTTTCGGATTTCATCACGAGGTACACGGCGGTCAGCTCTACAAACCTCCGGACGCAGATTGCGGAGTATTACGCGCTGGATCCGGATGACGGGCTGACGATGAATCTGGGCATGAATCCACTCCTTCAGTTCGGTCTGGATGAGACCAGGCGGCAGCTCTGCGAGAATATCCTGGCTGACCTGTCCGTGGTGAATTATGTGCCTTTTGATTCTGACACGATCGGAAATCCGGCGCTGGATGTGGGAGATATCCTTTCCTTTACCGGCGGTCAGGCGGATGCCACGAAGATCGCCTGCATTACATCAAGCAGCATCAAGATCGGCGGCAGACAGACGATCAAGTGCGTGGGAAAGAATCCGAAGCTGTCACAGGCGAAGAGCAAGAATGATAAGAATATTTCCGGGCTTCTGGCGCAGATCGAGGCGGGGAAGATCGGGATCCATACATTTACGAATGCTTCTGCCTTTACCGTGGCGGAGGTGGATACAAAGATTATTTCCATTGAGTTTGCCACGACGGAAGCGAACCATGCGCAGTTCTTCGGACAGGTGATCGTGGATGTGGCGGCAAAGCAGGTAACGAGGTCTGCGATGGCTTCCGGGGATGTGGTGATCCCGTCCGTGGCGGTGGATGAGGTACCGGCGGCGGATCCGGAAGCTCAGGCAGAGGACAGCAGTTCTGAAGAAACCGTGGGCGCTGAGGAACCTGTGGTCATCGGAAATACGGAGGAACAGACGGTGAACGTTTCGTTACCCGTCTCATGGACGGAGGACGGTCATGCGGATGTGATCTTTTCCTTTGAGTTCAATAACCAGATGATACCGGTGCATTATCCGCAGGAGAACTGGCACTCAGGAAGGCACACGATCCTTCTTTATTATCCGATCGAGAACGTGGTGCCGAATTACACGAACATTTTCAATGTCTATATGAGGTGCGAGGGCGGAACGGCAGCGGTAGATACCGGGATGTGCATTGCGTCCATTTCCGGCCAGAGCATGGGAGCATCTGCGGCATGGGACGGTAGGATCGATATTGAAGAGTATGTTGACCGATTCATTATCGGCAACGGCAGACAGGATGGAAGGCTTCAGGTGAAGGCGTTCACGGAAGCTGAGGCATGGGAGGTCAAGGAGATCGTAAACCGCTTCTATTCGGATGTGGTATCCGGAAGGACGGCTGTGGGCGGCTTTGCGATGCCGATTGACCTGAACGCAAGCAATAGTTAGGAGGCGGCGATGAAGAAATTAAAAGGAAATCTGACAATAGAACTGGAAGATGTGAACACGGGGGCGGTGGAGACCGTCTCCGAGACAAACATGGTCACGAATGCGGTCAATGACATTCTGGGTGTGAATCCGATGGGCGTCATGTATAAGGCGGGCGGGGAATATGACGATTCCCTGACCTGGAATAATGAGCTGCTTCCGATCTGCCCGAACATGATCGGCGGCATCCTGCTCTTTTCCAGCGCGATCACGGCGGCGGTGAACACTTTGTATCTGCCGTCAACGAATCTGCCTGTTGCTTATGCCAGCAACGATGTCAATGCGACTGCAAATGTGAAGCGCGGGAGCATGAACCTGACGGAGAGTATGAAGCTGACGGACGGCTATAAGTTCGTATGGGAGTTCACGCCTTCCCAGGGCAACGGCACGATCGCGGCTCTGGGTCTGACATCGAAGCACGGCGGGGCGAATGCATATGGGTCGGATGTGGCGGTGGACACTACGCTCCTTCAGATCAAGAAGGTGAGCCTGGATGATGAGGACGGCTTCATCAATGACCTGTTCCGGACGGTGACGGTGGATTTTGAGAACGGAAAACTGTATGCGCTGTGCTATGCGAGCAATACAGTGACGATCAAGCGCTACCAGATCCCGGTCTTTGATATCGGGCTGAATGAGAAGCTGGATGATTCCACGCTTGTTTTAGAGGATACCACGGTGCTGCAGTGCTCCACCTTTAAGTTTTACGGGAGCTATACGCCGTATGGTATTTTCTGCGATGGCGGGGATGGATACTGGTACGGATTTTCCAATCAGGCCAATTCATCCGGCAGCGCAACGATGCTCTGGATCAAGATCAAAAAGAGCGATTATTCCTATACGGAAGGAAGCTGGACATTATTAAATGCCACTCTTATGACTGTGGGAAGCTTCAAGGAAGGGTCGAGCTATCCGTCAGGGAGCAGGAACGCCGTGGTGAGGAACGGGTATCTGTATGTGCCTTCTTATGACAAGACAGGCATTTACAAGATCAATCTTTCCAACAGCACGGATATCACGCTGATCAGTCTGGGTATTACATCCAAGATGAGGTGTATCGGAGAAACGGGAAGCTGTGACTGCTGCCTGTCGATGCTGAATGATATCATCATCGGATATGATTTTGAGATCGATGTGAATGATAATGTGATCGCCACATTTGCCGGGGAGCGGTGCGGGAATGTCGCCACGCCGTTCTTCCAGTATAAGGAATATGTCTTCGCATGGGGCGGGGCGTATCTGAACCAGTACAGGTATACATGGATCCTGACACCGTATCTGGCGACGATATCCAACCTGTCGCAGGCGGTGGTGAAGAATGCGGATAAGACGATGAAGATCACGTATACATTGACGGAGCAGGATTCATCTTCGTGATGAGCTGCGGTAACTGAATAATTGTGCGCAAGAGGTGGCTGGGACTGCCTCTTTTGTTTGGGCGGTATTCCGGAAGGAAGCCGCCTATTTTAATGCAGAAATGGAGGGATTTGCGATGAAAGAGTTTTGGAATGTGATTCAGATGGTGTTCGCGGCTGTGGGCGGATGGCTTGGGTATTTCCTTGGCGGATGTGACGGGCTTTTGTATGCGCTTCTGGCTTTCGTGGTGCTGGACTATATCACCGGTATCATGTGCGCCATTGCGGATAAGAAGCTGTCAAGTGCCGTGGGGTTCAAGGGTATCTGCAGGAAGGTACTTATCTTTGCCCTGGTAGGGGTCGGTCATCTTCTGGATACGCAGGTGATCGGAAGTGGAAGCGTGCTGAGAACGGCGGTGATCTTTTTCTATCTGAGCAATGAAGGCCTGAGCCTTGTGGAGAATGCGGCGTATCTGGGGCTTCCGATTCCGGGGAAGCTGCATAAGGTCTTGGAACAGCTCCATGACAGGGCTGAGAAGGAAGATGAAAAGGAAGGTGAAGAGTAATGGCTTATACCAATAGTTCTATGGTGGTTTATAAGAAGCTGAGCCCGAACCATTCGGGCTTAAGGACGCACGGCATTGACCGGATCACGCCTCATTGCGTGGTCGGCCAGTGTACGGCAGAGGGTCTGGGTGACTGGTTCGTGAAGAGCAGCACACAGGCATCCAGTAATTACGGCATCGACAGGGATGGGCGTGTCGGGATGTATGTGGAAGAGAAGAATCGTTCATGGTGCTCTTCCAGCAATGCCAATGACCAGAGGGCAGTTACGATCGAGTGCGCGTCCGATACCACGGAGCCTTATGCTTTCAGGGATGTGGTTTATAAGAAGCTGATCGAGCTCTGCATTGATATTTGTAAGAGGAACGGCAAGAACAAGCTGATCTGGTTCGGGGATAAGGATAAGACGCTGAACTATTCTCCGAAGAGCGGTGAGATGATCCTGACGGTTCATCGGTGGTTTGCGAATAAGTCCTGTCCGGGGAACTGGATGTATGCGAGGATGGGGGATCTGGCGGAGAAGGTCACGGCTGCTTTGGGCGGTTCATCTGATTTCGGTTCCGGTGGAGTTTCTTCAAAGGGTACTCAGGCATCGGTACTGAAGAACCTGTCCGAGGCGGATGCGATCAAGAAGGTCGGTGCTTTGTTTACGGCTGACCAGAAGAAGAGCGGCATCCTGGCATCGGTATCCCTGGCACAGTTCATTCTGGAATCCGGATATGGGAAGAGTGAGCTGGCACAGAATGCCAATAATATCTTCGGGATGAAGTGCAGCCTGTCCGGGAACACTTGGAGCGGATCCGCATGGGATGGCAAGAGCAAGTACACGAAAAAGACGCAGGAACAGAATAAGGACGGAACCTATGAGACGATCACGGCTGATTTCCGGAAGTATCCCTGCATTGAGGATTCGATTGCTGACCATTCCGCATATCTGCTTGGGGCAAAGAACGGTAGCAAGGCGAGGTATGAGGGGCTGAAGGGATGCAAGGATTATAAGAAAGCTGTCCAGATCATCAAGGATGGCGGTTATGCCACAAGCCTGACCTATGTGGAGAAGCTTTGCTCCATCATTGAGAGGTGGAAGCTGACAGATTACGACGTGAAGGATTCCGGAGGTGAAGCGGTCAGGTGGTACCGTGTCAGAAAGACATGGGAGGACAGCAAGAGCCAGAAGGGCGCTTATAAGGTTCTGGCCAATGCGAAGAAGTGCGCGGATCAGAATCCGGGATATAAGGTGTTTGATGCTGACGGCAAGGTGGTGTATGAGCCGAAGGCGGCGGAGCCTGCGGTGAAGGTGCCGTTTCTGGTACGGGTGAAGATCAGTGATCTGAATATCCGGAAGGGACCTGGGACGAACTATGACAGGGTTCAGTTCTGCCCTCCGGGGGTTTATACCATTGTGGCGGTATCGAATGGAGCCGGGGCTTCTAAGTGGGGGAAACTGAAAAGCGGGATTGGATGGATCGCGCTTGAGTACACGGTGAGGTTGTAAACTGAATAGAGAATCGTTATCGAGCCTGCGGGTGTCGGGAGAAAAATCCTGATGTCCGCAGGCTTTTTTGTTGGGGAAAATTTTCTATTGACAGAAGAGACTACAAGCTGTAGAATATTGATAGACTACAAGAAGTAGTCGGAAGGGAGATTTTCTATGGCTGAAATTCAATTAGGGATAATCGAAAGCCAATTTGCAGATATGATTTGGGAACATGAACCTGTAACTTCAACCGAGCTTGTCAAACTGGCTGAAAAAGAATTTAGTTGGAAACGCACGACAACACATACTGTGATTAAGCGGTTATGTGAAAAAGGTTTGTTCGTAAATAACAAGGGAACGGTTACTTCACTTATGTCGCGGGATCAATTTTATGCGAACCAATCCCGTCAATTTGTAGAGGATTCTTTTGAGGGATCGCTGCCAGCCTTCATTGCTGCATTTACCAAAGGCAACAGTCTGTCTTCTGAGGAAGCCGCTGCAATCCGAAAAATGATTGATGAAGCGGAGGAAAAATAATGGAGACTGTTTTTATTAAGATTGTCAATATGAGCATTTCCGCCGGCTGGCTTGTACTTGCGGTCATCGTGGCGAGATTTTTGCTAAAGAAAGCACCTAAATGGGTATCTGTTCTTCTCTGGGGGCTTGTTGGTCTGCGGCTAGTGATGCCCTTTACAATCAAGTCAGGCTTTAGCCTGCTTCCAAGTGCAGAAGTTATAAGTCCATCTATTGGTTATGCAAAAAATCCCACAATCAACAGTGGAATCTCAGCCTTTGATAATGCAGTTAATCCTGCACTTGGAGCAACGCTTACGGCAAATCCGGGAGATAGTGCGAATCCAATGCAGGTATGGATTTTTATTTTCAGCATTATTTGGATTGCGGGAATTATTATTTTACTTACCTATGGTCTTATCAGTTACCTTAGGCTTTACAAAAGGGTTTCAGAAGCGGCACTCTTGAAAGAAAATGTGTGGATATGTGATAGAGTGGAAACGCCTTTTATCCTGGGGATTTTCCGACCGAGAATATATCTGCCTTCAAGTCTGGATGAAAAAGATATGGAGTATGTCCTTTCACATGAAAAGGCGCATCTTCGGCGGAAGGATCATATCTGGAAACCTATTGGATTCCTGCTTCTTTCCGTATACTGGTTTAATCCGCTCATATGGGCTGCTTATATTCTTCTGTGTCGGGATATAGAAATGGCATGCGATGAGAAGGTAATAACTGATTTGGAAACATCGGAAAAGAAAGCTTATGCCAATGCTCTTGTTTCATGCAGTATGCAGCGACGATTGGTGATCGCATGTCCGCTTGCATTTGGTGAAGTGGGAGTAAAGGAACGTGTGAAGGCTGTACTGAATTACAAGAAACCAGCATTTTGGATTACAATTTTTGCAATTATTGCTTGTGTTGTTGTCGCGGCGTGCTTTTTGACAAGCCCGAAACCTGATGAACAGGATTCGCATTATAATCTATCATCTGTAGGTGTTTATTACGGCATCTACATGTATGGCGATTTGGCAAAACTGGGGATATTGTCAAACGAAGATGGGGAATATTTCAGCTTCGGATTTGATCCGTTTTCAAGTTATATGAACATTGGTAGTATAACAGAAGAAGACGGTAAGCTGATTTGTAAGACATCTGATGGGAAATATACCTATGTTTTTGACATCAAAGATGCACAAACACTGATATTTGACGCTAAACGTTCCGCCAGTGTGAAACTGATTGATCCGAATTTTGGAGAGCAAATTGAGGATGGCAGTGAGTTTCATTTCTCTGATCAGCTTTCCGCGGCGGGGATACAGACAGACATAGATACTTATCGTACTGATTATATCGGTGATGCTCCCAAGGTTTCTCAGATAGCAATGAGGCTTCCGTACCCTGATGGTTATTCCTATAGCAGTATAGAAATCCAGTCCGCACATGAACCGTATGGGCTTACAGTATATTTGAACGGTGATCAGCCAATCTCACAGGACGAGTTTGAGGAAGCGGCAAGAGTGGCGTTTGGGTATATTGGCAATATGGGAACAATACGTTTTTGCAAAGCTGACACGAAGGAGGAACTTGCGGCCTTTGAACGTGGTGAAGTAGAAGGTGCCTATGACCGGATTCCTTGTGTTATGGTAAATGGCAGATTATACCTGGACACAGGTATGGATGCTTCCGGGATGATTCCGCCTACACCGGATTCAAGTTTCGATGGGGCAATTACTTCAGAGGTGGATGGTTCTGAACTGCCTACCAGGAATGATCAGTCTAATTTTGGAACCGGTTTTGGATATAAGATCATTGATGACAGTAATATCGCCATTTATATGAATCAGAATTGGTGCTTGTTCAGGCAAGAGAATGATTCTTATTCGTATGGAACAGATATAAGCTATGGTTCTTCTCAGATCTATTCTCAGGAGGATATGATTTCAGCCGTTAATTTGATCACCGATGAATTCAACACTTGGGAGGGCTGTGAATTGCATAGTATTCGCTATACGTCGGATGATTGCAATAGTAGGGATAATATCGCCTGGATGAATGAATTAGCAAAGGCGCAGGGATTGGACATCGTTTTTACACAGTGTATTGAGTTTGTAAGTGATTTTCATTCCCCGGTTGATTCTGCTGAGGCAGGAGCCTGGAATCCAGACGAGGAATATACCGATTGGCAGTGGTGGCTTGCCCGCACAGATAACGGTGAATGGCATCTGATGACGATGGGATACTGATAAGCGATTAGTGTAAAGAGCGTCTCCGCAGTGGAGGCGCTTTTTTTTCTGCAATGTTTGTGAATATAGGGGTTTAAAACCACGGATTTTCTTTGACTGGGATGTGAGAGGAAGAGCCGCATCCGGCAGAGGGAATCCGTTTTTTATGGCTCTGCCTCCGAGAACGAGATGGAGGTGCCATATGGTTTTAACGGTAGAAGAGCTTAAAAAATTGGAAGACATGGATATCCGCGATCTGAAGCGGGAAGAACTGGACAATGCCGGGGATATTGAGATTGACAGATCAAAGCCTGCCAACCAGCGCATGAGGGAATTTTTGGAGAAGACGAAGAATCCCTATGCGGAAAATGTGGGGGAATACATCCTGCAGGTCACCTATTCCAAAACATCGGAGGAAACGCTGGAGGACAAGATGATCCAGCTGGCGAAGAGGATGACAAGGATCCCGCTCTGAGATTTTGGCACATGTTTTTTCTGTTCATTGCGTGGTATATCGTTCTGGTAAGACTAAATCAGCCCTTGTGATTGCGGTCGTATCCCGTAGGACGGATACCTGGCTAATATCGTAAGGAGGCTGAAGCCATGAAGGCAAAAGATTTATACAATGTTGCTGTCTATCTCAGGCTTTCCAAAGATGATGGGGAAGCGGGCAAGGCGGAGAGCAACAGCATTACATCGCAGAGGGACATTATCCGGAGCTTCATCAGGAAGCAGGATGACATGGAGATCTTTGATTTCTATGTCGATGACGGATGGTCCGGGGCGAACTTTGACAGGCCTGCATTCAAGCGGATGATGAGTGATATCGAAGCCGGTCATATCGACTGCGTTATCGTAAAGGATCTGTCAAGGATTGGAAGGGATTATATCGGTTCCGGCAGGCTGATACAGAAGACGTTTCCGGAACACGATGTCAGGTTCATAGCGATCGGTGACAATTATGATTCGCTGACAGCGGATTTCAATGAGGAATCGCTTGTGCTGCCGGTGAAGAACTTTATCAATGACGCATACTGCCGGGATATCTCCGTGAAGGTGAAGAGCCAGCAGAAGATGAAGCGTGAGAACGGCCAGTACATCGGGGCTTTTGCCATGTACGGATATAGGAAGGATCCGGACAATAAAAATCATCTGATCGTTGACAGGTATGCCGCCGGTATCGTGGAGAGCATTTTTGAGTGGAAGGTGGACGGGTACAGCTTTGAGGCTATCGCAGACAGGCTGAACGGCATGGGCGTCCTGTCGCCGATGGAATATAAGCGGTCGAACGGAGAGAAGTTCACCACTGGCTTCAAGACGAGGAAGCGGAGCAGATGGTCCGCGCAGGCGGTAAGGCGGATCCTGATGGATGAGACCTACATCGGCACTCTGGTACAGGGCAAGTCCGAACGGGTGAATTACAAGGTGAAGAAATCTGTTGTGAAGCCTGCGGATGAATGGGTGAGGGTGCCGAACGCGCATGAGCCTATCATTTCCAGGGACTTGTTTGAGGTGGTGCAGCAGCTGCTTAGGACGGATTGCCGTTCTGCAAGCGGGAAGAACACTTCCCATCTGTATTCCGGGCTGCTTTTCTGCGGGGACTGCGGAGAGCAGATGACAAGAAGGGTCAACAGGTATAAGGGGCAGACAAAGGTTTATTTCATCTGTTCCAATTACAACAAAAATAAGAAATGCAGCCACCACAGCATCCTAAAGAATGATCTGGACAGGTTGGTGCTTTACGGTATCAAGAGCCGAGTGGAGCTGATCCTTGACCAGATGACGGTGATCGCAGGGGTAAAGGATCTGGACATGCGCTTTGACGATATCGTGGCTTTCGATAAAGAAATTGTTGACCTGAAGGCGGAGCAGGAAAAATATAAGAAGCTTCGCGCCGCATTGTATGAGGACTATAAGAAGGGCATTATCGCAGAGGATGATTTCAAGACCTTTTCCGCTATCTATGAGGAAAAGTATGCAGCAATAGAAGCGGATCTGGAAAAGCAGATGGAGAACCTGAAGGGGATTTTCAAGAACGGCCTGGAAGCCGGGATGAAGCTGGAACAGTACAAGGACGTGCTGCAGGTGGAGGAGCTGAACCGTACAACGCTTGTGCATCTGGTAGAGAAGATCTTCGTTTATGACGACAAGCGTGTCCAGGTGGTTCTGAGGAACCAGAACCAGTTCATCAAGGTGGCAATGCTCTGTGACTTCTTAAAGCACAGCAGCGCGGAAGGAATGGTGGTGTAAATGGCACGGACATCGAAGAAGAACAGGCAAACGGCAGTGCCTGTAAAGAAAGAAAAGATATATTCCGTAGGCATCTATGCAAGGCTGTCTGTTGACGGTACTGATCGGAAGAATGAGTCCATAGACAATCAGCTGAATATGTGCCGGGAATATGTGCGGGCGCATGAGGATATGGAGATATTCGACTGCTACAGCGATCTGGGCAAAACCGGCACGAACTTCCAGAGGGATGATTTCGAGCGGCTGATGGCAGATGTCAGGATGCGGAAGGTGGACTGCATTGTTGTGAAGGATCTGGCGAGATTCGGACGTAACCATCTTGAAATGGGAAATTACCTGGGGAAGATATTTCCGTTTCTGGGTGTGAGGTTCATTGCCGTCAATGATAATTTCGACAACATGGACGGGGATCCAGAAACGCTGGGGGTTCAGCTGAAGAATCTGGTCAATGAGCTTTACGCGAAGGATATTGCGGTGAAGATCAGAAGCTCCAGGGTGAAGCAGTTTGAGAGAGGGAGCTTTTCCGGCTGTCATCCGGTTTACGGCTATGACGTAGTGAAGGAAGGCAACCGCAGGGTTCTGATAGTGAATGAAGAGGCGGCGGTGATCGTCCGGGAATTGTTTGACCGGTTCCTGCGGGGCGATACCTATGATGACATCATCGGATGGCTTTATGCGGATAAGGTCCATAGGCCGAGTGATTACAGGAAATACGGACATGTCCATCAGAGGGATGGAAAAGAACTTCATAACTGGCATAAGGCAACGCTGAACCAGATTCTGAATAACTGCGCCTATATCGGATACCTGATCTGTGAGCAGAAGGACGGTGAGCGTGTCACGGGAAGGACGAGCACGAAGGTTCTGACAGGGGAACTGAAAGTCCGGGAGAACAACCATGAGCCGATCATCTCCGAAGAGGTGTTCCATGAGGTGGTAAGGCGCTTTGAAGCGAGGTCGCAGAAGTTTTCTTCCGGATCGTCAAGGAACCTGCCGATGGATGAGGATATCTATAAGGATCTGCTTTACTGCGGGATGTGCGGCGGGAAGTTCACAAGAGAATGCGGGCTTGCCAACTGTTCCGGCGGCAAGGTCAGGAATTACCAGTACCGCTGTGTGAATAAGGAAACCATTGACGACAGACGGTGCGACAGCAAGCGGATATCCCTGATGGTGCTGAACCGGCTGGTAGAAGAAGCGCTGGAAAAGGAATTTTCCCTGTCAGCTATGAAACAGAAGGATCTGGTGGCCGCAAGCAAACGGCAGGCGGAAATGGAAAAGAAAAGGCTTCAGAAAGAACTGGAAGAAGCGGCGGATAAGATCGAGCGGCTGAAGAAGGATGGCAGCGAGGATTATATCCGGTACCGTTCCGGGGAAATAACGGAACAGGAAATGACAGATAAGGCATCACAGCGGAAAAAGGATATCCGGAGGCTTCAGGACAGCCAGAAGGTTCTGGACAGGCGGCTTGCGGAGATGGACGGCAGGACGGAGAAAAGGAATCATTATCTGCGGACGCTGATGAAATGCAGGAAGGGTACGCCGCTGACAGCGGAAGTGCTCCACGCCCTGATCGAGAAGATCGAGGTGTTCCCGGATAAGAGGGTCAAGGTGCATTTCGTTTATTCCGGGAAAGAGGTCAATGCCTTGAGGGATGGTGATAAGTGATGAACATTGCAATCTATATGAGGCTTTCCAAAGAGGATGATTTTTGCCGAGAGGAAAGCAACAGCATAACCATGCAGAGGCTTTTGCTCCGGGACTATGTCCGGGAGCATTTTCCGCAGGATAAGATTTTGGAGTTTGCGGACGACGGCTATTCTGGAACAAACTTTGACCGTCCGGGCGTACAGGCGCTTCTGGATGGGGTGAAGAATGGAGAGATAGGCTGCATCATCGTGAAGGACTTCTCACGCTTTGCCAGGGATTATATCGAGCTTGGCTCCTATCTGGAACAGATTTTCCCGTTCATGGGCGTGCGTTTCATCTCAATCAATGACAAATATGACAGTGAGCAGTATGTCGGGAATGTGGCGGATATTGATGTGAATTTCAAGAATCTGCTCTATGATCTGTATAGCAAGGATTTGTCCGTAAAAATAAAGGCATCTGTCAGGGCTGTGAAAGAACAAGGTAAGGCGGTATGTTCCACTCCACCGTTTGGGTATGCCAAGGATCCTGAGGACAGGCATAAATTCGTGATCGCCGAGGATGAGGCGGTGACAGTCCGCAGGATGTTCCGGATGTACGCGGATGGTATGTCCACGGTGGAGATTGCCCGTATTTTCAATGCGGAAGGGGTTAAGCCGCCTTCTCAGGTCTGGCATGAGAAGGGCATCCGCAAGGCTGATCCGAAGGACGGGGTATTTATCTGGCAGCATTCCGGGATGCTCAGAATGTTGAAGAACCGGGCGTATGTCGGTGATCTAGTACAGGGTGTTACTGAATGCAAGAAGATCAGGGATGACCGGCGCGTTACGGATCCGGAGAAGTGGATCGTTACGGAGAACCACCATGAACCAATCATCGATAAGGAGACCTTCGACAAGGTACAGGCAAGGTTTGGGAAAAAACTTAAGCCTTGGTGTCAGACGGACAAGCATGTTCTGGTAGGCAGGGTGAATTGCGGGTGCTGTGGAAGGATCATGAGGCACAGCACTTCCGGGCATCATTATTACTGGTGTTCTGGTTTGAATATTTACCATCTGGACGGATGCGTAAAGAGGATAGATGACTTCTATCTGGAAGAAGTGATAATGTACCAGATACAGCAGCATATCATGGAACTGGGAGAGTCGGATAAGCTTCTGCAGGCGGAAAAGGAAGCGGCGGCAGCAGCGGTGGAAGAACTGAAGAAGAAATGCGCGGCGGCTCAAAAGTCCATTGATAGGGCTTCAGAAAAGAGGATGGCTGAATTTGAGGCCTATGCCCTGGGAAAGAAGAAAAGCTATGACGCATCCATAGATGAGGTGGATAAGCTCAGGAAGAAGCACGAGGGGCTTCTGGAACAGATGTCAGAGGCGGAGGATAAGGTCAGGCAGCTGAACCGGATGAAGGTGCATGAGAGCTTTGCAGTGACGAAGCTGACGACGGAGCTTCTGGATGAATATGTGGAGAGCATAGAAGTCTATTCGGAAGACGATGTAAGGATCATATGGAAATAGGATTTGGGGCTTGCCGGTGCGGCAGGCCTCTTTTTCTGTCTTGAAAAATCCGGGAAATATGTTATACTACAAATTGTACGAAAAAGACAACGACTGATCAGGGAACAGGGAAGATATCATGGTCAAAAATAATATCGAATTAGATGTGAAGGTTAAGTGTATAGAAGAGGGAAAGACGCAGGCACAGGTGGCAAAGGAGATCGATACCACCAGAGCTTACGTGAACCGGGTGATTAAGAGGAATGAGAGTGTGGTCAATAATACCTTCGTTAAGATGCTGGAAGCTCTGGGGTATGATATTGAGCTGCATTATGTGAAGAGGGAAGGATGATTTTTGAGATGCCAAATTGGCATCTCAAAACGAGCGCATCACAAAAGAGGATTGTATATGGCAAAAAAGGAAGAAATCATCGAGGTTACAAACGAGACCGAGATTGAGGTCACAAGTGTAACGGTAAGCAGCTTGATACATATAATCCGGGGAAAACAGGTCATTCTGGACAGTGATCTTGCGATGTTGTATCAGGTAGAGACAGGGGCTATGAATCGTGCGGTGAAACGCAATAAGAAACGATTTCCTGAAGACTTTTGTTTCCAGTTGACTGAGGAAGAATTTTTGAGATGCCAAAATGGCATCTCAAAGAATGAAAGTACAGAGGGACGGGGCGGCAGACGATATATGCCCTATGCCTTTACGGAGCAAGGTATATCGATGCTATCTGCTATACTTCGGAGCGATGTGGCAATAAATGTCAGTATAGGGATTATGAGAGCGTTTGTTGAGATGCGGAAGTTCCTTGCAACAAATTCTCTGATACTGAATCGTGTCGATGAATTGGAGGTAAAGCAGCTGGAATACCAGAAAAGTACGAATGAGAAGTTCGATAAGGTTTTTCAGTATATTGAAGATCACGCAGAATCAGAGCAGAAGATATTCTTTGATGGTCAGATCTATGATGCCTTCAGTCTGATAACATCCATCATACAGAAGGCTCAGAAGGAAATAATCCTGATTGACGGATATGTTGATGTAGATACGCTAAACATCCTGGCAAAGAAGATCGCCGGTGTGGATGTGAAGATCTATACATATGCGAGCGCACAGCTTACGAACAGGGATGCGGCCAATTTTAACGCTCAGTATCCGACATTGACAGTGAAGAAGACACAGGTGTTCTATGACAGATTTATCATCCTGGACGGGAAGACGGCATATCATATAGGGGCTTCCATTAAGGATGCCGGGAAGAAGTGCTTTGGGATTTCACTTCTGGAGGATCCGGGGATAGTGACGGATTTGTTGAATCGACTGAAGACGGTGTGAGATGGATATTAAGAGCTTTTGGAATGCGGTGATCTCTCAGGATAGAGATGCTTTGTCTTTATACTTTAATGAAGATGCTGTGATTCGCTGGCATTGCACAAATGAAGAATTTACCGTTGATGAATATATTACGGCAAATTGCGAGTATCCGGGGAACTGGATTGGTGAAATAGAACATGTCGAGACTGCGGGTAATACCATTATTCTGGCTGGACGGGTTTTACCGACAGATAGAAGCTGTTCGTTTCATGTTGTGAGTTTTGTTCATATAGATGAGAATGGCAATATCGTCCAGATGGATGAATACTGGGCAGATGATGGGAAAGCACCGGACTGGCGCAGGCAGATGAGAATTGGAAGACCAATACGAACTGAAGGAGAATAAAGAAAAGTGATTACACGATATAAACATAGAAGTGATGTTCCGTACAGCCTGCACGATATGCGAATAGAGAAGATTTGTTTTGAAGATGGAACTATTTCATTTCAATTTGCTAATGGGTATGTGAGCACTAAGTCGCCCTATTCGCAGGTGGATGGAAGTCTGAGAATTGAAAAAGTGGATCCGGATTTTGCAGTAGTCTTCCTGCTCAGCGATAACGGATATATGGGAGAGTTTAAGGGATGTAAGATGTCAATGGATGACTTTCTCCGACGTTAT
>Ga0137310_101318_pt1 | contig 15776 bp, 9 predicted proteins | sample NAcewiD2O_June_2_FD_97183 | JGI IMG/M metagenome (GOLD analysis project Ga0137310, IMG submission 97183) | Mouse cecal microbial communities from Vienna, Austria - N-Acetylglucosamine amended D2O_June | ecosystem: Host-associated > Mammals > Digestive system > Large intestine > Cecum | place...
AGGAAAGTGCCGAAGCTGTGCCGACTTTGATGATAGGTCAAGTTATCCTCTTTTCCTATGGTTATTCCCAACTCGTGAACCTCAAACCATAGGGCATCACGGTTGGGAAGAGGAAACACGGGCTTCTCATCATCAGTTGTGTTATATAGCGACAATATCTGTTCCGCTATGGGATGTAAGGGTATGAACGCCTCCACTTTTGTCTTCTTGCGGTTGATGCGGATGTAGCGTCTGCCCTCCGCATTCGTCCCGATATGATGGGGATGCAGCAGTTGTATGTCTGCATACGCCAGTCCGGTCAGGGTCGAGAAGATGAAAGCCCGTCTTGCCAGTTCCATCCGCTTGTCATACATCGGTGTGGAAAGTATCTTCTTGAACTCATCACGGCTGATGTACCTGTGTCTTGCCTCAGGTTTCGTTTCATATTCCAAATCCTCGCAGGGGTTCACACGGATAATCTCCTTATCGACTGCAAGGTACAATAATCGGTTCAGCCAACGCAGACAATGGTTTGTTTGGGAAACTCCGAAGTTCTTGCATTTCTTCAAATGGGCTTTGTAGGACTTGCCGAAATCCTCCGTCACTTCTTCAAGAGGAATGTCCTTTTTCCCGGTTGACGCTATAAAGTCCGTCAGGTACTTCTGGTAGTACATTGAAGCCCGATAGGAAGAAGTGGAATCAATCTCTTCGGAATGTTTCTTCAACCGCTCACGTTCCCATTCTCCCATTTGCAATAAGGTAGTCGGATGAATGTTGTTCAAGGATATGTGGTTTTTCAGCATTTCGGCACTGACCACGCCTTGCGATTTCAGTATCTCGGTGTAGGCTTCTTCCGTCAGACGCAGGTATTCCCGTAAACGGTTGTTCTCCCTGATAATCTTTATCTCATTCTTCCTGCCGTTCCAGTCTTCTGGGCGGCAATAGATACCTGTGCTTATGACTGTCTGCTTGCCGTCAATGGTTATACGGCAAAGTACGGCGGTCGTACCGTCAGTCTTGACTTTGCTGCGGTTGATATAGGGCAATAGTGAAAAAGTGCTTCGCATATTGTTGTTGGGTTTATAGGGTGAGTTTGAAATCTTGGGTTGCTTCTATGAACTTGTCCATATCCTCGAACAGTTTTTTCGGGCTGACACGGGCATATACCTGAGTGGTGGAAATATCGGAGTGTCCCAACATCCGGCTGATGGTCTCGATAGGCACACCCGCTTCGAGCGTGATTAACGAGGCGAAACTATGCCTCGCCTGATGATAGCACAAGTCGTCCTTGATGCCAGCCAGTGCAGCTAACGCCTTCATGTGCCTTCTGAGATTTGACCAGCGCAGTAAAGGAAACAGGGTGTCCCTTTCCTCACTGTGATACTTCTCAATCAGATCAATCGCTTCCGGCAACAGTTTTACACTGGCACGAAGTTCGTTTTTCTTTCTCCGATACTTCAACCACAAAGCCCCGTCCTCATCCGTACATAGGTTCTCACGGGTAATTGAGACAACATCTGCATAACAGACCCCGGTGTAACACCCGAAGAGAAACATATCCCTTGCCAATATGTGGGATTTACGGTAAGCAGGTATTTCCACATCACGGATTTTTTCAAACGATTCACGGCTCAATGCCCGTGGGGTTTTATCTGACTGCTTAGGCAGGGTGAAATGCTGGAAGTGGCTCCTGTCTGCATAGCCCTCCTTGTATGCCAGACGGCATATCTTCTTCAAGATGGCAAGATGGTGGCGAACGGTATCTATCGCATATCCCTTGTTTTCCATAGCGAATGCCTGATAGTCGTGGATGAACTGCTCCGTCAGTTGCCCGAATGCCAAATCCTTGACCTTGTACTGATGTTCGATGAATTCACCGAGTGTCAGGCGCATATAGTGATAACCGGGATAAGTCCCTTTCGCCCGGTCAATGCCGATACGGGCTTTGAGGTCGTCACAGATAACGTCCGTCATTTTCATAAGGGTCATCTGTGTTTCCATGCTGCCTTGAAAATGGTTTTTCACATCGGTTGCATCAAAATCCACTTTACGGCTCATCAGATTATCGAAAGCGTTATTCACCGCCAACAGCAACTTTTCAATCTTGGCATTGATTTCCACCGCCTCCTTGCTCTTGCCGTTCAGACGGCTTTCACGGGGATTCCACAGTTCGGGGGTACAGGACAGCTTGCATCCGAACTGCGCCATCGTGCGGTTCACCGTGATGCGTCCCATGATGGGAGCCTTGCCCGACTTGTCCAGTCCGCTCTTTTTGAGGTAGAGCAGCACCTTGAATTTTTCTACTTTCATACGCTTATATTTTTAAGTGCAAATTTACTTGCCATATAAGCGTTCCTTGATATGCAAAACACTGTGTATGAGTGCAAACAAAACGGTGAGGATTTCTTTTTATCGCTTTCTGTTACCTATTCCCGTTTCGGTAACAGCCCGGCTAACGGTTTGGTAACTGAACAACCTCAATATTCCGTTGTGGTTTGCATTTTCTCAACTTGGCAGAATACTGAAATGTCGCTTATTTCTAACGGTTTACGTTTAATTTTTACCTGTTCGCTGTCGCTTGCTTTGCCGTGTATATTCCACCTTGCCCGCCACACCTTTGCGACAACCATGACACTGGGACGAGGTGTGCCAATCGAGTCGGTCAGCAAGATGCTCGGCCACACAAACATCCAGACCACACAAATTTACGCGAGAATCACCGCCGATAAAATTGGGAAAGATATGGACATCCTTTCCAAGAACCTCAGCAATCTCGACTTCTAAGCTGAACATTCCATAAGCCTCATGCGAGTGCCGTTCGGGAATGCTCGGACGGCACTCGCTGTGTCCTGACGTGAGATTTTCAAAATAATTTTCCACAAATTTTGATTTTAACATCCGTTAAGAGTATTTGCATAAGTCACTGTTATTCAATAGTGAGTTATTGAAAATTCTGGAAAATCGAGCGTTATTTATCCTACACTTATCCCAATTCTATCCCGGAGTTATCATAGATGCACCTCCTTTTCCCGAAGTAACTTTGCATCACAAAACAACCACTAAACCCACCTGATATGGACAATTACGTTATGTTCCCCCCTCAGCCCGATCTGGCACAAGAGGTACAGAGAATGCAAGGCACTCTCTGTCGCCTTGAAAAGTATCTCGCGGCTCAGGATGAGAAAATTCAGAAAGCCGAGGAATATGGATTTATCCATGAGCGGCTTCCCAACCAGCCGATGGTGAGCAAGTATGAAGCCGCCGCCATCCTCTGCGTTTCACCCCGACACCTTCAGCGCATCCGCAAGCGATTGGTGCTGAAATGGAAAAAGGTCGGAAGAGAAACCCACTACTTCCTGAAGGAACTGGTGGATGCAATCGAGAAGTTCCAATGCCCTTGGAATCCGGTAGCATACGAGAAAGCAATGAAACGTGTAACCCGATTACCCCGATATTGATATGACAGTATTAGAGAAAAGAGCAATCCTTTCTGATTTCAGAGCCATAATTGATGATCTTCGAGCCGAAATCAAATGTGAAATCAGACGCGAAATCAAGGAAGCGAGCAAAGAAATCTATGCTGTTCTGACAAATCAGGGTATCATCGAGCCTGAAGAAAGAGTGCTGACCAAGGCACAGCTCATGGAAATGTATAATGTCGGCAAAACCAAAATAGAATCAATGATGGCTGATGGCACACTTCCATTCATAAAATCCGGAGACAGCCGCCAGTCCCGCGTGACTTTCCGCTGGGCAGATGCCAGAATAGCATTTGAGACCACAAGAAGATAAAACCATACCACACCATACACCAATAATTAACGTGCCCATTATTGGGTACAAGTTTCCAACCCCAAAAACTTCTAATTTATATGGCACAAGAGCTGAATCAAGAAGAAGTGCTTATCGTCCGCAACAACGAAACCGGGCAGGTAGGCGCGGTGACAGGACTCAATGAGGACGGCACACCCAAGATGACCGATGTAAAGTCGGCGAAACTCTCTGACCTCGTGAAATTCCAGAAGGGTCAGAACCCCATCGAGGCATTCCTGTCGAACTTTGTCCGTCAGTGTCAGAACCCCACTACATTTGGATTATTCCGTGTCCCCGCTGACCGCTACGACACTGTCGGCACCGTAATCGGTGACCTCGCCAAAGACCCTGAGGCGAATGCCGAGATACTCAAAAACAATAAGGTAGAGCTTCCAACAGCAGAACAGAAAGTCGAGCAACCAGTTCAGGTGGCGACCCCTACGGAGCAACCCGCACAGACAGCGGACGAGGCTCAAACGCAGACAACCATGTCGCAGGAACCAAAGTGGCAGGCTATCGACCAGTCGAAAATTGACTGGGATATGCTCAAAGAGAAATGGGGTATTGACAAGGAGGCACTTGAAGCCTCCGGAGACCTGAAGGAGATGCTCTACAACCGGAAGTCCAAGCTGGTGAAAATCACTCCGACATTCGGCGGTGAGAAATTCAACATCGAAGCCCGCCTCTCTTTCCGCACAGACCCCGACGGCAGCGTCAAGCTTGTCCCTCACTTCATCCAGAGCGAGCAGAAACTCGATGAGTTCATGGGCTACAAATTCGACAAAATCGATCAGGCCAATCTCAAAGAGAACGGCAACCTCGGTCGAATCGTAGAATTGACTGACCCGGTCACCGGTGAGAAAGTCCCATCGCTCATCAGCCGCGACCGCTACACTAACGAGCTGCTGGCAATTCCTGCAAAGGATGTCAAAATCCGAGACACTTTCGGTCAGACGAAACTGACCATGCCGGAGATCATGACACTGAAGAAGGGTCTCCCGCTCCCTCCAAAAGAAGTCGTATGCCGTGACGGAAAACCCCGAACCGGTATACTCCAGTACAATGTTGACAGAAAGGCTGTCGAATTTGTACCCAACGGAATGCACTGGTATGAGAAGGTAGAGCAAGCGAAGCAGGCCGCCGAAGCAAAGAAAGAACACAAGGGCGAGACTGTCTCGACCGGGACAACAGAAAAGAAGGCTGAGAGAAAGCCCAACTGGACACTTAAAGACGGCAGCATCAAGCCTCTCGGACAATGGAACAAGATTCCTCTCACCGAGCAGCAGAAGGATGACTACGCCAACGGTCGTGTCGCCAAGCTCGACAACATGGTAGATGAGAAGGGACAGCCCTGCACCGTCTATCTCTACTTCGACAAGGAGAAACAGCGTCCGATGACATCGCTCAATGACCCGCGTGTCAAGATCGCCAACGAATCTCAGACACAGAAGGCTGTCAACAACGACGGTCTCACAAACGAGGCGACGAAGAACATCACCGACCCTCTGACCAAGGGACAGGCCCAGCAGAAGGACGAAGCCCAGCAGAAACAACAACGCAAACCGAAAGGTCCGAAACTCTGATTCCCATAGCAGAGTACAAACCCCAACCACTGAACCCACGCAGATGAAACGCCGAGGGAGGGTCCGGAACCTCCCGAAGCTTTCGTCTCAAAAATCCCAATAATCAAACAAATTAAAACATTTGAAATATGACAGAGAAAACACTCGTAACGGTTGTTACCTCAAACCGTTTCATGGCAGAGACTATCGCTCGTGCAATCGATGCAAACACCTATCACGAAGGCTACTACTACGGCAACGGCTATGCCGTGACATGGACCAACGGCGAAATCATCGAGGCCGAATACAAGCGTGGCGAAAAGTTTGTCATGAACTCCGGTCAGGATATGCGCCAGATGTATGCGCACCACTTCAACTTCAGAATGCGCAATTATGATGCGCTCCTCGGCTGGGAGAAGTCGAAAGCAGACGAAGCTCAGCTCTCCATCATCAAGGCGCTGTGGACAAAAAGCAGTGTCGTGGTCAATGCCATGGAACCCACTTTCGAGGGTGAACTGGCTTTCCTCAACCTGTACTGGTATCTCCGTATGCCGGTGACTGTGCGCCGCGCATGGCTTTCACGTCTGCGCAAGCGCATCATAATCAATGCTGTTGAGAAAGGGACATGTTCTCCCGACAAGCATGAGAAATGGCTCGCAGGGGAACTTGTGAATTTTTTTCTCAAAACCGATGCCGCGGTCGCATACAACGCCCTCGACATCGAATCGGCAGAGAACAACGCTACCGATGAAGGTGGCGATGTGAAACTGAACATTGTGAAGGGACAAACTCTTCACAACATGGTTACTCTGTGGATGGATGCCACTATGGAACTCGGCTACGACTTTGAACCTACGTTCCTCATTACTCACAAACTTTACGCCAAGGGGTTGATCTCATACCCCTACCTCTACCAGAACGGAATCCCCGGCAACGTATATGATTCCATGCGCCGAGACTTCCGTGTGCTCGAACACAACGCCCAATACGGTCATATGGCCAAGGAAGTCGGATGGCTCAGCACCCGCAACACTTTCCACAATAGTGAAACGCCCTATAACGGTCATGGCATAGTCACGACCGGACTTCATCCTACCGACCTCAGTCGAGACGAGGAGAGACTGTACAATCTCATCGTGAAGCGTGTAATTGAGGCCTTCACTCCTGACGAGAATGAGTATCAGAAAAAGTCTCGAAAGAAGCGTAACTCCTGCAAGAAAGCGGGTTAACAGACCTGAAAATCAAGTAAAATATCAATAATTCCTCCCGAATGTCCCAAAGATTTTGTATCTTTGCACTTGATTCAACGTCATATAATGTTTTTGTTTCATTTTTGACGTGGATTTAGTGGTTGGACATCGGGCGGGAACCCGGTGTCCTTTTGCTTATATCCCTACCATACACCACTTTAAGCAAATCGAAATCCCGGCAAACCACTAAATTCCCCACCATAATGAAACAACCTCTTGAAAAGGAGATGGACTATTTCGCAGCCTATCTCTACGGTCACCTGCGTGACCACCGCTTTCCCGAAGTAACGGACACAGAGTTTATCAATACCCGCGCCGGCGAGGCACATAAGACCATGACCCGTCTTATTCTCGAAGGGCGCAGTCAGCCTGTTGCCGAGGAACTCGCCATGCGTGTTCTTCTCAACGGCTACTATGTATCTCGCTGGGATGTGATTTTCAACCTCCTCGAAGAACTGTTCCACAACGACCTGCCGACTGAAGAAGCTAAAATCGAATGGGCAGACTTACTGCTCGGCCTCCGTTATATCAACGCCATACTTGACAAGTATGAAGTAAACGGGGATTTCCTGTCACGAGATGATTACCAGCCGCTTCATAATGAACTGGCCGGAATGATTTCTGAAATCATAAAAAAGACTCGCGATGTCCTTCAATAGGCTTCAGACGATGCGCGACAACATCGAGGCGATAAGGGTTGTCCTGAAACTCGGTGTTGCTGGACGCACAGCGCAGACTCCCGAAGAAATTGCAGTGCTGCGCAAGTATGCCGGGTTTGGCGGGTTGAAGTGTATTCTCAATGATGCCAATGAGTTGGCGGATGCAGCCAAGTGGAGCAAGTCGGATATTGAACTATTTGCGCCGACGGTTGAACTACGCCGCCTTATCCACGATTATTCGCATGACGACAAGGAGTTTACCCGCTATATGGAATCGCTCAAAGCGTCAACGCTGACGGCTTTTTATACCGATAGCCGGATTGTGGATGCTATCTCTGACGCGCTGAAATATCAGGGTGTCGAAGTGAAAAAATTTCTGGAGCCGTCTGCCGGTCAGGGGGCTTTTATAGACTCTTTTCTGCGCAATGACAGATTCCCCGGTGCTGAGGTATTAGCATACGAAAAGGATTTGCTCACCGGCAAAATCTTATCGGCGTTGCACCCGTCTATTCTGACCCGTATAGAGGGTTTCGAGAAGATTGAGAGCGACTTCAAAGGATACTTCGATGTAGTCGCCTCTAATGTTCCTTTCGGAGATTTTGCGGTTGCAGACCCGGCTTATGCCGTAAGCAAGGAGATCGGCTACCGTCAGGCCTCAAAATCGTTACACAATTACTTCTTTCTCAAAGGTCTTGACCAAGTGAGAGAGGGCGGTCTGATTGCCTTTATCACATCGCAGGGTGTGATGAACGCTGCCAGTCCCTTTATTCGCATGGAGCTTGTGAAAAAGGCTGACCTTGTGGCAGCACTGCGACTTCCGAACAATACGTTCAGCGACAACGCCGGAACTGATGTTGGCTCTGACTTGATTATTCTCCAAAAGCACACAGGTAAGAAAGCGTTGTCGGCTGATGAAGAATTTTTCATTCAGTCGGTCATTGACCGGGGTACGAAGGTGCCGGGCAACAAGTTCTTTCAGGCTTTTCCTCAGAATATTATATGCACCGATGCAAAGGTTGGCACAGACCAGTATGGCAAACCGGCTATCGTGTACCATCATGACGGAGGTATCGACGGCATTGCCGAGGATTTGCGCAAGGCACTCGATGAGTCGCTACACCTGCGCCTGAATTTGGAATTGTATAATTCCAACGGTATAAAGCCGCCTACGCCTGACCCGGTTACACCAACTCCTGCGCCTAAGCAGGAGGCTAAGGTGGAGATTCCAAGGGCAGAAAAGAAGTCAAGCCTCACGAATACCCCTCTGATGCAGCAGTATCAGGAGATGAAAAAGAAACATCCCGATGCGATTCTGCTATTCCGTGTCGGAGATTTCTATGAGATTTTCGGCAAGGATGCGGTTGTCGCATCGGAGATTTTGGGTATAACCCTGACTCGTCGCCAGACCGGAATTGACAGCCGCATAGAATTGGCTGGCTTTCCGCACCATGCTCTCGACACCTATCTGCCCAAACTTGTGCGGGCTGGTAAACGTGTGGCAATATGTGAACAGTTGGAAGACCCGAAACTGAAAAAGACTCCCAAGCAAAAGGTGGTCGAAACGGTTACGCCCAATCAGCCACCGAAAGCAGAGCCTAAACTGGAGTCAAAGCATGAGCATGAGCCTGACCCGGCTCCAACTCCTGCCCCCGCTCCCGTAGAACCTCCGAAGACTGAACCAGCCAAAGAGATTGAAACTGACGGCAGTACCGATTACACCGATAATCCCGACCCTCGTCTGTTTGCCTATAATCTTTTCGGAGAGTTGGAACCTATCGGCAAGCCTCGCCGACAGCCGAAACCGGCCGAGGATGCTCCCAAACCGAAGCCAAGCGTTGAGGTCAAGGACATACCTGTCAAGAAATTCCGTCCGCTCAGTGAGAAAGAATTGGAATTTTATGGTTCTCTGAACTGGGAGGACAATCCGCCTATAAACGGATTCTACGAGACAATGATGTCGATTGCCCACCGTCAGCTCGAAGAAATGCGTCTTGAACGTGAGGCGGAGGAAGCGGCAAAGGAGGCTCAGGGTGAAACCATTTCTGAAGGTGGTACTGTTATCGAAAAGACCGAAGGCGACTTCGTTCCCGGCAGACAGCCAAGGGTGGCAGTACAAAAGCCGGAACCTGTTACGGTCAATATGTCACCCCGTCCTTTCTCGGAGGACATTCAGTTCTTCCATCACAACGGCAGTATGGTCGTTCAGGACGGTCTTGTAGGATTCCTCTCAGAAGTCCGAAAGAACGGAGCCACGTTCAACCCTTTGGAATTGAAGCCGGAACAGGCAAAACGAGCCATGTTGTATGTCACTATGTCCGAGACATACCAGCAACTCTACAACTATGAGGCCGAGACACATGAGGCAAGTGCTGAACTGCGCGAACACCTCAATCAGTATTACGACGAGTTTGTGGAGAAGTATGGTAATCTCAACGAGAAACAGAATGTGAAATTTATATTGATGGATGCCAATGGCAGAGACGCTCTTGCATTGGAGCGTGGAGAAAATGGTCGGTTTGTCAAGGCTGACATCTTTGACCATCCCGTTTCATTCGCCATTGACGAGGTTACATCGGTAGATACTCCGATGGAGGCTCTATCAGCATCGCTCAACAAATATGGCGTGGTCAATCTCGAATATATGTCAGGACTGGTGGATATGGATAAGGATTGTTTGGTGGATAACCTCGAAGGACACATCTATTATAATCCATTAGTTGAAAACTACGAGATTAAAGACCGCTTCATCGCCGGCAATGTCGTGGCGAAAGCCAATGATGTAAGGGCATGGATTGACCGTGAGGAAGAACGCATCAAAGGCTTCCCCGGATATGACGGCGTCGAGCCGTTTATCGCCCTGTCTAAAGACTCCCTCAAAGCGTTGGAGGAAGCCCGGCCCCGCCGTATCGAGTTTGATGAGCTGGACTTCAACTTCGGTGAGCGATGGATCCCTACGGGTATCTACTCCGCTTATATGTCGTACCTGTTCCACACCGATGTAAAGATTGCCTACTCATCAAGTATGGACGAGTATTCAGCAGAGGTATCGAGAAAGAACATGACTATCTGGGAGGAGTTCTGCGTCAGAGGCTATTACCGCACATACGACGGAGTGAACCTTCTGAAACACGCTCTCCATAACACTGTTCCCGACATAAAGAAGTCGGCTGGCAAGGACGATAACGGTAACGACATCAAGGTGCCGGACAACGAGGCTATCCAACTTGCCAACACCAAGATTGACGAGATACGAAACGGATTCTCCGAATGGCTGGAGGCACAAAGCCCGGAGTTCAAGGAAAAACTCGTTGAGCTATATAACGACAAGTTCAACTGTTTTGTCCGTCCGCAATATGACGGGTCACACCAGACCTTCCCTGACCTCAATATGAAATTATTGGGTGACAGGTATGGAATCCACTCGATTTATCAGTCTCAAATGGACTGTATATGGATGCTGAAACAGAATGGCGGTGGCGTGTGCGACCACGAGGTCGGAACGGGTAAAACGCTGATAATGTGCATAGCAGCGCATGAAATGAAGCGTCTCGGGCTGGCTCATAAACCGATGATTATTGGTCTGAAAGCCAACATTGCCGAGATTGCCATGACCTATCAGAGTGCCTATCCCAATGCACGGATACTGTTTGCCGATGAAAAGAGTTTCAAGGCTGACAACCGAGTGGCGTTCTTCAATCAGATCAAGAACAACGACTATGACTGTGTGATAATGTCGCACGACCAGTTCGGCAAGATACCGCAGTCGCCGGAGATGCAGCAGCAAATCCTTCAGGCGGAACTTGACACGGTTGAGGAAAACCTCGAAGTGCTGAAACAGCAGGGACACGATGTAAGCCGTGGTATGCTGAAAGGTCTTATCAAGCGTAAGGAGAACCTTACTGCAAAGATTGCGACCATTCAGTACCAGATGGATCAGAACAGAGATAATGTTGTAGACTTCAAGCAGATGGGTATCGACCACATTTTCATTGACGAATCACATCAGTTCAAGAACCTTATGTTCAACACCCGACATGACCGTGTGGCGGGGTTGGGCAACTCGGAAGGCTCACAACGTGCGCTGAATCTTCTCTACGCAATCCGTACCATTCAAGAGAGAACAGGTAAGGATTTAGGAGCGACATTCCTGTCGGGTACTACAATCAGTAATTCGCTTACTGAATTGTACCTGCTGTTCAAGTATCTACGTCCGAATGAGCTTGAAAGACAGGAGATCAGGTGCTTCGATGCATGGGCTGCAATCTTCGCCAAGAAGACTACTGATTTTGAGTTCAATGTCACAAATCATATAGTCGCCAAAGAGAGATTCCGCTACTTTATCAAGGTGCCGGAACTTGCGGCATTTTACAATGAGATAACGGATTACCGTACCGCCGAAGATGTGGGAGTTGACCGCCCGATGAAGAACGAGATTCTTCATAATATCCCGCCGACTCCACAGCAGGAAGCATTCATAGAGAAACTGATGAAGTTTGCCGAGAGTGGCGATGCCACAATACTCGGCAGGGCCCCGCTGTCGGAGACTGAGGAAAAGGCGAAGATGCTAATAGCCACGGACTATGCCCGAAAGATGGCACTGGATATGCGTATGATTGACCCCAATGCAGAGGATGACCCAAACAACAAAGCCTCGCACTGTGCCAAAATGATTGCTGAGTATTACAGAAAATACGATGCTCAAAAAGGCACACAGTTTGTTTTCAGCGACCTTGGCACCTATAAGCCTGTAGAATGGAATGTTTATTCTGAAATCAAGCGTAAGCTGATAGAGGATTATGGTATTCCGGCGCATGAGATACGCTTCATTCAGGAGTGTAAGACGGAGCGTAGCCGTAAGGCTGTAATCGAGGCTATGAATAGTGGAGATGTGAGAGTCTTATTTGGCTCGACGAGTATGCTCGGAACAGGCGTAAATGCCCAACAAAGAGCGGTTTGCATTCATCATTTGGATACGCCGTGGCGTCCCTCTGACTTAACTCAGAGGGATGGCAGAGCCATACGGGCCGGCAATGAGATTGCCAAGTTATACGCTGATAATAAGGTGGATGTAATCATCTATGCGGTAGAGAAGTCTTTGGACTCCTACAAGTTCAATCTCCTTCACTGCAAGGCTACATTCATCGACCAGCTCAAATCCGGCGCACTCGGAGCGAGAACAATCGACGAGGGTGCAATGGACGAGAAGAACGGCATGAATTTCTCGGAGTACATGGCTATTCTCAGCGGTAACACTGACCTTCTCGAAAAGGCTAAACTCGAAAAGCGTATCGCGGCACTGGAGTCTGAGCGTAAAGCTCACAACAAGGGCATTTCCGATTCCAAGTTCAGGCTCCAGACCATCAGCCACGACATCGCCAACAACGAGGCGGCAATCAGTCGCATGAAGGAGGATGCTGTCCGATATGCGGAAGTTGTTCAACGAGATAAAGATGACAACCCCGTCAACAATCTCACTATCGACACTTGCAACCTCCGAGACGAGCAGAATATGGGTATCCACCTGCAAGGTCTGGCGATGAAAACCGACACCCACGGACTGTACAAGCGTATCGGCGAGGTCTATGGTTTCCCCATCAGCATCATCTCTGAGCGTAATCTTGTTGACGGCAAGGAGACCGTTCAAAACCGCTTTGTAGTTGAAGGCAACTACAAATATAAGTTCAACAACGGCTTCATCGCCATGTCGGACACCCATGCCGCCTGCATGAACTTCGTCAACGCACTGGAGAAGATACCCGGCATCATCGCCCAGTATGAGGAACGAACCGCCAGACTCAAAGCCGATGTTCCCCAGCTCGAAGCCATCGTCGCCAAGACATGGGGCAAGGAGGACGAGTTGAAGCAGCTAAAATCAGAACTTGCAGCCCTCGACCGCAAGATCACCGCCGCTCTCGCTCCCAAAAAGGAAGAACAGGACGGAGAGGAAAACAATCAGGTCAATACCGTAGAGGTTCCAACCCAGACCAGCGATTCCAAGAAATCGATGGTGGCTGAGCCTGTAAAACCTTACCAGCGAGAGCCGCTTAGGTCTCGTATTATAATCGGAGGATGCGGAGCCACTCCACACGGAGGGTTTCGCGCCGCCGGGCCCAAACTGTAATTTTAAGACAGCCGACTGCAACCATGTATTGTAGCCGGCTGTTTTTTTATTTTTGACTATTTTGTTTCGCAATATTTTTACGCTCTCTGTCCTCTCTTTGTTTTTTCTTGATTGGGGGCAACCCGAAGCCCTTAGGAATTTCCAGAGCCTCCATTAGGTTATAAAGATGGCTTCGAGAAACGTCAAGTTCCTTGGCTGCTCTTGTAACCACTCCCTTGTGTTTCAACAAAGCCGCTTTGATACTATGACTCTGGTCAATTAGAGTATCATTCTTGTCAAGGTGAGGCGACAAGTTCAAATGTATCGGCTTTATATAAGTAGAGTCAGCCATCATATAGCTTTGTTTAAGCACTTGGAACAAACCTCTAAGGTTCTCATCCCAAACATGGGAACGTATTGTTTCCAATGCGTCTTTAGTTAACTTCCGATCAGGAATTCTTACTGTAAGGCAATAAGCCCTCAACAAATTTTCAGCAAGCATAGGTAATTCATCCTTGAACTGGCTGAGAGAAGGGATATTGATTATATGATCGCTTATCAGCGAGAATAGTTCAGTCGAGAAGTCTCCTTTGCCAACATCCTCTTCGAGATATTTACTTGTGGCACAGATTATAAGACGAGGATTCCTTTCGGACACAGGCGCATCCACAACTCTTTTTATTTCCTCATACATTATCTTTTGTGCTACAATGTCAAGTTTATCAATATCATGAAAATATACCGAACCCTTGTCGGATTGGTCAAACATATGTCGTATGCTTCTGCGTAAGCGGTTCTCACACTCGGCAGTCCAGATATTATCATTCAATCCTCCTATTTCTGATGGATTACAATTGGCGAATACGAACTGACCTTCACATCGTTGGCTACTGAAATGGGCAATTTGTGCAAGAACCGCTTTAGCAGTTCCCCCAGCACCTATTATCATCACAACATTGTTTCTACGATGGTTTAGCCTTTCTCTTATTTGCAGACATTCGCACTTCGCATGGCTCAGCCATTTTATTGGTGTTTCCTCCGTATATAATACACTTAAAGGTTCGGTCAAGGGGTCTATTCCAATCATTGAATGAGTGAATATTTTTCCACCGGTGAGTTTCCAAATATCTATCTCCCCGCTTGGATGTCCGTTTACGCCGAGATAATAAGTCTCAATATCCGGATGGTTGACATGCACCCATGTCATAATTCTTCTGGCCGCCGGATTTTGTTTGGTGACGTCAGACAGCACATGGGTATAGTTTCCATGATTAAGTTCCTCAAGTGCTTTCTTGACATCATAGATTATTGTAATCCGTGACTTCAAAGGAAGGATTGAGTTTAGAAGGAACGCAAGAGGCTCATCCTGTGAGGCAAAAACAAGCACCTTCCATTCAGATAGAGGTGGTGAATTCGGTCGTTTTTTCATTTTTTCTCCTATATGGCCGTTTTATGTAGAGAAAATAACGTCTCTATTTTTCGACTAAGTAGCTACTAAAAATTAATGTACATATGTTGGCACGGTTTTTGCATAATACCAAGGTAAGATACAGCTATGAGAATCACAGAAGTAAAACTTACCAAGAAACAACGTGTGGAGTTGGAATACATAGAGCACTTCGACTCCAGGCCGTTTATGCAGAAACGAAGCCGTATAATATTGGACAAAGCCGATGGCATGCCCTCAAAGAAGATAGCGGAAAGGCTGTCGTGCTCGGAACACAAGGTCAACCGCTGGGTCAGACGGTATCTCGAACAGGGTATCGATGGTCTGCGAAACAAACCGGGACAAGGAGCCAAGCCAATAATGGACTCATCGGACGAGGAAGCTGTAAGACATGCCATCGAGAAAGACCGGCTCAGTGTCATAAAGGCCAAGGAGAGATGGCAGCAGGCAACAGGCAAGGAGGCGTGTCGCGACACGTACAGGGCTTTTTTATCAGCCTTGGCGCAAGATTTGGACGCATAAGGAAAACGACCAAAGGGACACCCTCGCCGCAGCTCTACGATTATAAGAAGGAGAAGCTGCAAGAGCTTGAACAACAGTACCGGGAAGGTCTTATTGACCTCTATTTCGGAGACGGGAGCTTCACTTGTACCGAAGGATATGTGCCATACGGCTGGCAGTTCCCCGGTGAAAGCATAACCATCCCATCGGACAGAGGCGCAAGGCTCAATATCTGGGGAATGATTGACTACAACAGCCGGTATCATGGCTTCTGTTCCACGGAAAGCATGACATCCGAACGCATCGCTGATTTCCTTGACAAGTTCTCCCTTACAATAAGGAAGGACACATTCATCGTGCTTGACAATGCCAAGGTGCACAGAAGCAAGTATATGAAGGAAATGAGAAAGATATGGGAGAAACGGGGCCTTTTCCTTTTCTTCCTGCCTCCTTATTCCCCTCATC
>Ga0137310_101320_pt1 | contig 15770 bp, 12 predicted proteins | sample NAcewiD2O_June_2_FD_97183 | JGI IMG/M metagenome (GOLD analysis project Ga0137310, IMG submission 97183) | Mouse cecal microbial communities from Vienna, Austria - N-Acetylglucosamine amended D2O_June | ecosystem: Host-associated > Mammals > Digestive system > Large intestine > Cecum | place...
AAACCAAGCATAATCAACGAACCGAACAGAACGAAAAAAGGCCGGGAATGTACTCCTGTTGCAATACATTCCCGGCCTCTTTGCAGGTATCCGATTTCTCTTTTTTCTTTTATAAAGTACAAACCACAAAGCCAAGGCTTTGTGGTTTGTTTTGGTGGAGATAAGCGGGATCGAACCGCTGACCTCTTGAATGCCATTCAAGCGCTCTCCCAGCTGAGCTATACCCCCATATTCAATTCCCCGGTAACTTTCCCGGCATGAAACCGCTGATTTTCTATCAAACCTTGCTGATTGTAAAACAAATTTCTGAAAATGTCAAGTAAAAATTTCGCTAATTTTTTGACCAAATTTGGGGTAGTTTTACTGGTGACTTGCGCTCCCAGCTGAGCTATACCCCCACATTTATACACGTGTCAGTCTCTGCACATTTTTTACAACTGCACTCAACAGGGATTATAATATCAGATTCATTTGAAAAAGTCAATACCCAAACCAAAAATTTTTACAAGTTTTTTTACACAAGGAATCACCCCTCAAATTATGTCAAAACCCGCAACCTTTTTCAATTTTCCACGTATATACTAGCAGAACCGATTTCTGAAGAGATGAGGTGAGACCTTGAACGAGGCAACGCTGGCGCGAAAACTAAGCCAGGGCAGCCGTCTGGCATTGAACCAGGCGATTGACGCCTACACTCCATATCTGACCACGGTAGTCTGGCATACCGTAGGCCCGACGGCGTCTGCGGAGGACGTAGAGGAGATCATCTCAGACGTTTTCCTTGCGCTCTGGTCCCACCGGGCGAACCTGTGTCCGGAGCTGGGGCTCAAATCCTGGCTGGCGGCAGCAGCCCGCAATAAAGCGATTGACCGTCTGCGCGCCGCACCGCCTGCACACCTTCCGCTGGACGAAGCGTCGGAAGCAGGGAGCGTCACGCCGGAGGAGGATTTGGAGCAGCGGATGTTTGCCGCCGTTTTGCGGCAAGCTGTGGAGGACCTGCCGCCGCCGGACGGCCAGCTGGTTTTCCGCTACTACTATGAAGAAGAAAAGCTCAAGGATATTGCCAAGGACCTGGGGCTGTCGGTTCCGGCGGCGAAGAGCAGACTGCTGCGGGCGCGGCGAAAGCTGAAAGAGGTCCTGACGAGAGGAGGTCTGGCGAATGACACGGTTGGATAAGCTCTGGCGTGCGGTAGAGGGGCCGGGCGCGCCGCCCCGCCTGGACAGCGGACGGGTGAAGGCCCGTGTGAACGCTGTGCTGGGCGCCGGACCTGCGGAAAGGAGAATAGATATGCGAAAAAGATTCTGCTTCATTTTGGCAGCTGCAGCGGCGTTGGCCATTATGGGTACTGCATTTGCCGCTGCTGTGGACTGGAACGCCCTCTCGGCCCACTTCCAGGGGGACACCTCCCTGGGCCTGGCGTATTTGGACAGCGAGGTCCGGTCGGTGCGCGATCAAAATTATGTCTTTGCAGTGGAGGGCTCAGCGGCAGATGAGAGCAATGTCTATCTTGTGGTCAGCGTCACTGCCGTCAGCGATGAGGCGAAGGCGTTCCTTTTCAGTGATGATTTTAATTCCATGGATACATTTAGCGCGTATGCCACTGCCTCTGACGGCGGGGAGCTGTGGGCAATGAGCCTGGGGTACCATGAGCTGCAGTCCGGGCTTCCACACTGCCGCAGGTTTGCGGTGGATATTGGGCTGGAGCATGCGATATCCGGCGGGACGGTATATGTGCGCTGCGGCTATATGGAGAAAGGGAAGCGGGTGGAGGTCCCCATCACCCCGGCCTCCTCTGTGACCGTAAAAATTGCCGCTTCCGGCACAGGCGTTTTGAAACTTGAGGCGGAACCTGACCCGGCCTCCGCCCCGCTGACCATCCAGGAAATCACCCTCTCCCCCTTCACCTGCCAAATGAAAACAGCGTGTACCTCAGTAAACATCTATCCCAATATCCGTTTCCGTATGACGGACGGCTCCATCCGCACACAATCCCAGATGCTTTCTTTAAACAGCGGCGTACACAGCTTGGCGTGGACCCGGTATATTTCAGAGTTGCAGTATCAGTTTCATGAAATCCAGGATCTTAACAAGATCTCCGCCGTCATTGTCTTTGACATGGAGTACCCGCTGAACGGCTCCCGGCCTGTCCCGGCAGAACCCGACCCGGCTCTGGAGCCCTTTACTGTGACACGGCTGGACCCGCTGGAAGAGGGCGCTGGGTATTCCATCCCGGTCCGGGAGCTGACAGAGAAGCTGGGCGGGACATTCCGCGCAGACGGGGAGCAGGCGGTCTGTACTTACCGGGACGTTGCGGTCGTCCTCCAGGCGGGGAGCCGGACCGCGCTGGTAAATGACCGGGCCGTGGAACTGAAGCAGGCGCCGGCCATGCGGGACGGAGTTCTGGCCGCGCCCTACGAAGCGTTTACGGATGCCTGGGGAATTTCCGCCTGTGTGCAGAGGGAAGACGGCGAGCGGATCAATGAGCGGGAAGTACAGCTCATCTGGCACGACTGGTATATTGTACCATAAACAATCACGAAGGGGACCGCCTAACCGGGGCGGTCCCCTTCTCTGGTGCCTCTATGCAGACGGCCCATTTCCCTCCTGCTCCATCTCCGCAATCGCCTTATCAATTGCATCAATAATAAAGCGATTGGCGCTCTTTCCGCAGGAGAGGGCAATTTTTTTAATTTCGGCCCGTCTGCCTTTGGGGATAAAGAGATCTATCCGGTCATAATGTTTCTTGTTATACCGCGCCGTTGCCTCCTTTTGTGCAGTTGTATATGCCATTGTATGTACTCCTCATTCTAGTGATAAGGAGATTATAGTCTATACTACTGGTAATATTGTATAATTCTGGAAGTATATTTTTGTAAAACGCGCACATTTATATACTTCTGGAAGTATGGTATAATAGGCGCCTGGACAGGGAAGAGAGCTCCCTGCCCAGGCGGAGCCGCGTCAAGCGTCGGATGAGAAGCAGTTTACAATATACATTGCAACCGTTCTGACAAATGCGGACGTTGAGGGACGCTCTGTCAGCTGGCATCCAGCCAGCGTACAGAGGCGTTTCCGTCCGGCATCGCTGGCCCAGCAGAGGGCAATTGCGCTGCGGCTGCTGCGCTCGACGGCGTTCCAGTTGGTGTGGAACTGACGGGCGGTTTCGCGGTACAGGTCCTTGGTGATGCCTGTAAGTCGATCGGGAGTGAGGGCTGCCTGCTCCACAATGTACACCAGATAGCTATGACCTCGAATGGTGGGCGGGATATGCAGGCGGTCGATTTCGCGTTTGACAAGGTTCTCCAAATTTTCGTTGTCTTCCAAATCCGATTTCCTCCTTGCACCGTGTTATCAGGCGTCTGTCTCAGATACGACGGAAATTTTCATCAGTGTCTCCGCAGAGACCTCCAGCACACTGGCCATCTTACAGAGCAGTGTCGCAGAGGGGTTCGTGCACTTGCCTTTTTCCAGAGAGCGGATGTGGCGATCGCCGCATCCGCACCGCTCGGCAAAAACTTCCTGGGTCAGTCCCTGCTTTTGACGGATCTCTTTTAGTCGGTCCCCATTAAATTCTGCGGTATATTTGGGGTGGTATTTACCCGCCATACGTTTCTCACCTCCTTACATGCAAGCATAGAAGAAGGCGGATTATTCCAACAGGCTCTGTAGGCCCCCTGAGTCAAATTTTGTCGAAAAAAGCGCTGTGGAACAATGCCCATAGGGCGGCGGGGGGACCGCGGCACCGGGCCGGATGGCCCCGCATGTCTTGACGCATAAAAAGCAACTCCTTCTCTGGTGGATGGAGTTGCTTTTTATATGACATTCAATTGTTCGTCCAGTTGACAGGTTCTTACTGCATAAGGCAGTGCACTCCGATGATCCACCAGGCTGCTGACAGCCCAACAGCTCCAATAGAGCGGACAGTCTTGTTTGTAATTGCCGCGAGAGAGAATCCGGCGCGGTTATTCCGGGATGGCCCGCAGCTGCTCCATAGTCTCCCGAATCCGGTCCAGCAGCTGCTCCGGCAGGGGAAGCTGCTCCACTGCGGGGCCGTTGGGGGCCAGGCGGTTCCGTACCCCCATAAAAATACCGTCCAGGAATACCGACGAGCAGTGCCACTCCCCCCGCAGGCACAGCAGCAGGGACAGCGCACCCGACGACATAGCCGGAGCCGCATAGGGCTTGAAGCCCATCTCCCGCATCTCCAGGTTTGCATGTTTGGTCCGCTCTGTCAATTCCTGGGAGATGCTGTCGTCATAGCGGGAGATGGAGTTGGCAACGACCAGCCCCTCCCCGTGGGGACCGAAGGTCCGTCCGTCCTCCAGGAAACTGGCAAAGCGTTCCTCCCGCATGGCGTAGTACCGGGCGCGGGCGTTCATCACCCCCAGGCCGAATCCGCGGACCTGGTGGGGGAAGAGACCCTGAAAATCCAGCGCGCCCCCCTCGTTCTGATTGCTCGCCAGCAGCGCAGCCCGGCACAGGGGGTCCACCGGGTCGCTGACCACGCAGAACATTCCCTGGAAGCCCTCCTCTCTGGCTCTCCGTCCGTAGGCGGCGGCCAGCTCCCGGTTCAGCTCATACTGGGCCATGCGCACATCCCCGCTCTTCACCGCCGTATCCGGCACGAACCGGGAGGCGCAGAACAAGAACACATCGCAGTGGAACAGGTCCTCCGGCTCCATCTTTTCCACCGGCGGAAAACCGGCCCCCTGGGGCGTGTCAATCTGGTTGAGCTCAAACACCCACCGGTCCGCCACATGGGGCCGCAGGTCGCAGATGCCGATGGAGGAAATCACATCTCCCCCCATCAGCCGCAGGCCCAGGGCCAGGGTACTGCCCACATCGCCCAGGGCCAGGAGGTGTACCCGCCGTTTTACCGGCGGTTTTTCCGGCTGCAGCAGCTCCTCCCACCGGGGATGGGCGGCGTTTACCCCCCGCACCCGGCCCTGCCGGACCGCCTCCAGCAGCTCCGGCGGGAGGTCCGGCCCGGCCTGACCGCTGCACAGCGTCTCCGCACCCTCCGCGGCGGTCAGCAGGGCGGGGCTTGTTACGGCGAAGGCCTCCCGCCCCATCAGGGGGGGGCGGTGGAACAGATACACAATTTCGCCCGTCGGGGGAAGCCGGTCCAGCTTCTGGTGGGGAAGGGGTTCCGCGGCATACAGTATGCAATCATGATATTGATAGTATCCCATTACGATTCACCTATTACAATTTTATAGTGGGCCTGGAGCCGCTTGAGCATCTCGATATCGTTGTCCAGATACGTGGAAGCGGCCCGGTTCAGGTCGTAGCCCATACAGCTGCCCTTGTCCGGGCAGAGGGGCAGGATAATCGCCTCACCCAGGCGGCTGAGGGTCAGGTTCCTGGCGTACAGGGACCGGTATTCCGTCTCCAACGCCAGCAGCAGGTCCCGCGCATTCTCCAGACAGCACAGGGACAGACGGTATGTGGACCCATCCACACAGTCCTCCGTAAACTCCGGGGCCGCGTAGGGGAAAATGCGGTTCACCGCCGGCTGCAGTCCGCCGGCCATAGGCTCCGCCCGGCGGACGGTATCTCCGCCGATAAAGGGGTACAGGGTGGATTCCACGAAGCGCATACGCAGGTTGGGCAGGTAGTACACGCTGTCCACCGGGAAGCCCAGCTGCTCCATGGTATCCCGTCCCACGCCGGTGAGGTAGCCCACCAGCACCTGGCGCACAGGCGTGCCGGTCTGCTCCATGAGGGGCGCGATGCGCCGGATGCGCTTGCCGTCGTGGAGCATGTCGTCCACCAGAATCACGGGCCGCTCAAAGGCGTGGATGGTGCGCACCTGGTCCGCCAGGGGGGGATAAAAGGGATAGGCTTCGATGGAGGACCGGCTCAGGTCCGGCTCATAGACCTTGTCCGTATGCAGCGTCTTGGTCACGGTGTTGGGGACCGCCACCCCCCGCAGAATCTTGCCGAAGGGGACGCAGATGCACTTGCCCAACACCCTGGGGACCGACGGCTCTGTGGACACGCTGTTGCAGGCGGCAATCTTCCGCAGCAGCCGCTGATAGATGATCCCCGCGGACATGGACAAAACCAGACAGCCGGGGTACAGCTCTGTCAACGCCCGCTGCACCCGCCGGTGGGCGGCGGCCACCGCCGCCAGCACCCGCGGATTCGCGGCAAAGGGGGCTTTGATGGCGGTGTCCACATTCCGGGTCAGGACGATGGGGCGGCGCATGTCCACGCCCATCAGCTCCCGGATCTCCCCGCCCACCGCCGTGGGCACGAAGCCCTGCAGGGTCAGAATCTCCCGCACGTAGGCCGGGATTGCCGCCTCCGCCGGGCAGAAGAGGGCATAGGTGTACTCCTGCCGCAGAGCCAACGCCAGCACCTCCGTCAGCAGCAGCTGGCACAAGTCCAGCTGGTCCGGCCCCTTGGGGACAAAGATGCCGCTGATGAGCAGCGCCCGCCCGCCGGTGTGCTGGCGGATGAGTCCGGACAGCTCCGCGCTGCCCAGACGGGAGAACAGCTGGTGGGAATCCAGGCACCGGAACCCGGCAAAGCCCAGGGCCGGTCCGCTCTCCCCGTGGCGCAGGAGAATCATCTGGTCGCCCAGCCGCCGCAGCTCCTGGTACAGCTCCTCCGCCCCCTGTCCGGCGGCCCGGCCCGTGAGGTCCGCCTGGCCCGGCAGCTCGCCGGGCAGCTGGAGGAAGCGGTGGAAGGTCAGGTCCTCCACTTGGAGCAGGGGCTTGTCCTGGGGCTCCCGGAGGTAGAGGCCGTGGAGGTAGATGAACTCCTGGGCCGACGGGTCGATGAGGTTGGAGATATCCCGCCCCTGGTCCACCGCCTCCCGGATGAGGGTGGAGCTGATGGACTCCAGGTGGTTGGGCAGCTGCAGCTCCACCGCTTTGCCGGTAATGGCGCTGTAATCATACTGCTCCTCCCCGTTCTCGGAGGAGCGGCGGAAGATGATGTGGTCAAAACCGTGGATGGAGCCGGGGGCGGGGGGCAGGCGGTAGGAGGAGGCGTTGGCCACCACGTCGCTGCCCACCACGATGGACACCTCCCGGCTGGGGAACGCCTCCCGCAAAGCGGTGAGCGTCTCAGGGCTGGCGATGTTCACCGGGAAATTCTCCGGGAAGATGTGTACGTGGAACTCGTCGGCAATGGACATGCTCACGATTCTGCGGCGGATGCGGTGGGGCTGGGTCTTCTTGGACCAGGAGAATTCGTCGATAGCCAGCATGACCTCGAAGCCCAGGTCCCGGATGGCTTGGACGATGCCCTTGTGGGAGAGGGTGAAGGGGTCGAAGGTGCCGGGGAAGAAGGCGATGGGCCGGGGGGCCTCGTAGCGGAAGCCGCCGTGGAGAATCTCCTGTTCTGTGAGGAAGCGGTACACCCGGCCCAACATTCCGGCCCGGTAGTAGAAGGTCAGCTCGTCGCCGGGGACCTCCCCGGTGAGGGCCAGAATCTTTTTCAGGGTCAGCAGGAAAGCCCGCCGCTTCTCGTGGACGCCCAGGGCCGCGGACCCGAACACATCCCGGCCCAGGACGAACATGGCCTCCTGACGGACCTCGGCCTGATAGCCCGCCAGACCCTTGAGCAGCATTCCCAGCAGCCGTTCCCGGCGGCGGCGGTAGACCTCGTCGGCCTCAGGGAAGCGGACCCGGTAGGTGTCGTACTCCTCATAGATAACGCCCACCGTATCCAGGGCCAGGGCTACCACCCTGGGGTTGGAGGAGCAGAGGGAACCCTCCTCCAGATCCCGCAGCAGCTCCTCCAGCAGCGACGGCGGAAGCCACAGGGAGAACCGGCCCAGATAGCCGGGGATGTACTTGGAAAACTCCTGCTGTCCGATCTCCAGGCCCCGGCCCAGCTCCACGGCCACCTCGTTGCGCTCCTCCGGGGTGAGCCGGGGGGCGATGGCCAGCAGAGCGTTTCCGGCGGCGTGGCGGACCGTCACCTGGTCGCTGACCTTGACCAGATTGGTCAGATGGGTGGCGATATGCAGCAGCCTGCCGCTGCCGCTCCGGGCAAAGCCGGTGAGCAGGCGGATATTGATCTCCTTGATAATCCAGGGGGTGGCGGTCTTCAGGTTGTCCAGGAAAATCTCGGAAACGGTGTCCTCGTCCAGCTCCGGCGGGATGTCCTGGTTGGTCATGCACTCCACCGCCGCCCGCCGCAGCAGGAAGAGAGATTTGCTGTCCCTGCAGTCCACGTCCCGCAGGGCGTGGAGAATGATGTCCTGGGTCGCCAGGCCCGGACGGATGTAGTCCATCAGCAGCGCCGCCGCCGCCCGCACGGTGACGTCCTCCCGCTCCGCCAGTGCCTGGGCAAAGCCCAGCAGGGCGTACCGCTTCCGGTCCTCCAGCCGCTCCACCGGCAGGGCGGTGGCGGTCTCCAGCAGCTGGAAGGCGGTCTCGTCCTCCAGCCGCTCCGGGCGGCGGTAGTAGCGCAGGAACGCTTTGAGGAACAGCTCCCGGCGGTCCGGCTCGCACTTCTCCAGCAGGGAGTTGACCACCATCTTCAAGGTGAAATGAATCCAACGCCGGTGCTGCTGCATCAGCTTCCGGTCGGGATAGATGATCTTTTCCAGATACAGACGCCACTGGTCCAGGTCGGTAATGGCCCGCGGCTCCGGCGGCGCGTCGGCGGGCTTCTCCTTGGCGTAGCCGGCGTGGAAGCGGGCGATGATCTCCCCCATCAACGCCGCCGCCTGACGGCGGATATCCCCCTCCCGGTGCATCAGCAGTTCGTAGAGGAACGCCAGGGTCTGCACCTTCTGGTGGATGCTCAGATAGACGGAGTAGGACTCGAACACGCTCAGATAGGCCCGCAGACGCCGCCAGTCCGTCTCGCTCCGGGCCAGCTCCAGCAGGTTGGCGAAGCTGCGCTGGCCAGTCAGACGGCTCATCAGGGCGATGTTGTGCTCCACGCCCTGCATCCGCAGGGCCTCCGCCGCCTCCGCCTCGTCCATCAGCGCAACGTCCTTTTTTACCGGCGGCAGGCTGTGGATGCCGGAGAGGGTGGTGTCCACCCCCAAGCTCAGCATGTAGTTTTCAAAATCCCGCAGCTTGGCGTAGACAAAGGTGTACCGGGTCCGCTTCTCCTCGGTGACGTTGTCCAGCTTGTGGAGAATCACGTCAAAGGCTTCCGCCAGGGTGGAGATTTTGGTGATCTCCCGGCCATCCTTTCCCCGCTCCTGCTTCACCCGGAAATCGGCGTAGATGAGGACCAGGGACTCCACGGACAGATAGTCCAGCTCCAGGTCCCAGACAGAGTGGTTAGCGGCCACGTAGCCCAGGTCGGACATATGCCGCCGGTGGAACCACACACCGGTATAGTAGTAATGCAGGTACGGCACCCGTTCTCCGGGCCTGCAGCCGAACTTGCCGATATCGTGGCCCGCCGCGCTGCCGGACACCAGGGGCAGGTCGATGGGTACTCCCGCCCGCTTCAGGTCCCGCGCCACGCTGACGGCCACGAAGTGGACTCCGGCAATGTGCTCCAGGGTACGGAAGGGGGTGGACTCCAGCCCTAGGCGCATCATCTCATAGATGTACTCCCGGCGGTAGCTGCGCAGGAAGAGGCGGTAGCTGTCATAATGGGGACTGCCCTGGAGCTCGTCCTCCTCCAGCAGCTCCAGCTGCCACAGGGGATCGGCTGGCAGCTTGGCCCGCTCCGTGTCCAGCAGCACCTGGAGGAGCGCGAGAAAGAAGGTTGCGCCTGCGCCGTGGGCCTCCTGGCGGAGTTCGAATTCCTGATCGGGGAACATGGATTTTCTGGCGAAATCGTAGGTAAAGGCGATCCACCCCTCCTCCGGCTCCGGGGAGAGCTGGTTGAGCACGTCCCGGCACAGCTCCAGGACCTCTGCGCACAGAAGGCGTGCGCCGCTGTCATAGAGGGGCGCGAAGCGTTGGAGATAGTTCTGGTCCTCCAGCAGCTCCCGCAGCAGCTCCCGGCGCTGGCCCAGATAGCGGGCGGCGGGCTGGGTCGTGACCCGCCGCAGCAGGCTGGCGCTCATTTGACGGATTCTTTTTTTGTTCATGGCATAGGCCCTCCTTGTTTGGCGTTCCGTCCGGCAATGGCGGCGATGCATTCATTGCATTCATTATGCACTATTTTCCCCCGGTTGGCAAGGAGGAATTGCCTGACCTCCCTGCACAAATTTTTTCTTTTCCATCCGGCAGGGCGGCGGACCGCCGGACGATTGCATCCGGGAAAAAAATATGCTACAATAGGGGCGTATTCGACCTGAAAATACAAAACAGGAGGAAACAGCTATGCAGCAACTGGAGAAGCAATTTCATATTCACTGCGCCCCCGGCGATGTGGGCCGCTACTGCATCCTGCCCGGCGATCCGGGCCGGTGCGCATCCATCGCGGAGCTGTTCGACGATGCCCGCCTGATCAGCCGGAACCGGGAGTTCACCGTCTATACCGGCACGCTGCTGGGGGAGAAGGCCACCGTCTGCTCCACAGGCATCGGCGGCCCCTCGGCGGCCATTGCCATGGAGGAGCTGGCCGCCATTGGCGCGGATACCTTCATCCGGGTGGGGACCTGCGGCGGTATTGACCTGGATGTGCAGTCCGGCGACATTGTGGTGGCGACGGGCGCAATCCGGTTCGAGGGGACCAGCCGGGAGTATGCGCCCATCGAGTTCCCGGCGGTATCGGACTTCGCCGTGGCCTCCGCGCTGCTGGACGCGGCACGGACCCTGGGGAAGACCTGCCACGCGGGTGTGGTTCAGAGCAAGGACAGCTTTTACGGCCAGCACAGTCCGGCCCGGATGCCGGTGAGCTATGAGCTGCTGCGCAAGTGGGAGGCGTGGAAGCGTCTGGGGGTAAAGGCCAGCGAGATGGAGAGCGCGGCGTTATACGTAGTCGCGGCGGCTCTGGGCGTCCGCTGCGGCAGCTGCTTCCACGTCATCTGGAACCAGGAGCGGGAGGCCGCGGGACTGGACCAGAAGATGAGCGAGGACACCAGCGCAGCCGTCAGAGTGGGCGTGGAGGCCCTGAAGCTGCTGATAGAAAAAGACCGCGGAGCGCGCTGATTTTACAGCGTCTCCACGGCCTCGGCCAGAAATTTTCCAAAGGCGGACGGGACGGCCAGGCTCTCCAACGCCCCCCGGTCCGCCCAGGTCAGTCCGGCCCCGTCCCCTTTTACTGTGAGCAGATAGCCGGTCATCCGCCACTCCACATGGGTAAAGATATGCTTGGCGGCAATCTTTTTCCGCCACTCCACCGGCACAAGCCCCCAGTCCGCCAGAGGTGCGGCGGCGGCGTCCTCGTCCAGTGCGCCGGGGACGTGGGGAAACTCCCATAATCCGGCCAGCAGACCCGTTTCCGGGCGTTTGCGCAGGGCGACGGCCCCGTCCCTCCACAGGAGGTATACCGTCAGCTCCTCCCTGCGCCGCCCGGCTTTTTTTGCCCGCACCGGCAGCGCGTTCTGCAGGCCCAGACGCTCCGCCTCGCACAGACCCGCCAATGGGCAGCGTCCGCACGCCGGCGCGCCCCCTGGCAGGCATACCATGGCCCCCAGGTCCATCAGCGCCTGGTTGTACTCCCCCGGACGGTCCTGGGGCATGGCCGCTTCCATCCGGGCGCGGAATTTTTTCCGCACCCCCTGGTCCATGATGTCCTCCTGGATGCCCGCCACCCGCGCCGCCACCCGCAGCACGTTGCCGTCCACCGCCGGGACAGCCTGTCCAAAGGCGATGGACGCAACCGCGCCCGCGGTGTAGTCCCCGACGCCGGGCAGGGACAGCAGCTCTTTCACCGTCTCCGGGAACCGTCCGCCGTACTGTTCGACGATCAGCGCCGCGGCTTTCCGCATATTTCTGGCCCGGCTGTAGTACCCCAGGCCCTGCCACAGCTTCATCAGCCGCTCCTCGTCCACCGCAGCCAGGGCCTCCACCGTGGGCAGCTCCTCCATCCAGCGGCGGTAGTAGGGCAGTACCGCCGCCACGCGGGTCTGCTGGAGCATGATCTCCGAGACCCACACTTGATACGGGCCGGCAGTCCCCCGCCAGGGCAGCGTCCGCTTGTTTTCGTCGTACCACGCCAGCAGGGGGGCCGCAATGGCGTTCAATTTTTTCTGCTGCTCCGGCATACGCGCCTCCTTCTACGCAAACCGCTGGGCAAATCCGCACCGGCGGCACAGTTCCTCGCTGGGCCTGCCCTGGGAGAAGCCGTCATAGACGGCTCTGGCCCGCGGGCTGTCCAGAATTTCCGCAAAATCCTGCTCCAGAAGATTCCCCAGAGGGATGTCCCCCTCGTGGTCCAGACAGCAGGGGACCACGGCGCCGTCGCACAGCACCGCCGCCTGGTCCCGCAGGCCCAGGCAGAACCGGACCGGTCCCTCCGGACGCGCCAGGTCCGGCCACTCAAATTTCTCCGCCTGCTCCAGATACAGCCGCTCCCCCAGCTTCCAGCTCCCCTTCCGGGGCTGGGGCAGCGAGAGGGGGCACTCCCCCAGCTTCTCCGCCAGAAAGTCCAGAATCTCGCCGTTGCGCCGGTCCGCGCCCCCTATGTTCCACAGCCGCAGGGCGCAGATTGTCCCCCGCCGGGCCGCTTGGACGGCGTATTCCCACGCGCCGCTCAAATATCCGCCCAGCTCTCCCGCGCCGTTGCCCTCCATGGAGTGGAGGGATACGCTCACCTTGTGGAGCGGCGGGCCGGAGAGGAGCAGGGCCTGGCGGTCCGGCAGCAGGACGCCGTTGGTGGTCAGGCAGATTTTGAACCCCATTTCCCAGGAAATATGCAGCAGCTCCTCCAGCTGGGGATGCAGCAGCGGCTCCCCCATCACGTGCAGGTACAAATACGCCGTATAGGGCCGCAGCCGTTCCGCCAGGACCCGGAATTCCTCCGGCGGCAGATACCGCTTTTCCCGCCGGGTGCCGGGACAGAAGCTGCAGCGCAGGTTGCAGATATTGGTAATCTCAACATAGACCCGTTTCAGGGCCCTTTCCGCCGGGCGGCTCACCAGCTGCACCGGACGATACATGTAAACGTATACTCGGTTCCGCCGCAGTCCACGCACATGGTTATGTTGGCGGTCCCCGGTCCCACGGCGGTCACACGGCCCGTCTTGCCGTCCACTGCGGCGACGCCGGCGTCGCTGGTGCTGTAGGTGCAGGTGTAGTCGTCCCCCGCGCCTTGGGGCAGAAGGCGGAAGCTCTCCTTGGGATTGAAGAAGGTGGCGTCGGAGTGGCTGGCCGAGACGCCGTCGGAAACCGGGGCTTCAGGCGGCTCGGACGATCCGGCTGGCTTGGACGGCTTTGTGCTCTCCGGCGGCAGGACCGGCTCCCCGCCGCCCTTCTCCTCCTTCTTTTCATCCTTCCAATTGCAGCGGACCACGCACTCGAAATCATACTGCCCGCTGCTCTCCACGTGCATCTTGATCTTTGTCATACCCGGTCCCACGGCGGTCACTCTCCCGTTGTCCGGGTCAACGGAGGCCACCTGACTGTCCCCGGCGGTATAGGTGCAGGCATATGTGCCCGATATCCCCTCCGGCAGATACCGGAAGCTCTCTCCGGGGCCGAAGAAGGTCACGTCCGTATGGCTGGGCGTCACCTCTCCCGACGGCTTAGAATCGGTCTGCGGCTCCTCCTGGCCGGACTGCGGCGGCTCCGATTCCGGCCCCGTGACGGGGCCGCTGGGGACGGCAGGCTTCGGCACGTCGGGCAGCTCCGGGGGGATGTCCGGCTCCTCCGCCCCGCCGCTGGTGGGAACCGGTTCCGGCGCGGGGTCCGGCGTGGGGTCCGGCGTGGGGTCCGGCTGGGGGGTGGAGGGGATGTGCTCTCCGGCAAACATTTTGTCCAGCACGCCGTTTCCACGTTCCAGCACATCCCCTACGCTGCAGCTGGTGAGAAGCAGCAGCATCAACAGGAAAATTCCAAAGGTCCTCATGGGTTTCATCACAGATGCTTCCTTTCGTATATGCTGATCGGCGGATGACAGAATCCGCCTCTATCCATATCGGCCCGCCGCCCGCCGCATATAAGCCGCCTGTGCCGGAAATTTTTCCACCTGAGCGGACGGTCAGACCCGATCGAGATGGAGAAGGAGGATACCGGCGAAAAACCGGTACCCTCCTTTTTAGCCTGTATTCATGTAATCATGTAGCGTCTGACGCGGCCAATCCGCCGCTCTCTGGCTCTTCGTCCTGCTCTGGCGCAGATATGTACAGCTCCTCACATTCCCGCTGGGCATTGACGAGAGCCTGTCTGACGTTCTCCAAAGCATTGATCGCATCCTCGGTGGCATTGAACATCGTCAGGTACATCTTTTTGTAGTCTACCATACTTCTCCTTCCCTACGGCTTCTGCCGTATGGACACAAAATCTCGCCGGGGCAGCCCCGGACGGGGGCGGGCGTTTACGCCCGCGTCCCGCCGGACCGTTTCCCGCCGAGACAAACAAAAAGCGGTGCAGGATATAATTACCCCACACCGCATAAGTGCAAACACAAACATCGCTTGACAATGGTAAACACACCATTGAATAAGGCGCTGGGGGTAAGAAATTAGATTTTCCACTCAAACGACACACGGTCAGCCGTGGCGTGGACCTGGGAGAGAATGATGTCGGCCACCTGCCGCCGGTCGTCAAAGTCGATATTGTCCCAATTTCCCAGGTGGGAGGACAGGTACTCGATTTTTTGCGGGGAGACGCTTTCAGCGTTCAGCGCGGCAATCTCCTTTATCAGCCCTTGACGGCGGGCGTCCAGCTCCTCAATCTTCCCGTTGGCGTAGGACATCAAAACCGCGCTGGCCCCGGTCAGGGTGTTCAGCAGCTTTTCGATCTCGTCCTCCACCTGGGCCAGCTCCACGTTTAAGGCGGTCAATTTGGGGTTGACCGTCTCCGCCTGGGCGGTCAGGGTTTGAAACTCGGACAGCTTTTGCACCATGGCCTCATAGACGAACTGCTCAAACTCTGGCGTCCGAAGCGTTCCGCAGCCCTCGCAGCTCATGTTGTCCGCCCGCTTGGTGCAATAGAGGTAGTGGGTCCCCGCCCGGTTGCCTACGCTTTTCAGCGCCCGCCCACAGTGTCCGCATTTCATCTTTCCAGCCAGCCAGGTATTTTTCGGCTTGCGCCCGCCCTGGAACGTGATGTTCGCCATCAGCTTTTTCCGGCACCGCAGCCAGGTATCGGCGGGAACAAAGCCCCCCCTGGGGGCCAGCACAAGAATTTGATTTTTCAAGTCCTTGTTTTTTCGTTCCTGCACGTCCCGGCCCTGGTAGAGATAGCAGCCGTTGGTCCCGGCGAAGTCCGCCGCCTCGTTCACCACCACGGCCCCCTGCCCCTTGAAGAACTCGTACAGCTCCAGGTCAGCCTGGGCGTAAATGGGGTTGCGGAGCATTTGAGAAATGAAGCCCCGGCTCAATTCCTTTTCGTACACCAGTATGCCCTCCTGGGCGAAGTATCGGGCAATATCTCCGAACGACGTGGACGGCTCGGCATACATTTCAAACATCAACCGGGCGATATTCGCCGTGTCGGGGTTCGGGATCATCATTTTCGTGCGGATACCCTGGATGGTGGTGGGCTCCAGCTTGAAGCCGTAGGGGGCCGCACCGCTCATGTGGAAACCACGCTGGCAACGGGAATAGTAGGCGTCCGTTACCCGCTTCTGAATCGTTTCCCGTTCAAGCTGGGCGAACACAATGCAGATGTTCAGCATAGCCCGGCCCATAGGGGTGGAGGTATCAAACTTTTCCGTAGAGGAAACGAACTCCACATTGTACTGTTGGAACAGCTCCATCATAGTGGCGAAGTCCAGGATAGAACGG
>Ga0137310_101326_pt1 | contig 15750 bp, 14 predicted proteins | sample NAcewiD2O_June_2_FD_97183 | JGI IMG/M metagenome (GOLD analysis project Ga0137310, IMG submission 97183) | Mouse cecal microbial communities from Vienna, Austria - N-Acetylglucosamine amended D2O_June | ecosystem: Host-associated > Mammals > Digestive system > Large intestine > Cecum | place...
CGCCCTGATCTCCTTCATTCCTTTCGGCACCAGTACATACTCTTTGAAAACAGCATGTTCTCCCGGCGGCAGTATATTGCAGTTCTGATAATTTCCGGGTCCCCAGTAATCCTCATCTTTTTCGAGCACGCTGATCCATTCGTCATTTTCTCCATAATACAGACAGATATTTCCACAAACGCCCGTCGTATCATTGATCGTGCCCACAAGGTCATAGGTGATCTCCACCACTTCCATCTCCTCCGGATCATCTACTGCCATGTAATCCGGAATCAGATACCCTTCCGGCATCCCGTCCAGCCGTATCCCTTCACAGCCTGCTATAGGTGAATAGGCATAAGGCGTACAGACATCAAAGTACAACTGGCTGACATATCCGGAATAGCAGATCAGGCATGCCAGGACAACAACCGCACAGAAAACACCGGAAAACACATTCAGCTTATTTTTCATGGCGTCTCCTCCTCAAGAACCAGGGCAACACTCACTCTCTTTTCCAGAATCGAGATACCCTCCTTCTCCTTTTCCTGATCAAACGAGATCGTGACCACTCCCGCGTCTTTCCCGGTCAGGAAATAAAATTTCCCGGTCTTTCCTTCTACGGAACTGTAATCCAGATAGTTATATCCTGTCAGAATTTCTTCCGCATCATATCCTTCCATGGAATACAATTCTTCTATAATATCATCCGTAACATAATAGGAGGATTCCCCGCCGGAAGATTTTTTTATCAGCACATCTCCCAAAGTATAACTGTCCAGATACTGGCTGCAGGTATATCCGTCCGACAAATATACCATACCGGAAGTAAAACTTCTGTCCCATTCCTCCGTCGGCAGTACGCCCACCGTCACCGCCACCAGCTTATCCCCTGCCGGTATATGGGCGGGAATATCATCCAGCATGGATGTATCCACCACTTCCGCTTTCTCCACAACGAGCATCCTGCCGTTTATCTCAAAAAGCTCCCCCGGTCCTGCGAATTCCTGCTCATAATCCAGAGTGGTATAGCTTTTTGTCAGGCTGACCCTCTTTATATTGCAGGCTATGATCGTTGCCACGACCGTCACCGCCGCCAAAACGAAACAGACCAGCGCGACCATATTTTTCTCCAGCGCTCCGCTGTCCGGCTTTGCGTTTCCGTATTGTTGCCGCGGGCGGCTTCCCTGAGTTCCTGCCTGCTGATAAGGGTAATTTCCCTGCTGCCCTTTCCTCTGATACGGATTATCCCCCCGCGTCCCGGTCTGCTGATGCGGATAACCTCCCTGCTGCCCTTTCTGCTGATACGGATTATCCCCCCGCGTCCCGATCTGCTGATACGGATAACCTTCCTGCTGCCTTTTCTGCTGATACGGATCCGCCGTCCCTGTCTGATGCGACATGCCCTGCTGCATCTGCGACCCGTGCATATTGTATTTATCGTACATCTTGTGAAGCTGCGCGTGCTGCTTTACCGCCTGCGCGTCGGTGGACGTCTTTTCCCTGTCCTCAAACTTCGCGCTGAAATACCCGCTTACATCATATTCCGTCTGCCGGTTATGAAAATGCCCGCACTTCGGACAGATCCCGCTATACATTTCCTCGTCAAAATGCTTTCCGCATCTCATACATTTCATAATATACCACCAACTGTACCCATATCTGTCAATTTAAAGCCGGTACGTTCAGCCCAAAGCGCAAACGGACCGCGGCAGGGCTGTTTTCGCCCGGACATCTGCCCTCCGTCCTATACCTGCCACCCACTGCTGATCTCGATCTTCTTATCCCGCAGCATCAACTCATCCAGCGCCTGCGCCGCAGGTTTTCCCTCAAACAGCACCAGATTCACCTGCTCGATGATAGGGATCTCCACACCGTATTTTTCCGCAAGCCCCATAGCGGCTTTAGCGGAATAAACGCCTTCCACCACCTGCTTCACTTCATCCATGGCTTCCTGCATGGTCTTTCCCTGACCGATCAAAATACCGGCGCGCCTGTTGCGGGAATGCATGGACGCACAGGTCACAATCAGGTCCCCGATGCCGGTAAGCCCGCTGAAGGTCTCCGGTTTTCCTCCCATTGTCATTCCCAGTCTTGCAATTTCAGCGATGCCCCGTGTGATCAGCGCCGCCTTTGTATTATCGCCGCAGCCCAGACCGTCCGCGATACCTGCCGCCAGCGCGATCACATTTTTCAGGGCGCCGCCCAACTCGATCCCCAGAATATCCGGGCTTGTATAGACACGGAACACCTTATTCATCAAAAGATTCTGAATATATTCCGCCGTTTCCTTTGTTTTTGCGCCGACCACGATCGTGGTCGGCATCCCCTTTCCCACTTCCTCCGCATGGGAAGGTCCGGAAAGCACTGCCACATCCGCCTGCGGCACCTCCTGCCCGATGATCTCGGACAGCGTCATCAGTGTTTTTTCTTCCACGCCCTTCGCCACATTGACAATGATCTGTCCTTCTTTCACAAAAGGCTTCATCATCGCCGCCGTACTTCTCGTAAACGGTGAAGGCACTGCCAGAATACACATATCCTTCCCTTCTATCGCCGCCGCAAGCTCTGTCGTATAGGAGATGTTCTCCGGCAGTTTCACCCCCGGCAGTTTGTCCAGATGCTCCCTGTTTTCCTGCAGCATCTCGATCTCTTCTTTTACGATAGACCAGACTGTCACTTCATGTCCGTTGTCCGCCGCCAGCTTAGAGAGCGCCGTTCCCCAGCTTCCGGCGCCGATCAATCCTATTTTTGCCATACCCTGTTTCCTTTCTGTTATATGAACTGTACAATATTTGCCGCCGTTATTCCTGCTTCTCTTCCTTCTTCTTCAGATAGGTCTTTCTCTCCTGTCCCTTTAACAGCCGTTTGATATTTTCCCGGTGTTTATAGTATGCCATCACAGCCAGTATTGCCGATACGATATACATCTCGTTCAGCGCCGCCTGTGACATCCCGAATACGCCCGTCTGTCCTTCTATGATGATCTGAATGATAAATCCCGCATACACAAGAAGGGAACCCAGTGACACATAATGCGTCGTAAAAAAGGTGCCGAAAAACACGATGACACCCATGATGAAAAAACTCCAGTGAAAGCAGATGATCAGCCCTGCTGTCGCCGCAATGCCCTTTCCGCCCCGGAAATTCATATAAAAAGGAAAGTTATGCCCTAAGATTGCCCCTGCCGCCGCATATAAGACAAGCAGATAGTTGATATCCGGCGCCAGATACGGCGCAATGATAAAACGCGCGGCAAGACATGCTATGGCACACTTCAGGATATCCCCAAACAGCACCAGTACCCCCGCCTTCACGCCGAAAGTCCGCAGCGTATTGGTTGTACCGGCATTCCCGCTTCCCTTTTCCCTGATGTCGATCCCTTTTGTTCTTCCATAGATATAAGCTGTCTGAAACAGCCCGCACAGATATCCGACCGCTAAACAGATAATACGTGCTATCATATTCTCCTCCATCCCAGTTCCGCATCTGTTCCTGCGATGCCATCACGGCAGAGCGATTTCCAGCCGCTTTTGCGTCTGTAAATCCTCTGGGCATCTTCTGAACAGATGCTGTTCTCCTGTTCCGCATCTGTTCCTGCGATGCCATCACGGCAGAGCGATTTCCAGCCGCTTTTGCGTCTGTAAATCCTCCGGGCATCTTCTGAACAGATGCTGTTCTCCTGTTCCGCATCTCCCCATTCCAGTTCCGCATCTTCCCCTCCCAGTACCGGTTGCGGCAGAGAAATTTACGCCCGCCCTGCGTTCGTAAATTTCTCTGGGCACTGTCCGGGGAAGATGCTGTCTATTTATCGCCCTTTCGTTCCCTGATAAAGAACTTCAGCGGCGTTCCCCTGAAGCCGAAGGTTTCCCTGATCTGGTTCTCTATATATCTTGTGTAGGAAAAATGCATTAATTCTTTATCATTGACAAAGATCACAAAAGTGGGCGGTTTTACCGCTACCTGTGTGATATAATAGAGCCTCAGCCTCTTTCCTTTATCCGCCGGCGGCTGCTGCATCGCCACCGCCTCCGACATGATCTCGTTTAAAACGCCGGTGGCCACACGAAGCGCATGGTTTTCGTGCACTGCTTCTATTATATCATATAATTTCGGTAATCTCTGCCCCGTCAGCGCAGAAATATATAAAATTTCCGCATAGGGCATAAAAGACAGCACCTGCCTGATCTTTTTTTCGTATTCCCTTGTGGTTTTATTGTCCTTTTCAACAGCATCCCATTTGTTGACCGCAATGACCATGCCCTTGCCGCGATCGTGGGCGATCCCTGCGATCTTGGCATCCTGCTCCGTGACGCCGTCCACCGCGTCGATCACAAGCACCACGATATCCGCCCGCTCCACCGCACTGACTGTACGGATGATCATAAAGCGTTCCAGCTCTTCCTTGATCTTGTTTTTCCGGCGAAGCCCCGCCGTATCGATGAACACATACTCCTTGCCGTTATAGGTCACCTCCGTGTCCACCGCGTCCCGGGTAGTGCCCGCAATATCGGAAACGATCAGGCGGTTTTCTCCCAGCAGCCTGTTGATGATCGAGGATTTCCCTACATTGGGTTTTCCGACGATGGCAACCCTGATCTTATCATCCTCTTCCTCGTCCCCTGACGCCTCCGGAAAATGTGAAACCATCACATCCAGCATGTCGCCAAGCCCGGTCCGGTTAGCCGCCGAAATCGCATAAGGTTCCCCGATCCCCAGATTATAAAACTCATAGGCATCCAGCATATCCCGCTCCCGGGAATCCACCTTGTTTACCACAAGCACCACCGGCTTTCCCGTCTTGCGCAGCATATCCGCCACTTTGGAATCGGAATCCACCAATCCCTGCTTTACATCCACCATAAACAGGATCACATCCGCCGTATCGATAGCGATCTGTGCCTGCTCCCGCATCTGGGAGAGCAGGATATCCCTGCTCTCCGGCTCGATGCCGCCTGTATCCACCAGCGTAAATTTATAGTTCAGCCACTCCGCATCCGCATAGATCCGGTCCCGGGTGATCCCCGGCGTGTCCTTTACAATCGATATTCTTTCTCCGGCAAGCACATTAAACAGCGTAGACTTCCCTACATTGGGCCTCCCCACCACTGCCACCACCGGTTTTCCTCTTTTTTTCGCCATATACAGCCTCCATACCGCATTCTATCCGACAGACAGTTCCGATCCGCACAGTTTCCGCATCTGAACTGCAGATTCTTTTCATAAACCCTGTTCCGCATTCCGACAGGCATCTATTGTTCCTGTATGTTTCCGCCCTCTCCCAGCATACGGGAAAGCAGATCATACCCGCTTGATTTTACAATATCTACCGGCACTTGTAAAGTTTTTTCCACTTCCCCCACCGTCACATCATCCAGAAACACATCCGTCCCGCTGCGCAGCATATTGACAGGCAGAAGCAGTTTTTCCCCAAGCTTTTTCCCCTGAAGCTGCCCCATGATATCCTGTCCTGTCAAAAGCCCGGACACTGTGATCTTTTCCCCGAAAAAACGGTTGATGATCTCATAGACATGTATTTTCCGTTCGGGACAGATCTCCTCCACCTGCTCCGCCATCTCTCTGATCACCGGAAACGCCAGTTTTCCCGTCGCAACGGAAATCTCCCCTGCCGCCGGAATCCCTGCGGAAGCTCCGCTTCCTTTCTTCCTCTTTGCACAGCGTTTTTTCTCCTTTTCCAGCGCCTCCTGAAACTCGTCCTTCAAAAGCCGCAGCATCCCCACGCCGTTTTCCAGCTGCAGATAACCGTCGTAACGCTCCGCCTCAGGCAGTTCTCTTTCCGCCAGCAGATACCACTCATCTGAAGCATGGACAAAATGAAGCCCGTGCTTTTCATAAATTTCTTTCTGGAATCCCTCGATACAGTCGATCACCGCTTCCGCATCCTCCTTTGAAAAAGGCTCCAGCGGATACAGTCCTTCCCGGAAGTCCGAGAGCCCCACCGGCACAACTGACACACTTGTCAGATATGGCAGGTACTTCGTCAGATCCGAGATACTTCTCTCCAGTTCCGCGCCGTCATTGATCCCCCTGCAGAGCACGATCTGCCCGTTCATCCCGATCCCCGCCTCATAGAGCCTGTCCGCTTTTTTCAGCGCCTCCCCGGCGAAACGGTTATGCAGCATCATACACCGCAGTTCGGGATTTGTGGTCTGAAAGGAAATATTGATGGGCTCTAAGCGGTACCGGATGATCCTGTCGATATCATGCTCCGACATATTGGTCAGCGTCACATAATTTCCCTGCAGAAAAGACAGCCTGGAATCATCATCCTTAAAGTACAGCGTCTCCCGCATCCCCTTCGGCATCTGATCGATAAAACAGAAGATACATTTGTTATGGCAGCTTCTGTACTCATCCATCAGCCCGTTCTCAAACTCCAGCCCCAGATCCTCCCCCGGCTCCTTCTCGATCTCCAGAATGCATTCTTCCCCGCTCCCGGCGAGAACAGCCACCTCTATATAATCATCCTGCACCAGATACTGGTAATCAAAAATATCGTCTATTTCCTGTTCATTTATCCTTAAAACGGCATCCCCCGGCTCAAGCCCCAGCTCCTCAGCGATACTGCCCGGCAATACCTTCTGAATGATATGTCCTTTTTTTTTCACATCTGCCACCTCATACCTCATTCTTTTTCCCGATCTTTACGGTTTCCCTGCAGCAGAGAAACCGGAAGCGGAACCGTTACAAACTCTTCTTCATTCTACAAGAATTTTCTTGACGTGTCACGAAGAATGTTATAAATTGAGATATGTAAAAATAAATTCGACATTTTCAGCCGTCATAGGAGAATATTTTACATGGCCGACGCATCAAAACTCGAACAGGCGCTTCCGGTAGCGCCTCTAAAAATCGTAGCTCTTGACTCTGCCGCACAAATGGGCAAAGTTATCAATGATTATCTTGCAGCCTTTCGAAAGGAAACCCATAAAGATCTGACAAACGATCCCGCTTTTCAGGGATATCATGAAGATAATTTTCTTGCCGACGTGGACTGCCCCCGTTTCGGCACCGGCGAGAGCAAGGGAGTCTTCAGGGAATCCATCCGCGGCAAGGATCTCTATATCCTGCTGGATGTCTGCAACCACAGCATCACCTATCAGATGAATGGTTACATAAACCGCAAATCCCCGGATGACCACTATCAGGATCTGAAAAGGGTTATCGCGGCGGCAGGCGGAAAAGCCTACCGCATCACTGTTATCATGCCCTTTCTGTATGAGAGCAGGCAGCATAAGCGAAGCGGCAGGGAATCCCTCGACTGCGCTTATGCCCTGAAAGAACTTTCTGACATGGGTGTCAGCAACATCGTCACCTTCGATGCCCATGATCCGCGGGTACAGAATTCCGTCCCCCTCTGCGGCTTCGACAGTTTCATGCCCACATACCAGTTCACAAAGGCTCTGCTCAAGGCGGAACCGGACATCATCATCGACAAAGACCATACTATCGTTTTAAGCCCCGACGAAGGAGCATTGGACCGCGCCATTTATTTCGCCAATGTGCTCGGCGTGGATATGGGTATGTTTTATAAAAGAAGGGACTACTCTACCATCGTAAACGGAAAAAATCCTATCGTGGCACACGAATTTCTCGGTGACAATATTGCGGGAAAAGACGCGATCATCGTGGACGATATGATATCCTCAGGGGAAAGCATGATCGATACCGCCCGTATCTTAAAGGAATTCAAAGTAAAACGGGTGTTTATCTGTACCACCTTCGGTCTGTTCACGAACGGCCTCGAACAATTTGACCGGGCCTATGAGAAGGGATATTTTGACCGGCTGATCACCACAAATCTGGTCTACCAGTCCCCGGAGCTTTTAGCCCGCCCCTATTATATGACTGCAGATATGAATAAATTTTTAGCTTCCATCATCGACTTTATGAACCACAATGTATCCATGAATTTCGTGCGGACGCCTACTGACAAGATCCGCAGTCTGATGGAGGAACATAACCAGAAACTGATGGAAACGGCAGACGCCGCGCGGATGAATGACATCATGGGTTGACCTCATCAGTCAATCCAGAAATCCTCTCGGAAACAACTCCTCCCTGTCCCGGGCATACATCATTTTTTCGCGCGCTCTCTTTTCGATCTTCTCTATCTCCCACGCTTTGCGGTGCAGTCTGGCGCCGATTTCATCATATCCGTCCCCATCCGCGATCCCTCTCATCACCGCCTGTTCACCCGCTGTCAGAAATCCGCTGTCCGTCAAAAATTCCTCCAGCGCCGCGCTGCATTTTTCGTCGCCTTCATTTTTAAGCGGCAGATCAAAGATATATCGGGCGGCGTATTCCGGAAACAGTTCTTCCCTTTCTCCGGCGTACATCATCTTTTCAAGCGCCCGCTTTTTCATCTTCTCTATCTCCCCGTCTCTGCGGTGCAGCCTGACGCCGATTTCCCTGTTTTCCTTCCCCCTCACGATTCCCCTTATCACCGCCTGTTCACCTGCCGTCAGGAATCCACTGCCTATAAATTTTTCCAGTTCTGCGTTATATTCCCTGCGCAGCACAGTATTCTCCGGATTTCCTCCCTTTTCCGCCGGTATACTGTTTATGTCTATTGGTATGAAGTCCAGCAGTGTTTCCCCGTCTTCTCCGACCGGCCTGTCTAACGACACTTCTTCTTTCGGTTCCTTGCGTACAATATCGCTCACCATCCGGGAGAGACACTGAAAAGCATATGTACTGAATCTGACTTTACTCTGCTGCAGATCAAACTTCTCTGCTATCTCCGTGATCATTTTCAGTCTGGCTTCCTGCAGAAGATCCTCTTCCATGTGCCGGAACCCTTTCAGACTGCTGACAGCCTTCCTCAGCAGCCCGTCATTCTCTCTCAGCAGAAGATCCCCGGCATCCCCATCGCCTTCCCGATACCGCCTGACGAGTTCTCTGTTGCGCGCATCTCTATCAGCCCTCACGGCTTTATCCTTTTTTGCTTCCGGTTCCATATCTGAAACAATCTCCTCTCCTATAGATTATACTGTCCTCCGGATCTTTTCCGCCGCGCTTTTTCTCTGCGCCTTGCATCCTCTTCTTCCCTGTCTTCTCTTTCTATGATCTCCCGCTCCTCTTCGTCTAAATCTTCTTTGCTCAGAATCTGCGGACTCCTTTCCGCATAGAAGAAAGAAGAAAACTCTGTATCCAGCTCCTTTGGCGGCGCATCATATTCCATCGCCGCATTATCCATCCGGTAACCGTTTTTCAGGCTGCCGTTTTCCTTCAGGCTTTTTAAGTACTCTACAGCCTCTCCCACCTTGAAAAACCCTTTCACCGACATGTAAAAGACCATCCGGCGATCGTCCATCAAAATCCCTTTTATTCTGGCGCTTCCCCATTTGATTTTTCTCTCTCTGGCACATTCTTCATAGCTGACGACACAGGGATAACAGGGAAATCTGCTGTGGGCCTTCGGGATCTCCGTCTCCGGGATATTATCGCGCCCCATAAGATAGATGCCCGCGCCTGTGCTTTCGTTCACATACAGCGGTAAAATGACTCTGGTCTGCTCTTTTTTCTGCATATCGTCCCGCAGCAGACGGCATACCTTTTCGCACTTCTTTATAAACGCTTCGTCAGACTCTCTCCCCGCCTGCGCCCCCGGCATGTCCGCATCCCGGGCAGGTATGTCCCCCTGCCCGCTGTTTCGTTCAAAAAAGCGTAACAATTTAACATCGTCACTCTCTTTCTTTGAACTGCGTTCCCTTTTTTCATTGCCGGCAAAGTCGGCCGCCTGCTTTTTCAGCAGGCGATCCTCCAACTCTTCCTGTGACGCACCGGGCAGGCTTGCTTTTGTCTTTGCCGACATCTTTTTCTGCTTGAGCAGCTGATCCACCAGCGCATCTCTGACTTCCTGATACTCGTCCCGGGTAATATATTGATATTCATCACCCATAGCCAGATACGCAACCCTCAGACGCAGATAGTATTCTTTTTCTTCCTCTCTATCCGCCAGAAAATCCCGCGTGGATTTTTTCGACTGCAGTTTTCCTTCCGCGCGGCGCTCTTCCCTCTCCCTGAAATAGCGGTAGAGCAGACTTTCTTTATAAGACTCGTCAGCCTTGTGTGTTTCATACTCCTCCACCAGTTTCCTGCCCAGTTCTTCACGGCTCTCTATCATTTATCGTACCTCCTTGCTTTCCGCACCGCCTCCCTTACAACACCGGGCAGCCGTTTTACGCTGTCAGTCACAAGCCCATAGGTCTCCTCCAGCGAATAGGCGGACAGCCTCTGCTCATAGAGATAGAGATCGACCATCTCCGCTATCGCCCCTGCAAAAGCCTCCCCGTCCCAGGTAAGTTTCCCCTCTGTGCCCTCCGTATAGGACATTTCCCTGAAGCGCAGATAATACCTCTTATACTTTTCGGCATCCGGAATACGTTGCAGGACTGCCGTCTCCCCCGCTTCGAGCTGTCTGGTTAATTCCTCCCACCACGGTTCTTCTTCCTCTTCCTCCATGCTGCCGTAAAGAATATCATACACATCCTCTCCTCTTTCCAGCCTGTCGGCCAGCTCCTCATCCGCAGCGTCTGAAAGTTCTTTTTCCAGCCTGACTTCTTCCGCATAGAGAGGATCCTCAGCCATCCGGACTTTTTTCATCTCTTCTTCCTTCGCATAAAATTCTTCTGCCGCTTTGACACTTCTTTTATTGAAAAGCTCTATCTCACGCTCAAGAAACGCTTCTTCCTCCTCCGTAAAAAGAGAACCCTCCTCTTCTCCGTCCAGCAAAAGGAACACTTCCTGTGCATATGCAAAAAAGTCGTGGAATCTGTGTGAGAAATACCCGCACTCCGCTTTCAGCAGATCCGCCCTGCTTCTGCATGCCGAACGCCCTGTATCGCGCGCCATGCGAACGATGTCGCCGTAGGTCTGCGCCGGCTCGTACGGCTCCCTCTCAAAATCTTCCATAGAAGAAATATGATTCTTCCACGCGATTCCAAGTATCGTGCAGTAGAGAAAACTTCGGTACAGTTCCTCCTTTTCCGGGCTGTAATCTTCATGCGCGGCGGACATGATCTGCGTAATCAGCTCCTCGAGGCGCGCATCATCCACAACCCCTTCGTCATTTATGATTTTATTCTCATAGGTTTTATCATATCCTTTTATCACGTCTCCCACCTGTCCCAACAGATCTTCCATACGCGTCCGGCGCTCATAAAGTGTTCTTTTTTCCTCTCTGATTTCATTCTGATTCATGATTTTTCTCCTTTTTTCTGGTCGCGGACATACTTCCTTTTTTGTCCGCGGTGCATTGTTAAATTGTAACATACAGCCTATCTGTCGTCAAAACTTATCCATCCCGGCTGTCCGCGGGGGCCTGATATACTCCTGCACATTTTTATCACCTTTCTATATTAGTTCCGGTTTCCAGCCAACGCTTATACCACTTTCCTCTTTGCACCGTCTGGCGCATCTCCTCTACCATCTGTCCCAGACATTTCGTCACCATCCCGTAAAGCTCCTCAAGCGAATAGGCGCAACATCCGTTTCTGTAAAGATAACAGTCTGCCATCTCTTCTATCTCGCTCATGAATTTATCCCTGTCCCAGGTAAGCTTCCCTTTTACAGCACCTGTATAAGACAGTTCCCGAAAACGCAGATAATTTCGGATATATTTTTCCGGATTGGAGATGCGCCTCACGATACGCTTTTTCGCGCGTTCTATTGCGCCGCCTGCTTCCGCCCGTGAGAGAGTGTCGGATTCATCCTCCCCCTCCTCTGCATGCAGCTCCTCACAGATCGTCGGACATGCCTTTTCCTTCCGCCTTTTTTCCAGCGTTATCCTGTCCTTCCCGACAAACGCCTTTTCCTCCTCGGTATACAGAGAATACACTTTCTGTCCGCGCAGCAGAAAATACACTTCCGGCATATATCCGAAAAATCCCCGTATTTTATCCGTATAGTTTACGCTCTCCATATAGAGCAGATCCTCCTTGCTCCCCGGCGTCGATATGCACGTATCGCGCGCCATGCGTATCATATCCCCCAATACCCTCGCCGGCCTGTACTCGCCGTAATCCATGGACAGATGACACATATCCCAGTCCCACGCGATTCCTAACAGCGTACAATAAAGGAAACTATAATAAAGTTCTTTTTTCTCGGGCTCATACTGCTTCTGCGTTGACGCAAACAACTCCGCGATCAGTTTTTCCAGCCACCCGTCATCACGCTCCAACTCAAAAGACCGTGCATAATTATGATCATAGCCATCTACCACATCGGCGACCGCCCAGAACATATCGTTCATATACAGCCTCCGGTTGCGGATCTCTTCTATCATCTCTTTACCTGTTTTTTCCTGTCCCATAAGCGTTTCTCCTTTTATTTTATTTCCGCGAGCAATTCGCCAAGTGCCGCGCCTATGCGGACATTTGGCGAATGCCGCTAGAGCCGATACCCCTCTCCCCGGGATACATCAAATTCCATGTTTCGCTGCTTACGGCGGGGTTATTGGCTTTACACATTTTAATGCCGCATGCAGCCTGCTGATCATTTCAAACGCTGCCGCAAGAAGCATTAAGATATTCATTTCCTCCTCCCCCTTCGGCGAAGATCCTCTTTCCGGATCCTGCCAAATTGAACTGATCAATCTCACCGCCTCAATCACCGGCTCCAGTTCCTCGTCGTTATAGCGCCCCTTCTTTAAGTCTTCCCGCAAGCCCACCGCCGGATTTTCAATCTTCAGGATGCCTAACGCCTCTTTCAGAGAACCGGCGAACTCCTGTCCGCTCAATCCCTCAAACGTGACGTCCTTCATGCAAAAGTCTTTCGTAAAACTGTAATTTATTTTCATAAGATCCTCTCCTTTTATCCCGGTCCCACAAATATCCGCACGGCACTCAAAGAACAAAGTGCCGCCTGTCTTCCTCTTCATACAACGCGTCCTCCAGCATAACACAGAGTTTATTCTCCATCCCCCGGACTCCTTCCCCGTCTTTTGCCGCCTCTGTGACCAGCTTTTTACAGGTCTCCGGCATCAGGCTGATCTCGACGCCAAACTCCTTCTCCAGTTTCCTGACCGGGCTGCAGGCGGCATCTATCATATGAAAGAAATCCTCCTCCGTCATGGGCTTTAAATTGACGATCCGGCGGATCCTGCCCAAAATTTCCGTCATGATCCCAAAATCGTGCAGATTCTTCCTCTCGACCGGCGCATCATACGCTCTCACCTCCCTGCTGCTCTTCCCGAAACCGATACTGCAGCCCCGCCTTTTCTCCGCAATTTCCTCCGATTTTTCGGAAAACGCGCCGCAGAATATAAAGCTGATCTTGGAAGTATCAACCCAGACGCCGCTTCCTAAATCTACCCGCGTTCCCTCCAGCATCTTTAAAACCTCTCCCTGAATGATCGCGCTCCAGTTCTCCCCATGGGAGTTCGTCTTGGGCATGAACATCTTATCCGCTTCGTCTATGACAAGAATGGTCTGTTCTCTTCTCATAAATTTGTCAGAAAGCAGCAGGCTCGCCCATTTTTTCTTCCCGCTCCAGCCGTCCGGGGTGATATTGCTCCCGTCGACGATCTCAATCCTCTCAGGGAACAGCTCCTGTAAGCATCTCCAGATATATGTTTTGCCGCTGCCGCTCGGCCCTATGAACATTGCGTTGGAGCGCCTGCCCCGGTGCAGACAGTTAAAGAGTATGATAGATGCTGCCCTCTTCGCTTCGTTCTGCTTCCAGATACGCCCATCGAGGTAATCATACAGTTTCTCTCCCCTGTCAAACCACCGCAGCAGATCTGCCTCCTCATTAAATTCCTCATCAACCTCAAAGTCGGCAATATCATAAAAACTTTCGTCATACCACAATCTTTCTCCCGCTGTCCGGTTATCGTACTGCATTATAAAATCTCCTTTCTTTGCCTCTATGCCTTCTCTATGATAAAAGGATCATGGGTTCAATGCCTATCTGTACCAGGACGCCTTTTGTGATTCGCTCCAGGGTATCCTTGTTAAGCCTTCCCTTCTTCCTGAGAATCCTCACGGCGTCAAGCGACCTCGTCTGCGCACACAGGGCAACCGCATCGCGTGTCACCCCTTCCTCGCTATTTGCAGGAATGAGGACGTTCGTCGGCAGATCAAGCCTGTTTATCTGTGTCGTCAGCGGCACTACCGTATATACATGGTTATGACGGTTCACCCAGTCATTGCTCACAACAACTACCGGACGTTTTCCTGCCTGCTCGCTCCCATGCTCCGGTGCACCGAGGTCTGCCAATAAAACGTCTCCTCTTTTAACGCTTCTTTTGCCTGTTCTTCCCATCTTGCTTTTCTCCTTTCTTTGTGCATCAAAAAGACGCATGGTCTGCATTACGGACTGTCTGCCGTTTTTCCATGCGTCTTTTCGTTGTAAACATTTTTTATTCTTTTTACAGGCTGCCGTCCCGGATAGCCGGACTGCCTTCGCCTGAAATTCCGGCTGCTCTTTCAGTCATCGTCCCCCTCCATCCATCTTGTTGCTTCTGCCACCGCCTCATCATAAGCGTCGTCGAGGTCTTCTCCCTCCGCGCCAAGAAGTTCTTCCCAGTCAATACTCAATTTCAGTTCCTCCTTTTCATCCTGTGATTTTGCCGTGTTTCGTTTTCTGTAAGAGACAGCCGCAATCCTTTCTCCGCTGCCTCTATACCTACATGATACGCATGTACCGTTTTCTTCCGTATTTTTTACGGAAGTCAGGGCGACGGCTCCGCTTTACTCCGCATCTGCTTCATGCCCGCGAAGCTCCCCCTGTACTTACATGATACGTACGCTCTGTTTTCTTCCGTATTTTTTACGGAAGTCAGGGCGGCGGCTCCGCTTTACTCCGCATCTGCTTCATGCCCGCGAAGCTCCCCCTGTACTTACATGATACGTACGCTCTGTTTTCTTCCGTATTTTTTACGGAAGTCAGGGCGGCGGCTCCGCTTTACTCCGCATCTGCTTCATGCCCGCGAAGCTCCCCCTGTACTTACATGATACGTACGCTCTGTTTTCTTCCGTATTTTTTACGGAAGCCGCCGAAAACTCACAAGATCTTCATAAAAGCCCCCAGATTTCCCCTCTGCCCGCAGCTCGCACGATGGGAAAACAGGAAATCCGGATTACAGCAGGTACAAAGGTCAGTCACCTCGATCTGAGATGCCGGAATACCGGCCTCCAGCATAATCTGCCGGTTCGCTTCCCATAGATCAAGCTGATATTTCCCCGGTTTTGTCGAATACCAGAGCCGGCAGGAAGGCTTACGAAATTCATTATGCCCCTTCGGGATCCCGCTGCCATTTTCCAAACAGGCCTGATCCGGGGATTCACTCTGCGGATATGACATCTCACCGCTTTCCCTCATCCCCGGAAATGCCTTCCGAAACTCCTCGATCACGTCCTCACTCACCTCATAGCAGTCCTGACAGATTGAAGGCCCTATTGCCGCATAAATATCCTCCGGTTTTGTGCCGAAAGCCCTGCCCATCTCTTCCACAGTCTTTTTCCCGATCTTCTGCACGGTTCCCCGCCAGCCCGAATGAGATAGACCAATTGCCTTCCTTACCGGATCTACGAAAAACAGCGGCACACAATCCGCAAAAAAGGTACAGAGAACTATCCCCTTCTCCTGTGTAATCAGCCCGTCCACATCCCTGTAATCCTTCGGCTTTACCACACCTTTTCCCCGGTCTTTCGCTGTTACAAGCCGGATATGATCCGTATGGGTCTGGTCCGAGCAGACCATATCCTCCACACTGCTTTCCAGACAGGCTGCGACCCGGCG
>Ga0137310_101334_pt1 | contig 15712 bp, 18 predicted proteins | sample NAcewiD2O_June_2_FD_97183 | JGI IMG/M metagenome (GOLD analysis project Ga0137310, IMG submission 97183) | Mouse cecal microbial communities from Vienna, Austria - N-Acetylglucosamine amended D2O_June | ecosystem: Host-associated > Mammals > Digestive system > Large intestine > Cecum | place...
CCCCAACCTCCTGGTCTCCGCCAACCAGGGCATCGCCGTGGGCATGGCGTCCCAGCTGTGCGGGTTCAACCTGGCGGAGGTCTGCGACGCCACGGTCGCCTATCTGAAAAATCCCCAGTGCGATCTGTCCTCCATCCTGATGGGCCCCGACTTCCCCACCGGCGGCGAGGTGATCTACGACCAGGCCGCCCTGGAGGAGGTCTACCGCACCGGCAGGGGCTCCATCAAGATCCGGGGCAAGTACCGCTACGTCAAGAGCGAGAATCTGGTGGAGATATACGAGATCCCCTACACCACCACCCTGGAGGCCATCCTGGACAAGGTGGCGGAGCTCATCAAGGCCGGCAAGCTGAAAGAGATCAACGACATGCGGGACGAGACCGACCTGAACGGCCTGAAGCTGACCATCGACCTCAAGCGGGGCGTGGACCCGGACAAGCTCATGGCCAAGCTCTACCGCTCGACGACCCTCCAGGACTCCGTCTCCTGCAACTTCAACATCCTGATCGCCGGGACCCCCAAGGTCCTGGGGGTCCGGGAGCTGCTGGAGGAGTGGTGCGCCTGGCGCACCGAGTGCGTCCGGCGGCGGGTGTACTTCACCCTGGGGAAGAAGCGGGACAAGCTCCACCTCCTCAAGGGCCTCAAGCGCATCCTGCTGGACATTGACAAGGCCATCAAGATCATCCGGGAGACGGAGAACGAGGCCGACGTGGTGCCCAACCTGATGATCGGCTTCGGCATCGACCAGATCCAGGCGGAGTATGTGGCCGAGATCAAGCTGCGCAACATCAACAAGGAGTATATCCTCAAACGGGTCCAGGAGGAGCAGGCCCTCCGGGACGAGATCGACGACCTGGAGGATCTGGCCGGCAGCCCCAAGCGGATCCGGAAGCTGATCGTGGGCGAGCTGGAGGCGGTGAAGAAGAAGTACGGCCAGCCCCGCCTCACCTCCATCGTCTACGAGCACGAGATCGCCGCCTTCAACGAGGAGGACGAGACCCCGGACTACCCGGTGACCGTGTTCCTCTCCCGCCACGGGTACTTCAAGAAGATCACCCCCCAGTCCCTGCGGATGGCGGACGTGCAGAAGTACAAGGAGGAGGACGGCCCCAGCCAGTCCTGCGAGACCACCAACAAGGCGGAGGTCATGTTCTTCACCAACCGCCAGCAGGTCTACAAGTGCCGCCTTAGCGAGTTTGACGACAGCAAGGCCAGCCTCCTGGGGGATTACCTCCCCTCCAAGCTGGGCATGGACCAGGACGAGAGCGTGGTGCGCATGATCCTCCCCGGGGACTACTCCGGCACGCTCCTCTTGTTCTTCGAGAACGGCAAGGCGGCCCGGGTGGACCTCTCCGCCTACGCCACCACCTCCAACCGCCGGAAGCTGACGGGGGCCTACAGCGACAAGAGCCCCCTGACCGCCCTCCTGCACCTGACGGAGGACCGGGAGCTGGCCCTGTACTCCACGGAGCCCCGGGCGCTGATCTTCAACACCGCCCTTCTCTCCCCCAAATCCACCCGCACCACCCAGGGCGTCCAGGTCATGACCCTGAAGCCCAAGTACCACCTCTCGGAGGTCAGGCCGGTGGAGGACACCTCCATCACCAACCTCCCCCGCTACCGCTGCCGCACTGTCCCTGCGGCGGGGGCCCTCCTCAAAGAGGAGGACGGGGAGCAGATGAGATTGCTGTAACCCCCGGGCCATACTTGACATCCAGCAGAAAAGCCGGTATAATGCAAGTACGATAAAATCGTATAGAGAAGGCCGTTATGACACGAACATTTATTTATACGGCCCAGTTTCGCCGCTGCTGGCAGGCAATGGGGCTGGGCGATAAAGAGCTGACCATTTTGGAGGACGCGCTGCTCAAGGATCCCCAGCTGGGAGCGGTCATAGAGGGGACCGGCGGTACCAGAAAGCTCCGCATCCAGCTGGAGGGACGCGGAAAGCGGGGCGGCGGGCGTGTCATCTACCTGGACGTGTACGAGAAAGAGCATCTGTATCTCTTATTTGCATATCCTAAGAATGTACAGCCGGACCTTACCACAGACCAGAAGAAAATGATCGCCGCTGTCGTCAACGCCATTCGGAAGGAGTGATGGTATGGAAGAACTGACATTCCGCTCTTCCCTGACCCCGGAAGAAATTGAGAAGAATTTTCAGAATATGGACTTTTTTTCCGGTATGATGACAGGGCTGGAGGAGGCTCTGGCTCACGCCAGGGGCCAGGCTGCGGCGGACGCCCTTGTGCGTAAACGCACCCTGCCGGTCATCAACGTTTCGGAAATACGGGAATCCCTCGCCATGACGCAGAAGGACTTTGCCGCCGTACTGGGCGTTTCCCGCCGCACGGTAGAGGCGTGGGAGAGCGGCCGGAGCAATCCGACCCCCACGGCGAAAAAGCTCATGTTTCTGATCCAGGGAGACCACTCCCTGCTCGAGCGGCTGTAATACTTTTTCTCGAGAGAAAAAGTATTACAAAGAGCTTTCTGTTCGAGCCTGAAACCATTGCTGTTCCCAGATTTCTGCCCGGTGACGGCAATATGCTTTTCATCGGGGACTGGTCTCAGCGCATAGAAGACCCCGGCCCGGGCATACGCCCGGGCCGGGTACTATCATTTTTACGACAGCCGAACCGTTTGTCCAAACAGTTCCACCGCCTTTATGGTTGCCGGATCAATGATTTTCTCCGGGCTGAACAGCAGCCGGCCCGTTTCACCCTCTCGGTCCAGGGAATAGTAGGACAGCACCAATGAGTACTCACCCTCCTGCATCTCCACACGGGTCCCATCCTCCGCAAGCAGCGCAACGCCGCGCTCCTTGTCCTCCCAGATGGTATCCTTGACTTCCCGCAGGCTTTCCTCCCCCTCTGTCAGATCGACCATTACAGAAATAGGCGAAACATATACGGATGTGAGATACACTGTATGTCCGTCAATAGCGAGCGGCAGACTGACAGGGCAGAATATCCCGGAGTCTTCCTCCGAAAGCCGGACTGTAAAGTTCCAGCTTCCCTGCAGAACTTCCTGCTCACAGATATTGTCCTTGAAAAGACCCTCAAAGCGGAACTTGATTTTCGCGCCCAGCAGATTTACGTCATGGCTGCTGGATTGCAGCGTCATCAGCAGGGTAAGCTTGTTGTCCGCCGGGTCCTCATCCTCCATCAGTATCCAGCCTGTCCCCCAGGAGCTGTTGATTTCCTTGCCATTGGGACCAAAGGCCCACTGGAAGTCGTTCATCTTATAAAAATCTTCGCTTAGTACCGTCCCCTCCGGCGCGGTCAGGTCCATCAGGAGCATCACGTTGCACCGGTCCGCCAACACCTGGCGGAGCTTGAGTGTACTGCCGTTACTGGTTTTTTCCATATTCAGCGGCACAGCGGACGGATACAGCAGCGTCTCATTTTCCGGCTCAGCGCCCAGGTACGACAGCAGCTCCGGTTCTACCGCCGCCGCTATGGCGAAGGCGCATAATGTCAGCAGCATAGCGGCTGCGACGGAAAAAATGGCAGTCAGCTTTCTGTTTTTTCTCATAGGCCGTTTCTCCTTTTCTTCACGCAGGAGGTCCGCCAGTATAGCCTCCTCCCGCTCAGGAGAGAGCTTCACCCGGTCAAACACCCGGTTCAGTTTTGTATTCTCCATACTCGCCGTCCTCCTCCAATAAATCTTTCAGCCTGCGGCGGGCCCTGCACAGCCAGGACCGGACGGTAGACGGATTCTTCCCCATCAGCTCCGCCGTCTCCCCGGTGCTGTACCCCTGGTAGTAATGGAGGTACAGCGCCATTTTTTCATGCTCCGGCAGAGTGAGGATCAGCTCCCACAGCTCCCCGTCCGACCGCTGCTCCCAGGTCAGGTTGTCCAGCTCCGTCCCGTCCGCCCGCCTGGTGCGCCACCAGTGCCGCAGCTGGTTTTTGCACTCATTCCGGGCGGTGACGATGAGCCAGGCCCTCTCGTGGTCCGGACCACCGAAAGGCTCGTCCCGCTCCATCGCCCTGCGGAACACGGTCTGAACGGCGTCCTCCGCGTCCGGCGCGTTTTTCAGCAGCATCAGGCCGATCTGATAGACCATGCCCGCGTACCGCCTGTAGAGGCTGGCCACCTCCTCTGTTTTCAAAACGCCCATCCCGGGGATCACCTCCTGTCCTGTTCACTTACTAAACAATTGGACCCGGCAAATTGTTGCACCGGGAGAAAAAATTTCTTGCCTGTTGCAGATATTGCTGGTATGATGTGTAAAGTGCAGCGACCTACAGGCTCTGCAAAAGACATACAGGGAGGAAATTATCATGTTCGTAGAGACCGGCCGCCTCATCCTGCGGAAATTCCGGGAGGAGGACTTTGCTGATTTCTGTGCGTATGCCATGGACGAAGAGATGTGCCGCATGATGGGCAATGACCTGATGGACACGGAAGAAGCCGCGCGGATTACCTTCGACTGGCTGAAGGACAAGGAGGAACGGAGTTATGTGCTGGTCCTCAAGGAAACCGGGCGGGCGATCGGCAATCTGAATATTACGCCCCTCCCCGAGCATCTGCTGGACCTGCCCGCTTTGGCGGGAAAACAGGGGAAAAGCCTGAGCTTCTGCATCTCCCGGCAGTACCGGCGGCAGGGGCTGATGTCGGAGGCGGTGCGGGCCGTCATTGCCCGGCTCTTTGAGGAAGAGGGCATGGACTATGTGCAGTGCGGTTATTTTGATTTCAACACCGTCTCCAAAGCCATGCAGGAGAAGCTGGGCTTCACACATCTGATTACCATGACGATAGATTTCAGGGGAGAAATGATGACCACCGTGGAAAACATTCTCTGGAAAGAATGACCTGGCAAAAGGAACGGCCCGACACCTCCGTCGGGCCGTTCCTCTTTTTTAACTGCGGCCCCGCCCGTCACAGGCTCCGCCGCTTCTCGCCGACCAGCCGCACGAATCCCACGGTGACCTTCCACATCCCCACTCCCGCCAGGAGGAGCAGCAGCCCCACAACCACCGCGACGGGGAACGCCATCAGCGGCGGCATGGTCCAGCTTCCCAGCTGCATGACCATCCAGGGCACCTCGATACCCACCAGCGAAGCCGCCAGGGACAGCAGCGCCATCGCCGGGACCAGCGCCCCGCAGAGCATGAACGTCACCGCCATGATGCTGGTGGCGGGCAGCACGATCATGCCCCCCAGCCCTGCCAGACTGTAAAACGCGACGACGGAGCCCAGCCGCCTCCAGCTGAACCTGGGATTCTTCACGATAGCGTCACGCAAATAAGCGGCGGCCAGCTCCCTGGGCGCGCCCAGACGCTCTATGATCGCCCCGGCGCCGAGCCCCTGCTCCGCCAGCTCCAGTATTTCGCTTCTGATCTCCTGCACGATGTCCACCCGCTCCCAGGCGGACATAGGCTTCAGACACCGGTCCACCCGCTCCAGATATGCGTTCAATTCCTGCTCCATGACAGTCATCCTCCTTTGATCTCGTTGATAGCCGACAGCAAATTGTCCCACTCGGCCCCCATGGCCTCCAGATAGCGCCGCCCCTGCTCCGTAATGGTATAATACTTCCTGGGCGGCAGGCCCTCCGCCGACTCCCGCCAGGCGGAGGACAGCAGCCCCTCCCGCAGCAGCCGCCGGAGCAGCGGATAGATGGTACTCTCCTTCGCCGCCAGAATGGGCCGCTTTTCCAGGCGGCTGATGAGTTCGTAGCCGTAGCACTCTCCCCGGGCGATCATCAGCAGGACGCAGAACTCCAGCGTCCCCCGCTTGATCTGTGAGCGCCACTCGTCAATATTCACGATACATCACCTCCGACAGGTGCATCGTACCACACAGTACATCGGATGTCAACCCCCGATCCCCTCCGTTCTCCCATCTTAAACGATCCTTAAAACAATCTTCCACGCAATTCCCTTGTACCTGCCCCCAAAATCCTATATAGTAAGTGTATTAAATCATCTGGTACAGTTTGGAGGGACGCCCATGGAACCGATCCAACTCCTTCTCGCGGGGATCATCGTAATGTTTGCCCTGATCTACTCCGCCGCGCTGGCGATACGAAAAAAAGGATAGGAGGGATGCACCTTGCTGACGCTGAACTACCGCGACTCCCGGCCCATCTATGGGCAGATCAAGGACGGCCTGCGGCGGATGATCGTTTCCGGCGCCCTGGAGCCGGGGGAGAAGCTCCCCTCCATCCGCGCCATGGCCGTGGACCTGGCCATCAACCCCAACACCATCCAGCGGGCCTACGCCGAGCTGGAGGCCGAGGGATTCATTTACTCCGTTCCCGGCAAGGGGAGCTACACCGCCCACGGAGGCGGCGCGGCCCGCCGTCCCGCTCCCGACCCGGCCCGGGAGCGGGAGCTGATCCGCCGCCTGCGGGACGCGGTAGCCGAACTGCGCTACCTGGGACTGAAGGACAGCGAGATCATCGCGCTGATGGACGAAAGCGGGGTGGGACAATGATCGAAGTAAAAAACGTGGTCAAGACCTTTGACGGCTTCACCGCCCTGGACGGGGCCACCATCACCGTCCCCGGCGGCGGGGTCTACGGTCTGGTGGGCCCCAACGGCGCGGGGAAATCCACCATCATCCGCCACCTCACCGGCATTTACCGCCCCGACAGCGGCGAAGTGCTGGTGGAGGGTTCCCCGGTCTACGAGAGTCCGGAGAAAAAGGCCCTCATCGCCTCCATCCCCGACGACTGGTACGCCTTTCCCTCCGCCACCATCGCGGACATGATGCGCTTCTACCGGGGCTTTTACCCCACCTTCGACATGGCCCGCTATGAGAAATTCAGGTCGGTGTTCTCCCTCCCGGAAAAGGCCCTGATCCGCCGCATGAGCAAGGGGATGCAGAAGCAGGCCGCCTTCTGGCTGGCCATGTCCTGCCGCCCCAGGTACCTGATCCTGGACGAACCGGTAGACGGACTGGACCCGGTGATGCGCCGCCAGGTATGGAGCCTCATGATGAGCGATGTCAGCGAATACGGCACCACGGTGCTGGTCTCCTCCCACAACCTCCGGGAGCTGGAGGACGTGTGCGACCACGTGGGCATCATGAACAAGGGGAAGGTCCTCCTGGAGCGGAGCCTCACGGACCTCCAGGAGAACATTGTCAAGCTCCAGGCGGTATGGAAGCCCGGAGAGGCCCCGGTGCTTCCCGCCCCTCTGGAGGTGCTGCATACCTCCCACGTGGGCCGGGTCTGCACCTACATCGTCCGGGGAACGGCGGCGGCGGTCACGGAGCAGATGGAGCAGTTCCATCCCCTGATGCTGGAGGCCCTGCCCCTGTCCCTGGAGGAGATCTTCATCTATGAGCTGGGAGGTGAGCAGTATGCCGTCAAAGAGATCCTTCTTTAACCGGACCCTGTTCCGGAGGAACCTGAGCCACTCCTGGCCCCTGTGGGGCCTTCTGAGCGCGGCGGGGGCCATGATCCCGCTGTATTTCCTGCTGGAGCTGCTCAACGCTCCCCGGGGGGGCCGGATTCCTCTGCCGGAGGAGTTCGCGGCCTTGCTGTACCAGGCGGTGACCGTCTTCGCCCCCGGCTTTACCGCGGGATATGCCGTCCTCTGCGCCATGCTGGTGTGGGGCTACCTCTACGATTCCCGGTCAACCGGCCTGTTCCACTCCCTGCCGGTGGACCGGACGTGCCTGTTTGCCACCAACACCCTCTCGGGCCTGGCCATGCTGGCCATTCCCTACGCGGTGACCGGGCTCCTTTCCTGCCTGCTGGCCGTCTGCTGGGGCTTTTTTGATCTGACAGCGGTGGTGAATACCGTTCTGGCGGTAATTTTTCTGGCGGTGACCTTTTTCGGCATGGCCACTTTGTGCGCCATGCTGACGGGGAACATCTTCGCCCTCCCGGCCCTCTATCTGCTGCTGAATTTCCTCTCCCCCATCCTGGAGAGCCTGATCTTCACCATGGCCCAGAAGTTCCTGGTGGGCATCGGCAGCGAGGCGGACCGCTTCACCGCCCTCTCCCCCATCGTGCAGATCTATACCAGCTTCCGCACCCACTTCCAGCAGTTCACCCCTGGCGGAGAGCAGACGGCGGCCCTTCGCGGCCTGTGGGTGGCGGCCCTGTACGCCCTGGCAGGGCTGGGGATGCTGGCGCTGGCGTGGTTCCTCTATCAGAGGCGGCACAGCGAGCGGGCCGGGGACGTGGTGGCCTTCCGCTGGCTGCGGCCCGTGTTCCGGTACGGCACGGCCCTGCTGGGCGGACTGACTGTGGGCCGTCTGATTTACTTCTGCCTGTGGGAGAGCCTGTTTCAGAAGGGGGGGTACGCCGACATTCTGCCCCTTGCTGTCTGCGTGGCCCTGGGCGGACTGCTGGGGTACTACGCCGCGTCCATGCTGCTGGAGAAATCCCGGCGGGTATTCCGCGGGAGCCTCCCCGGCGCGGGTATCGTCTGCGCGGGCGCGGCCGTGCTGTGCCTGCTGGTGAGTATGGATGTGTTCGGCGCGGAGCGCCGCGTGCCGGATCTGGAGGACGTTGAGAGCGTCCAGATGGTGGACCGGGGTATTCTCGCCGGCCCCTTCACCCTGGAGAAGGACCGGGAACAGGTGGAGGCCATCCTGGACTTCCACCAGTCCCTGGTAGACGACCGGGCCTATATCCGCAGCTACGAGCCCAACTGGGACCATGACGAGGGCAAGGTATTCAGCCACTATATTTCGCTGACCTACCAGCTGGCCGATGGCAGTACCCTCTCCCGTCAATACGACCTCTGGTTTACCGCGGAGCGGACGGAGACAGCGGGGACCTATGAGAATCTGCTGTCCGTCTTTTACGAGGACCCGAAGGTCCGGCGCTGCGATGTAACGATCCCCGAGGACGCCAGCCTCAGCAGCATCAGCATAAGCTCTGAATATCTGAAGGACGGGGCATACGGCATCGACACCAGCGACCAGAACCCGGAGGACGCGAAAACGCTGTACGCCGCCCTCCTCCGGGACGCGGACGAGGGCAACGTCCCCGCCAAGGACGTGCTGGGCAACTACTACACCCGCGGCACCGATACCCGCCTCTGCTTCAATGTGGAATACCGCCTCCCCATCGACCTCTGGGAGGGCAGCTGGAACTACGGCTATAAGACCGTCTACGTCCATCCGCAGATGCAGCACACCATAGACGCTCTGATCTCCCTGGGCTACATGACTGAGGAGGATGCGGCGCGCTGGGCGGAGGACTACACGCGGGATCGCACCTCCGAACCTCTTATGGAAAATGCGGTCGTTTACGGTTAAGGTCCAAATACGATAATTACCTATTGCCGAATGGCCATGGATGTGGTATGATACCATCAGAAGCCCTCCTTCCCGGGTGGGAAGGAACACGCGCCGTCCGGTGTGGGGACGGGCCATGCTTAATGATCTAGCCGGCTTTAGGCGGGCTCTGATCCTGTTTCGGCGGCGCATCCTTCAATATGCCACCCCGCCGCCAGCACTGGCGGCGGGGTTTATTACATGTATTCATACGACGATCCAGGAGGTCCGCACATGTCGATCCACACCTTTTCCTTCATCGGCACCGGCAATATGGGCAGCGCCCTGGCCCGCGCTGCCGCCAAGACCCTTCCTCCGGAGCAGCTCCTGCTCTCCAACCGCACCCCCGGCAAAGCGGAGGCCCTGGCCGGTGAGCTGCGCTGCGCCGCCCGCCCGGTCCACGAGGCCGCCCGGGACGGCAAGTACATCTTCCTGGGCGTCAAGCCCCAGATGATGGAGGCCCTCCTCACGGAGATCGCCCCCGTCCTCGCCGCCCGGACGGACCGCTTTCTTCTGGTCACCATGGCGGCGGGGCTGACTATGGAGCGCATCTCCGCCATGGCCGGAGGGGCGTATCCCGTCATCCGCATCATGCCCAACACCCCCTGCGCCGTGGGCGAAGGCGTGATCCTCTGGGACGCCGACGCCCGGGTGACGGAAGCCGAAGCCTCCGCGTTTACGTCCGCCCTCTCCGGCGCGGGCGTCCTCGACCACCTGGAGGAGCGCCTTATCGACGCGGGCAGCGCCGTGGCCGGGTGCGGCCCGGCCTTCGCCTGCCTGCTGCTGGAGGCCCTGGCCGACGGCGGCGTATCCTGCGGACTGCCCCGGCAGAAGGCTCTGCTCTACGCCGCCCAGATGCTGAAGGGTACCGCCGCCCTCCAGCTGGCCGCCGGGACCCACCCCGGCGCGCTGAAGGACGCGGTCTGCTCCCCCGGCGGCTCCACCATCGCCGGGGTGCAGGCCTTGGAGGCGCGGGGCTTCCGGGGCGCGGCCATGGAGGCGGTGATTGCCGCCGCGGAAAAAACCAGGGAATTGGGGAAGTAACGATATGCTGATTTTAGCCTTTGAATCCTCCTGCGACGAGACCGCCGCCGCCGTGGTGGAGGATGGCCGCGTCATCCGCAGCGACGCCATCCTGTCCCAGGTGGACGTCCACGCCCTCTACGGCGGCGTAGTGCCGGAAATCGCCTCCCGGAAGCATGTGGAGGCCATTGCCGCCCTGGCGGACCGCGCCCTGGCCGAGGCCGGCATCACCCGCCGGGAGGTCGACGCCGTCGCCGTGACCTACGGCCCCGGCCTCATCGGAGCCCTCCTGGTGGCCGTTAACTTCGCCAAGAGCGCCGCCCTAGCCCTGGGGAAGCCCCTGATCCCTGTCCACCACCTCCGGGGCCATATTGCCGCCAACTACCTGGCCTTTCCCCAGCTGGAGCCCCCCTTCCTGTCCCTGTGCATCTCCGGCGGCAACTCCATGATCGTGGACGTGGCGGGCTATACGGATATGACCATCCTGGGGGCCACCCGGGACGACGCGGCGGGGGAGTGCTTCGACAAGATCGCCCGGGTCCTTGGCCTGCCCTACCCTGGCGGCAAGCCCATGGACGACCTCTCCCAGGGCGGCAATCCCGCGAAATACCCCCTCCCCCGCGCAAGGCTGGACCAAGACCTGGACATGTCCTTCTCCGGCCTGAAGACGGCGGCGGTGAACCTCATCCACAACGCCGCCCAGAAGAGGGAGGCCCTGGATCTCCCCAGTCTTGCCGCCTCCGTAACGGCAGCCGTCAGCGACGAGCTGATCCCCCGTGCCATGGAAGCCGCCCGCCGCGCAGGCCGGACGGTCCTGACCGCCGCCGGAGGCGTAGCCGCCAACCGGACCATCCGCGCCAACCTGGAAGTGGCCTGCCGGGAAAACGGCCTGACCCTGTACCTCCCGCCCCTGTCCCTGTGCGGGGACAACGGCGCGATGATCGGCAGCCAGGCCTACTACGAGTACCTGGCGGGGACCCGGGCGGACAGCAGTCTGAACGCCTACGCCAATATGGCGATATGAGAAAAGTACCCCGGCGTTTTGTTGAACGCCGGGGTACTTTCTTCATATCACGCCTCCCGCGACGCCTCCAGCGCGGCATCGTACAGCTCGTTCCGGGCCAGCCCGGTGTCGGAGGACACCTGCCGCACGGCGTCCTTCATCCGTTCCCCCCGGGCCCGCCGTTCCAGCACCAGCTCCACGCCCCGCTCCAGCGTCACGGCGCTCTCTTCCCTCCGCTCCGCGCCATCCAGCACCAGGACGTACTCCCCCTTGGGCTCCTTTTCCCGATACCATTCCGCCGCCTGGGCCAGCGTGGTGCGCATGGTCTCCTCGTGGAGCTTGGTCAGCTCCCGGCACAGCGCGACCCTCCGGTCCCCGAAAGCGGCCAGCAGATCGTCCAGCGTCGCCCGCAGGCGGTGGGGAGCCTCATAAAAGATCAGCGTCCTCTCCTCCCCCAGCAGACCCTGGAGCCGTTCCCGCCGCTGGGCCTTGTTCGCCGGCAGGAACCCCTCGAAGGCGAACCTCCCTGTGGGCAGCCCGCTGACCGCCAGCGCGGAGATCAGCGCGCAGCACCCAGGCACCGCCTGGACCGCCACCCCGCTTTCCGCGCAGAGACGCACCAGGTCCTCCCCCGGGTCGCTGATGGCCGGGGTCCCGGCGTCGGTGGCCAGCGCGCAGCTCTCCCCCGCCAGCAGCCGGGCCAGGATCGCCGGTCCGGCGGACGCCTTGTTGTGCTCATGATAGCTGACCATGGTTTTTTTCAGCCCCAGATGGCTGAGGAGCTTCATGGTCACCCTGGTATCCTCCGCGGCAACGAAGTCCGCGCTCTCCAGCACGGCGGCGGCCCGAGGACTCAGGTCCCCCAGATTCCCGATCGGGGTGGCGATCAGATACAGCGTTCCACTCATAGGGCACCTCCTTGTCATGAGGGGATTATACCACAAAATACCGGGCCGGGCAACCTCTCCCCGCCGGAAAACAGGGAAGTCAATTTTGCGTCTGTAAGGCGCGACGGCCTCGTCGCGCCCTACAAATGCGGCATTATTTTCTCAAAATTGATTTCCCTGGCCGGAAAACGGCAGGCCGCCCTCCGCTTTCGCGGAGGGCGGTCCATCTCAGTTCTTCGCCTCGTCGGGAATGGTGAAGTCGGTAGCGCTGTTAAAGTTGGAGCAGGTCATGGTGATGGTCATCTCGGGGACGCTCATGGTCAGGCCCTCGGCCTGATCGCCCATGCTCTCCAGCACGGCCTTCATCAGTCCGTCCATGACGCTCGTCATGTCCATGTCATAGCGCACAGGGTACAGGTCCGTCTCGGAGATCCACAGCGTCACGGGGATATCCCCCAGACCGGACAGCATCTCCTCCATCTGCTCCTCGCTGAGGCCCATGCTGCTCAGGGAGTTCAGCGCGCCGGACTCCGTAACGACGTCCTGCATGTTCTGCCCGGTGATGACGCCGGTGTACTTGTAGGCGCTGACGCCGTTCACGGTCTCGGTGCCCTCCTGCTTGAAGCTGCTGGCGCTGTCGATGTAGGCGGACATGCTCTGGCCGACCTCGTACTGGGCCAGGTCCTCGGCGCCGGCTTCGGCGGAGTACCAGCTGGCGCCGTCGTTCATGTACATCATATAACCGCCGTTCCCGTCCTCCTCGGCGTAGATGGAGATCACGGCGCTCTGGCCGGCAGCCTCGGTAGTAGCCTCCACCTTCATGCGCATGGGCTCCTTGAACATGGTCATATCCATAGAGGTGACGGTCTTCACGGTCTCGCCGCCTGCTTCCATCTCCATGTTCATGGTCATGGCCGCATCCATGCTGGAAGCGTCATTCATATTCTTCTGAGCGGCCGCCAAGGGGTCGCCTCCGCCGGACTGACCGCCAGACTGGCCGCCGGATTGGCCGCCGCAGGCGGCCAGGGACAGCGCGAGGATCGCCGCGGCCAGCAGGGCCGCGATACGGTTCATCTTTTTCATTGTAATTGCCTCCTAGATCAAAAATATCTCCGGGCTCAAAACCCGCCATATTCTAGCACCGGCCCGGCGCCATTGCAAGGGGGATCAGGGGGTCTTAAAGGAAAATTAAGAAATCTTGACAGCGTCCCCCTCCTGTGCTATATTACGGTCAAAAGTGCGCGAAGAGGAGGAGAAGCACCATGCTGCCCAGCTTTTTTACCCGTTCCCAGGGCCTGCGAAAGCTCTATTGCGGCCTGTTCACCCCCATGCTGGAGCGCCGGTCGCTGACCCAGCTGGAGGTGGACATCCTGCTGTTTCTGGCCAACAATCCGGCCTACGACACCGCCCGGGACATCGTAGAGCGGCGGCATCTGGCCAAGTCCCACGTATCCGCCGGTATAGAGGCCCTGGCGGGTCGGGGCCTGCTGGAGCGCTGGAAGCGGGCGGACAACCGGAAGACCATCCACCTCCGCCTGACGGAGGCCGCCGGCCCGGTGGTGGCGGAGGGCCGCGCCGTCCAGCGGCAATACGGGGAGCTCCTTCTGACCGGCCTCTCGGAGGAGGAGCGGGGGGAGCTGGCGAGGCTTCTGGAGAAGATATCGGAAAACGTGGAAGACGCCCTGCGCCAATCCCCCTGAGGCCCCTTTCGCGGCGCGTCCGGCGCAAAGATGGGACCGCCCCGCCCCAAAAAAGCAAAATTTCCCCTTTACAGGGCCCTCCTCCTATGGCATAATATAGAGTGAAATAAAATGGAGAAAGAGGATCTTTATGCCGATCATCGAATATGACAGCTATAAGCAGAAACTGGGGACCATCGGCCCCCGCCTGGAGAAGCTGGCGGCGGCCCTGGACCTGGAGGGCGCCCGCCGGGAGGTAGACGAGCTGGAGGAAAAGACCGGCGACCCCAACTTCTGGAACGACGTCGCCGCCTCCCAGAAGGTCCTCCAGCGCACCAAGCAGCTGAAGAACAAGCTGGAGAACCACGCCCGCCTCACCTCCCAGTGGGAGGACCTGACCACCCTGGTCGAGATGGCCATGGAGGAGGACGACGCCTCCCTCCTGCCCGAGGTCCAGGAGGGCTATGACAAGCTGGAGTCCGCCCTGGAGGAGGCCAACCTGGCCACCCTCCTCACCGGCGAGTACGACGCCAACAACGCCATCCTGACCCTCCACGCCGGGGCGGGCGGCACCGAGGCCCAGGACTGGTGCCAGATGCTCTTCCGCATGTATACCCGCTGGGGCGAGCGCCACAACTTCACCGTAAAGACCCTGGACTACGAGGACGGCGACGAGGCGGGCATCAAGTCCGCCGCCATCTCCATCGAGGGGGAGAACGCCTACGGCTTCCTGCGCAGCGAGAACGGCGTCCACCGGCTGGTGCGCATTTCCCCCTTCGACGCCAACGCCCGCCGCCAGACCTCCTTTGCCGCCGTGGAGGTCATGCCGGAGATCGAGGACGACAACTCCGTGGAGATCCGCCAGGAGGACATCGAGATGCAGGTCTACCGGGCCAGCGGGGCAGGCGGCCAGCACGTCAACAAGACCTCCTCCGCCGTGCGCCTCATCCACCGCCCCACCGGCGTCGTGGTCTCCTCCCAGCAGGAGCGCAGCCAGGTCCAGAACCGGGAAAACTGCATGAAGATGCTCCGGGCCAAGCTGATGGAGATGAAGGCCCAGCAGCACGCGGAGAAAATCAGCGACATCAAGGGCGTCCAGATGAAGATCGAGTGGGGCAGTCAGATCCGCTCCTACGTCTTCATGCCCTACACCCTGGCCAAGGACACCCGGACGGGGTTCGAGAACGGCAACATCACCGCCGTCATGGACGGCGACTTGGACGGCTTCATCAACGCCTACCTCACCGCCAGCGCCACAGGGGATTTAAAAAAGTAAGGCTTTGCGTATCACAGGACAGGAGGCGGGATATATGCTTACTGACAAGGATTACGCGGTCATCGAAAAGGCAACCCTCTACGACCTGAGGCTGATTTTCAGCAGCGGGGAGAAGGACACCTACACCCGCGAGGAGATCGTGGAACTGCTGGACAAGATCGCAATGGCAAAGGACGATTAAAAACGCAATAAGGGAAGGCCGCCCATGCTGGGCGGCCTTCCCTGTTTTCTGCCACTATTCCGCGGTGTACCCGGTAGAGGTATCGATACTGATCGTCTGCGCCTCTCCGTCCCAGCCCACGCCGAAGTCGAAGGCCTGGCCCAGATCGCGCAGCTTGAAGTAGTTGTTGCCATTGATGGTGTACGCGGTCAGCGCGACCTCCGCGCCGTCCAGCAGGATCTTGGAGGAGGAGCGGACCGCTTCCGCCTGCGCGGGAGACTCCTGAGCGGCCATCTCCCCGCCTGCGGCGGTGTACGCCTTGCCGGAGGTCAGGGAAATGGCGTTGGCGGCGGCGTCCCAGCCCACCTCGAACTGCTTGTCCGTACCGTTGAGCACGTAGGCCAGATCGCGGAGCTTGAAGTAGTTGTTCCCCTCGAT
>Ga0137310_101338_pt1 | contig 15651 bp, 4 predicted proteins | sample NAcewiD2O_June_2_FD_97183 | JGI IMG/M metagenome (GOLD analysis project Ga0137310, IMG submission 97183) | Mouse cecal microbial communities from Vienna, Austria - N-Acetylglucosamine amended D2O_June | ecosystem: Host-associated > Mammals > Digestive system > Large intestine > Cecum | place...
CGGCAATGAAGGAGGATGTATACTGCGAGTTCAGCAGCGGCGTGGCGGGAGCGGAGCCTTTGTATATTTTCTCGTCCTGCACATATTTGCGTACCTTGTAGATTATTTTCTTGAAGCGCATCGGCTCCATGACATAGCGCACAACATCGCATTCGCCTATGAACGTTGCCGCCTCGGGGTTGAAGTCGGGGCTGTCCGGCTCCACCACAACCGTCTCTACCTCGCACTCGGGATGGGTCTTTCTCCTGGCTCCATTGTTGGTGCGTTTCTTCTGTGGCCTCTGTTCCGGAGTTTCTGATACGGCATGAGCCGGCATCGGTTTTGTCTGGCGCTCTGACGGCGAGCCCTGCAGACGCTGCACGGCCTGACGCGCAGCTTTTTCTTTGCTCAACTCCGCATTCCTGCCTTTCATCGCCTCCTCCATTGAGGCCATCTGTTTGCGAAGCTCTTCTATAGTCGCTACCAGTTTCTCGTTGGTCGTCTGTAGCTTTTCATTAGATAAAGTAAGCGAGTTGACAGAGACCAACGCCTCATCGAGCCGTCCTTGAAGGTACTCGATCTGACGTTGCAAAAACTCTGTCAACTCGTTCTTTTTCATGGCATAAAGTTACGAAAAATATCCGACATACGCAACTTTTACACCGCTTATTTACTTGATTGCTAAAATGTTACATCTTATTTTGCAGCCATTCTGAAGCGATTCTCGACCGTCACCTTCACAGGCGTGAGCCCCCTCATCAGCATATAGAAATCGTCCCATTGGAGCCTGCGAACGCCGTCATCGCCCTTTTTGAGCACCTCCCGGAAACGGCCACGCGACAGTCTTTTTGTGTACATCAAAAATCCGTCGCCATCCCATTTCAACGCCTTCATGGTCTTGCGGTCTTTGGAGAAAAACACATACACATCGCCCGATGCCGGAGAGTGACCCTTCCACGACCACACCATCTGGGTCAGACCGCGAATGCCGTAACGCATCGACACCGGCCTCTGACAGACCCACAGCCGGATATCAGGCTCAAGCCCCCACATCCCCTCTGCGTGTAAGAACCTCCATCAGCATCGTCAGACCACCGACCCCGATCTCTCCCAGACTCATGACCGTGCCCACGCCAAGCTCGATGCGTATGTCGCGGACAACATCCGCCGTACCGGCTTCCGCATCTCCGCGTGCATGAGAGGGGCGTGGAAGCCGGACCTCCCGGAACAACGCCTCTTCATGATGCCCTGCTCCGGCAGGCATCCCCGAAAGACTCTCTTGATAATCACTGATACTGATCTTGCGGCGACGAAGCCACTCGTAAAGTCGCTGGGCCTTGATGCCTTCTCCTTCGCAGAAGCGGTTCAGAGCAATAATGCCTTCGTGCTCACAGTGATGTTTATAGCGTTCCCATATGTCCGAATATACTGCCGACAGACTCTTGTTGTAACCCATATGTCTTTTTAGCCACAAAAATACATCAATAACCCGATATTCGTCAATACGCTATTGCGGACGGCTGTACTTGACGTGTTCCTGTCGGATACACCCGAAGAGGGCGATGTGTTTGTCGTTGACCAAGTGAACGAGGACGGCTCGTTTGATGAGCATAAGGTTATGTATGGCTTCCCCACCGAGCAGGCCGCACGCGATGCATATCTTTCCAACTATGAGCAGGGTTGGACCGGTCTCGGAGCTATTACCCATGTCAGCAAGGAAGAGTTCAAGAAGTGGATTGGATCGAGCAAGCGCAAGACCAAACCCTTTGCGAACTACAAGAGCGTTAAACCGAAAGAAGATAACAGCATGGTCGGTCGTTCTCTTTCGGAGCAGGAGGTTACGGATTTGATTGCTAAAATGGAAGCAAATGCCGAAGTTGCTCCTGCAATTGAACTCACTCCCGAAAACTGGATTGCCCAGTTTGGAGAGGACGGCACCGTTAAAACTCCTATCGGCATTGTCAAGATGGGTGCTAACCAGTTGCTGAAACTCTACTCACTGAAAAGGACTGAGTATTTCGGCATGATACATCCAACACTCAATTCTCCCGATGTAATCCTTGAGGAAGCCGACCCAAAGGAAGGCTCTGAACGTGATAGCAAATATCTTTTCATCAAGACGTTTGTAAAATCGGACGGCACTCGCATAGTTCATTTTGAATCCGTGACCGTCAAGAAAGACGGCATGGAAGTGTCCATCAGCAGTCATGAGATAAAGGACAAGTCATTAAAGAACAAGATGCAGAACGATATTGTCCTGCACCTTGATGAAAAATTGTCTCCCAGTTCTGAAATGCGCTTAACCGAGACTCCGAGTGAATCGGAGGGACCGGACCTTGTTCCTACGTCCGACAATGTGTCTTCTGACGGCAAAGATAATACTTTGTCAGCAGACAAACAAACGAACGGAGCAGGAAGTTCTGAACCGTACACGATTACGCCTACTACCTACACCAACAAGAAAGGCAAGACAAGCGATGTTCATCTTGTCAAGTTCAACCGAGAACTCACAAAGGAAGAAAAGTCAGCTCTTGACACCTTTGTGCGTGAGCCACTCGCAGAAGGTAAGAAAACCTCACGCGGTTGGTATGACCGCAAGCAGGGCGGTTATATGATGCGCAGTGAAGAAGCTGCACGTCAACTCGGTGAAATGCTTGGCAACGAGGAAGCGGTTGCAGACGTACAACCTATGACTGCCGAGGAACTCCGTGAGGCTGTCGGTGCGAGCCGCACACGCAATCCCAAGCCTAAGAAATCACCTATCAACCGCGTAAGCCTTGAAGATGTGATGACCGACCTGTCGACCAAAGGCGAAACCAAATTGAGCGACCATGCCGAGCCAGTCAAGAAAGAGCCGGAGACACAGCATGAGATTTCCGATGATGAAATGCAGTCGTTGGCTAATGAGCTGCGCGAGTTGCTCGGCATCGGAGAGGACGAGGGAGACGCTGACATCAAATTCCGTGACCCCGGCGAACTCACACCGCAGGAGCGTCAGCGTATCCAGTCGGCAGGCATACGTTTTGCTATGGGTCTTGTAGAGCGTGGCACAACCTCTTTCCCCGACTATGCTACCAAGATGGTTGGATTGTTGGGCGACAAGATACGTCCGTGGCTCAAATCATTTTACGAGGGCGCACGCTGGACACCCGGCTATGAGAAATATGACTTTACTCCTACGGAGCAGGTTGCCGTCTTTGACGTGCAGAACTTCGACAAGAAGCAGGCTGACCCTATTGCGCAGGCTGCCATGATAGTTGAAGAGCGTAAAGCCTCAACCGCATCGGCGCAGGCGCAGAAAGAACTTATTGAAACACGAAACAAAAACCGCAGAGAAAATGACAAGCAGAGAGAAGCAGATACAGCAGCTCTTGCAGAAAAAGCAGAGGCTGTTGCAAGCGAAGCAGAAAGTATCGCAGAAACTTCAGCAGACGCAGGCGAACTCAACCGAGCCTCAGAACTGATCGACCAAACCCTTGACGAGGTCAACGACCAACTGGCCGTCCTCGGCTACTATGAAGCCGTTGAGGACGATTCAAAGTTCCATGAGAGTTACGGCTATATGCTTACAGCAGAGAAAAAAGCTGTGGCAGATGCAGCCAAACTTGCAAAGCAGTTGGTAAACGACCTCGGCATTGACATTAAAGTAACGAGTGCGACTACACCGCTCGGCCGCAAGAGCGTCAAGAAAAGCACAGCAGTAAGAGCGAACATCGCCCCGGCAGGTGGTGACGTAATTATAAATCTCCCTCTAAACGAGGGAAGAATACTCGCCATCTATATCGGTCTTGACCCAGTTGCAGAAAGAGGCTCACGCAGGCAAGGTGACAATCTTGCCGTTGAGCGGATACTATATCGGGTGGAAAATCCGAATGGAAGCGGTATGGAACGTTGGGGCCACAATATGTATGCCCCAGTTGAATCGACCTATGCCGATTTCCTGCGCAGGGTCAAAGAGATTACACGCGACTATCTGCCGTCCTCAACGCCTGCCGAAGAGCCGCAGGCGGAAGCCTACCACGGCACAGTCACTTTGAAAGACGGACGCGAGGCGGTTGTCATAGCAGCCAACCATGTGCAAAACATCGGAGAGCCCCCCCGACTGACTGACTACATCGTAGGAGTGAAAGGAGAGCCGGGTACAATCAAAATCTCCCCGGAGGAAATTGCCCATGCAGGCGCACCGACAGTCGAGGACAAACCCTCGACCCCTGCCAAATCCGAAGAAACCCACAACGGCTACAAGGTCGGCGATGAGGTCATGTGGGACCGTTACGGCAACGGCAATTGGGAGAAAGTCAAGATAGAAGATTTTGACACTGACGGAAGGCCTATCTTTGAGGCTGTCAAGGGTGTCATGTCAGAAAAGGGAGACTGGAGCCGCGTCAAGCCTGCCGATGGAATCTTCGGCGAGGCACAGCGTGTGGCAAGAGCCACACAAGAGAAGAAGCGAAGTTCTCGCAAAAAAGACGTAACTTTGAAGCCGGAACAACCTGTCGGAGATTTGTTCGGCGGCCTATTCGATAACACTCAAAACTTAAGCAATCATGAAGAAACTGAAATGGGAACTCGCCCCGGAGAAGCCGGGGGACAACGACAGCAATTCAAGCAGGATACGCAGGTGGGAGGAGATGAACCCCGGCGTGAAACTGAAAGACCTGCCGGAGAAGCAGGCAGTGGAAGCACTGGCATGGATTCTGATGCTGACCGAGCAGGAAGCAGAGGATTACATGACGTGGCTACGCAGCCAGCCTTAGAACGTCTGCCCGAAAAGGAACGTAAGAACGTTCACAACAACCATGTAGAGCGCGGCACCGAAGTCGCGCCCAAGAGCGAGAGCGCACGCATCAAAGCCAACATCGTCGCCATCGAGACGATGAAGAAACTTGAAGCGAGCGGTGAAGCACCAACAGCCGCCGACATGAAGAAACTTCGTGCATTCAGCGGTTGGGGCGGCCTTGGCAAGGCTTTCAGCGACTGGGATACAAGCCGACAGCTCAGGCAGCTTCTCGGCGATAAATTATATGATGAGGGCGCGGAAATGTCGCGCAACTCGGCATATTTTACCCCAGCTTACATTGTAGATGCAATGTGGGATATTGCGCGTGCAATGGGATTCAAGGGTGGTCGCGTCCTTGAAGGTTCAGCAGGTATCGGCAATGTCCTCGGTCTAATGCCACAAGACCTTAGTGAACGTAGTTATATCCGCGCCGTTGAAAAAGACCCGACAACAGGCAAAATGCTCAGTCTGCTTTATCCCGATGCCGTTGTTGATATTGACGGCTTTGAGAAAGTCAAGATAGAGACTGGCACATACGACCTTGTCATAACCAATGTTCCGTTTGTTCCCGGCTTGAAAGTCGCAGACACAAGCGGTGACGGCGACATCTCAAAAGAGTTCAAGACCTCTATCCACGATTTTTGTATTGCCAAGAACGTGCGCAAACTGCGTGACGGCGGTGTTGGCGTGTTCATCACCACAGCAGGCTCGATGGACGGCACAGGCCGTTTGCATAAATGGCTTAGCAACCGTGAGAACGCAGACATTGTTGGTATGTTCCGTATGCACAATGAGACATTCGGAGGCACTAATGCCACATCCGACATCATTGTTGTGCGCAAGCGTGTGAACGGCGTTAAGTCACCCAACGCCATAGATTGCTCACTCACGACAGGAGTGCGAACAGCCGAGTATGACACCGGCGAGAAAAAGAAAGTCAAGAATGTTGGCGAAGTGCCAATCATCAAAACGCTTTCCATGTCATACAATCGCTACTATGTTGAGCATCCCGAATACATGGCAGGCGAAATGCATTTCGGTTTTGAAAAAGGCGACACCAGTTTCAGACCCGAAAGCAAAGGTTTGTATCCGATTAAGGAGAAAGACCAGTCGCAACTATTGAGCCAGTGGGTTGAGGATATGAAGCAGAAGTTGGCTGACACCTCGGAAGAGCCTGCTCCCACGGTAATGAACCACCGCGATGAGTATGTTCCCACCTATGACAAGGTTGGCAATGAGGTAAAGACTGGAACTGTTGTTGTAGATTCGCAGGGTCGTATCTGCGTCAACTATGACGGAACGGCTCGTCCACTCATGTCCAAACTTGACAATAAGAATCCTAAAAGTGCAGATGAACGTATTGCACAGTTCAACAAGAACAAGGTTAAGGGTCGTAGTCGCGTACAGGTGGTACAAGATTACAATGCCATCAAGAAGGCCCTCAATGACTTGCTCGAATACCAAAAGACATCAGATTCCGATGAGGGGTTACAGCCGAAACTCAAAGCGTTGAACCGCGCCTTTGATTCCTTTGTGGCGACATACGGACACCTGCACGGCAATAACGGCCTGGCATGGCTGAAGAATGATGTTGACTATCCCTCCGTAATTGCCCTTGAGACATATCGCGAGGAAGGTCTTGAACACAAAAAAGTGTTTGGTAAGGCTGATATATTCAGCCGCCGTGTCGTTGTTCGCCCCGAACAGCCCAAGGCTACAAATGTCCGTGACGGAGTAACGCTCAGTATCCGTCAGACTGGCTCACTTGACACCCGATATATCGCAGATCAACTCGGCATGAGTGAAGCAGATGTTCGCCGTGAGGTAATTGAAGCCGGACTTGGTTATGAGAACCCACTCACACATTCAATGGAAGCCGCGCACGAATACCTGTCGGGGAATGTGCGTGAGAAAATGCAACAGGCAGAGGTCAACAATGAGGACGGAAGATACACACCAAACATCACCGCCCTGCGTAAGGTTGTGCCTCACAACATCCCATCGCATTTCATTGAGTTCAGTATCGGCTCTTCGTGGTTGCGCCCTGAACTCTTTGAGCAGTATGTCAAAGAACGTACAGGCGCAAGTGTGAAACTTACCTATGCAGGTGGTATGTGGGCCATGGATAAGCCAAAATGGACTGGGGAGCAGGACAAATCATTCGGCATCCGAAGTGAAATCTGCGATAAGATTATCACTGGTACGGAGTTGATAGAGGCCGCCATGACCAACCGCACAATCCGTGTGTCAAAACAGCAGAAAGACGGCCCCACGATATCCGACCCTAAAGCTACATCTGCCTGCGCCGCCAAAGTAGATGAAATCCGCGATGACTTCAAATCGTGGCTGCGCTCTCGCATGGAATCTGCCCCCGAACTGGCAAAGGAAATTGAAGAGACCTACAACAACATCTTCAACAACTCTGCGCCAATGACTATCCCCGATGAGTATATTCCAGAATACTTTGACGGAGCCGCGCGAGTTATCGGAGGGAAGCCTATCAAGATGCGCAAACATCAGTCTAAAGCCATTGTGAGAGGCACGATGCAGAGCCTTATGCTTGCTCATGAGGTTGGCACAGGTAAAACTTTTACCCTCATCACCACAGCAATGGAAATGCGCCGTCTTGGCACTGCCAAGAAGCCGATGATTGTAGTGCAGAACGCTACACTCGGTCAGTTTGTGGCAAGCGCGAAAGCACTCTACCCGGACGCACGCATTCTCAGTCTTGAAGATAAAGACCGCAATGCAGAAGGACGTAAGGACTTCTATGCAAAGATACGTTACAACGACTGGGATATGGTTGTCATTCCCCAGTCTGTATTGGAGCGCATTCCCGATCACCCCGACCGTGAACGCCGATTCATCGAAGAATCCATCCAAGAAAAGATGGACGTTATAGAGGCTATGTCAAAAGATCGTGAGGCAGGACGCGCCGTTGCAGCTCTTAAAAAGGACGTTGAAAATCTGCGCGACCAGTTGAACAAACTCAGCGACACCGAGACAGCCGAGGGTGAAGTGACAGAGCGCGTAATGGTTACGTCCGGCTCAAAGCCGAAGAAAGACGGCAAGAGAGCCGCAATCGCAAAGGAGAATGCCAAGACTCGCGCGGAAGAGATGCTTAACCGCGCTACCGATGACACTCTCAACTTTGATGACCTCGGAGTGGACGCTATTCTTGTAGACGAGGCACACGAATACAAGCACCTCGGATTTGCCACTGCCATGCAACGCGGTGTCAAGGGTGTAGACCCGTCATATTCAAAAAAGTGTCAAGGTCTGTATCTCAAAGTAAAGGCGGTGCAGGAGAAGAGCGGTGGCAGAAATGTAATCTTCGCAACCGGTACTCCTATCTCCAATACGGCTGCAGAGGTTTGGACGTTTATGCGTTACCTGCTCCCGCGTGAGGTCATGGAGGGCCATAACATTTGGCACTTTGATGATTTTGTGCGCAACTTCGGCAGCATCCAACAGATGCTTGAATTTACCACGCAGGGAACGTATAAAGAGAACAATCGTTTCGCAGGCTACTCAAACCTGCCCGAACTCGCACGAATATGGGCAGGCATAACCGACACTGTTCTCACCGCTGAGGCAGGCGAGGTAAAAAGCCAAATCCCCGAACTGGAAGGAGGTCAGCCGACCGACCTTTATTTGCCGCAGACCAATGGACTGCGAGCCGTTCTCAAATTCGTGAGAGCGCAACTCAAAGCCTATGATGAAATGAGTGGGCAGGAGAAAAAAGAGAATAGTCATATTCCGCTCGTCATGTATGGCATAGCCAAAGCAGCCGCCATTGACGCTCGGCTTGTCATGGCTAACGCCCCCGATGACCCACACAGCAAGACCAATGAAGCCGTGCGTCAGACTCTCCGCTCATTAGAGGACAGTAAGGCATACAATGGCACTGTCGCAATCTTTGCCGACAACTATCAGCGCAAGAATAAGGGAACTGGGGCTGTCGAGTTCAATCTATTCGATGACATCCGTACCAAACTGATTGCGCAGGGTGTGCCTGCCGAGCAGGTTGTAATCATGCGTGACGGCATGACCGACAAGGCCAAAGAGAAAATCTTTGCAAAGGTCAATGCCGGAGAAATCCGCGTGATACTCGGCACAACACAGCGTCTTGGTGTAGGCGTGAACATACAGGAGCGTCTTCACACGCTGATGCACATTGACGCGCCTAACCGTCCTATGGACTACTGGCAGAGAATGGGTAGGCTCTTGCGTCAAGGCAATATGCACAAAGAAATGGGTATCCCCGTAAGGGTTATACGCTTTGGCGTTGAGGATAGTCTTGACGTGACCGCCTATCAGCGACTGAAAACCAAAGGTGCGATTGCAGACGCTATCATGCACTCCAAGGATTTGCTTGCCAACAACCTTGAAAATCGAATACTGGAAGAAGAGGGAGATGAGTTCGGCAACATCACAGCAGAGTTGTCGGGCAGTCAATATGCCATGCTTCAGAACCAAACCGAGAAAGAGTTGCGCAAGTTGCAGGCAAAGCAAGATCAGCACAGACAGCATCAGATGTATATTCATCGCGCCGAGCCAAGACTTCGTGAACGGATTGAAAAGTTTGGCAATGACATTATGCGCAGTGATGAAATTCTCGCCTTACTTGAAAACAATCCCACGACAATCACAATCAACGGCAAGACTTTCCAGTCTCGTGAGGATATGCAGAAAGTCTTTGAGGCACACAACAAGGCTATGGCGGCAAAGAAGCAGAGTGTTCAGCAGGACGAACCTATTACTTCTACTCTGACATTTGACATAGGCAACGTCCATTTCACACTGACTACTCATGTAAGTCAGATAGCCAGGTATGGAGGTCAAGGTGCTTTGTCGTTCGATGTTGATGTGCAGCACGATGTGGTTTCCCATGATATAGATTACAAGCGTTCTTTCGGCGACATTCCGTTGAAGCGAATTATCAACGAACTTGTTGATAACGTGACAAGTGGTAAGGAAGAGCGTTCCAATCGTGAGGCATGGGTCAACGCTAAAGAACGTAATGAAACAGACCTCGCAGCCCTCCTGAAAGATAAGGGCAAGCCCTTTGAACACGGCGAGCGTATCAAGGAACTGGAGCAAAAACTTGAAGAGTACACTATTGCTATGCAGGAAGAACTCAGAGAGAAAGAAGCCAAGTATGCCGAGATGGATGCCAACATTGAGGACGCAACGGACATCACGTTTACCTCCGAAGATGATGAGGACAGCGAGGATACCCCGACCAACGGAGACGGCAACAAGTACCGCCTCATCGAAGAGCGCGGTCTGCTTGACTTCCTTGACGGACAGCCGTTGAAACTCGGTTACCGCTATTCGCAGTGGGCGAATATGGGCGTGTTGCCGCCTATGACAGCCAAGCAGAACGGCGAGTGGCGTGCGCCTATGGTATTCAGCCGTTGGGAGCAGAGCGAAGAGGGTATGCGCAAGGAAAACGGCAAGGCAGACCTTGTGCAGGGCAATGGACGCACGACAGGCGATGTTGCCTACAATCCTTATTTCCATATCCGCACCTCACCGCTCAACGACCAGTTCACAGCCGCCTATGACCGCCCCGAACTGATTGTTGTAGAGGGCTACTATCCCGAAAGCGAGGAAACAAGCGGATACCATGCAGATGGCGCAAAGGATTCCGTGGGTCTCATGGACTGGCACAGCGGTAGCGTTAACGGACAATTGAGCGAGGATACAAAGGTTCAGACCATGCTGTCTCGCTACTTCAAGCCGGGTCGCATAGTTCCGTGGAGCGAGGTCGCCGACCTCATCATGGGGCGTGTGGCAACCAAAAGATTACATTCCCCATCAATGCCGTGCCGCCCATGCTCCGTGCTGAACTCGCCAAGAGAGGTGCAAAGTTCGGAGACATCAGCGGAAGCGTAGCTGAGGCAGATATTCCTATGCTCAACGAGCTGCGCGATCGAGTGAACGCAGGCGAATGGGATGCAGGGCTTGAAAAGGCACGCGAGTATATGGACGCTTACGAATCATCGCCCGAAGCCAAAGAGGCGCGTGTCGCCAATCTCTCGGCAGTATCGCACACACCGGTCCGCATCATCAGAACGCAGGCAGAGGTTGACGCGCTCCCCACTCGCAGGGAGAGACGAGCCAAAGGTTGGTGGAGCGCGAAGGACAATGAGGTTGTCATCGTGCTTCCCAATAATGTGAACGTAGCCGATGTTGACAATACGTTTGTCCATGAGGTCGTAGGACACAAGGGGCTGCGCGGTCTTATTGGAGAGGGACGCTTTGATGAGTTCCTATCCGAGGTGTACTCCCATGCATCCAATCCTATCCGAAAAGTCATTGACAAAAAAACGGACGGTATGGTAAACGCTGAGGCCGACCGCTTGCGCGTACGCAAGGCACAGGCACACGAGCGAGCCGGGAAAGATGTGAACGCCAATTACTACACCGACATGGCAGAGGCGCGAGTTGAGGCCGAAGCAAAGCGCAAGGATTTCCGCAAGGAAGCCACTGAGGAATATATGGCAGATCTCGCCGGTCGTATCGGCAGCGAGGGTTTTGAGAAGATGAGCCGTGACGAACTGACGCTCTGGGGTAAAATCAAGGCAAAGGTTCAATCGTTCCTGGACAAATTCCTGAGCGGTTTAAAAATTGCCAAGAGCATACGCCTCAACGATAAAGACCTTTCATATATCCTCTTCAAGTCATGGAAGAATATGCGCGATAAACAGGGCAAAGGCGGCGTGTTCGCCGATGCCGAGGACGTTGTCATGCGCAGACGGACCGGCTATGACGCAGATGATGTGACGCGATTCCGCGACCCCGGCCTGGGATTGGAAGAAACCATCACCAAGATGAAAGCCGAGGCATTGCAGGCCAACACCAACAACTTGCAGGCTAAACGTGACGCAATGCGTGCAATCGGCGGCAACCTCAATCATCTGCGTCAAGCAATGGCACGTCAGCGTGAATATGACATTACGACCGTCAAGAGCGTTGCAGACCTCGCCCGTATTCTCATGGACGCTAATCTGCTCGATGATTTGAGCAAATATGAAACCAAGCGCATACTTGGCGCAATCAATAATGTAGTCGGCAAACAGGATGTGAGCCGGTATGTTCAAAAGGTAATGGATATCATGGTTGATAATCAGCTACGCATGGGTGCTAACACTCTCGGCAGATTGTTAAGCATTCGTGGTAGCCATGTTGACGCACGCGGTATAGAGGTGCAGGGCGAACTTGACCCGGACGGACAGCGCATTGCGCAGGTGGTAAGGAAGGCAACCTCTCTGCCAAAAGATAACATTGACAATCGCATTGCCGAAGCCATCAACCGCATGAGCAGCACAGACCAAGCAATCGCCGATGATGCTACAATAGAGTATGCCGGACTGCAAATAGCACGCCAGTATGTTGAAGACATCACCGAAAGCAAAGCCGAGGAAAAGGCTCTACGCGATTCCGTCAAGCAGGCAAAGGAAGATAAGGACGCCGGGCAGATGACCGAGGACGCCTACCGTCAGTATGTAGCCTCAACCGAGGACGCTATACGTCAGAACAAGATAGAGCGTGCCGAAGCATTCCATTCCCTTGTCGAGCAGGTCGGCAGTGTGTTAAACGAAAGCGTTGAGCGTGCCAAGGCATGGCGCGAAGCCGAGAAACAGCGCGTTGAGGAAATCCACCACAACGCCAACTCCGACATGGAGGGCCGTCCGACTGATGAACATCACAAAGATGACCGCACGCAGAAACTCGCCAACAACAGCGGTGTCCGCTTCCTGCTTGCGCCTCTTGCCACGTTCGATCAGATGTTGAGAATGTTCGGCAAGAAGAACACGCGAGGCGAGGGCTATCTGTGGAACCGTTATATGCGAGGCTGGGTCAGCGCGACCGAAAAGGAGTACACTGGCTATCGTGACGCTCTGAAAGTGCTTGACGCAAAGGTAAGCGAGATTTACGGCAAGGACATGAAATGGGGCGACCTGTTCAGCATAGACCGCAAGTTGCCGAAAGCCTCGGTAAGATTCTTTGACGGTGGCGTGATGAAAGACCATGAATTGACGCAGGGCAATCTGCTATACATCTACATGGTTGACAAGATGAGTGACGGACGTATGAAGCTGCGCCGTATGGGCATTACCGAGGAAGATATTGAGGATATCAAGAGTTTCCTTGACCCTAAATTCATTCAGCTTGCTGACTGGATGCAGGAAGAGTTCCTTGTTGACAAGCGCAACGAGTACAATGAGGTTCATAAGCGTATGTTCGGCGCGTCTATGGCCGCTATCGAGAACTATTTTCCTTTGAAGATACTTGCCAATGCGAGATTGGAAAATGTGGACGTGGCAGACGACACCACCGACACCGCCCTGCCTGCAACCTCAACCGGCAGTATCATCAAGCGCAGGCGCAACAATCTCGCCCTTGACGTGACCGGTGCCAATGCATTCTCAGTAATCCTTGACCACCTTCAGCAGATGGAGCGGTGGGCTGCATTCGCTGAGTTCAACCGCGACCTCAACACCCTGCTTTCATACAAGCGTTTCCGCAACCAAGTGATGAATATGAGCAGTGTGTATGGCGGTGGCAAGACGCTGTGGAATAATTTCCGTAACGTGTGCAGTATGGCCGCAGGCGCATACAGACCACCGATTGCAGCTCTTGACAAATCGGCTGTCAATATCGCCAAAGGCGTAACAGCCGCCAAGGTAAGTTTCCGAGTGTTCACGGCATTAAAGCAGTTCCTTTCAATGCCTGCTTATATCTCGGACAGCAACCCCATGTATCTGGCCGCCAACATCGCCAACCCGATAGGCGCGTGGAGATGGTCGATGAAGAACCTGCCGCTGTTTGAGAAGCGTTGGAGCAGCCGCATGGCAGGCGACCCACGACTTCTTAAATCAGATATGGACTGGAAGATGTGGCGTAGCCATATTGTTGAAATAGCTTCGCGTGTCGGTATGTCGCCCAATGCCTTTGTTGATGCACTGACAGTCGCTATCGGCTCACACTCTATCTATCAGACCAAACTCGCCAAGTACAAGCGTCAGGGTTATGACCATGATGTCGCGGAGGCAAGAGCGAAGCAGGACGCAACAATCCTCTTCAATCAGACCCAGCAGTCAAGCGAAGGCGCATTCCTCTCCACCATGCAGGTTGACCGCTCATGGCTGAGTGTGTTGTTTACTGTGTTCCGCAACTCCTCTATGTCGTACACCCGCCAACTCTATGACTCAATCCGCAATCTCGGTCACCGATTCACACCCGGATACAAGGGTCTTTCGGAAGAGTTCATGGCGAAGCAGATGAGACGTGACGGCATTGACCCCGACAAGGCAGACCGCAACGCCAAGCAGGAATACCGCCGTGGCATTATCCGCGATTTGGTTCGTGTCGGTGTGTTCGGCTATGTCCTGCAACTCGCATGGAACTTGGGTGCATATCTACCGTATCTCATTCTCGGTGAAGATGATGAAGAGAAAGACAAGATGTGGCAGGACGTGTGGAATCACTCTATGTTCGGCAGTATCGAGGGGCTGACCGGTGGCGATGTCATAAGTGCCGCAGGCAATATGTGGGTGAGCGGAGAAGGCAATCCCCAGTATCTCACGAAAGATATGCCGTTGGCAAGCGATGTCCTTTCTATCTTAAAGAAGATGGATAAAGACCAAGTGTCAGCCATGAACGATATAGTCAACCTTCTTGTGCAGTCAACTGTCGGTGTCAATCCCCAGTCATTGACTGATGCCGTCGTCGCCGTTATGGACTACTGCGGAGACGATGCGGAAACCTCACGCGAGTGCGCCTTGCTCATGGCAAGAGTTCTCAACTGTCCGCAGAGCCAACTTGACAAAATCTATTTTGATGAGTTGGACGCTTCCGGGGAAGAGGCAAGCCAAATGACCCCGTCAGAGATTGCCGAGCGTTATGCCCGATACAAAGTAAGACGCGGTGCGCCCCTCACCGGGTGGGCATACGGCAACGAACAGCGTGAGAAACTCATGGATAAGTACCGCGACCGAAGCAACACTCTTGCAAAAGAACGGTTGACGCGTGAGACTGACAAGCAGGCAAGTCAGAACATGGCTCAATGGCTTGAAGAGTTTGAGGCGACCAAAGACCGCGTCAAGGAAATCAGAAAGGTCAAGAGCCGCGATGAGGACCGGTACGATGAATTGCTCAATGAACTGGAGATAACACCTGAATATGACCGATACGAAATCATCAAAGGCTATAAGCGTGATGTTGATGCGCTGACAAAGGAATGGCTCAATGCCACTACTCCTGCTCAACGTGACTCTTGCGCACAGGCCATCATCAGATTGAAGAGCGACATGGTAAGAGAGTTGATAAACACGCAACAATAGTTAAACGATAGTGGACGATGCATGGAGTTATCTTTGCACCGTCCACTATATACCAATCACAATGGCAAAGAAGAAATTACATAAAGCAAGCCGCGTAATGCCCAAGAGTGAACTGGACAGCGTGGCACGCTCCAAGAGCATGGGGCGCAACCGTGCCTTTGAGGTCCTATGGGAGGCGCAACAGTATTGGCTGGCAATGGAGACATTCCGTCAAGACCGAGAGCGTAACAAGAACTACACCTATGGCAGGCAGTGGGATGACTATATCTGTGTTGACGGCAAGATGGTCAAGGAAGAAGACTACATCAAGTCGCAGGGCAATGTCGCGCTCAAGAACAACCTTATCCGGCGTATGGTGCAGGCTGTCCTCGGCGTGTACCGCAGTCAGTCCAAAGAACCGACCTGTACTGCCCGGGATCGCGATGAGCAGAAATACGGCGAAACCATGTCGACCGTCCTGCAGTGCAATATGCAGCTCAACCGCATGACCGAGATTAATGCCCGGTGCATGGAAGAGTTCCTTATCTCCGGCTTTGT
>Ga0137310_101341_pt1 | contig 15628 bp, 11 predicted proteins | sample NAcewiD2O_June_2_FD_97183 | JGI IMG/M metagenome (GOLD analysis project Ga0137310, IMG submission 97183) | Mouse cecal microbial communities from Vienna, Austria - N-Acetylglucosamine amended D2O_June | ecosystem: Host-associated > Mammals > Digestive system > Large intestine > Cecum | place...
ATATTCAACCAAAATTTCCTGATCTCTTACACGCCTTTCCAATCTGGCGTTTGCTAAATTCATACACATACAGCCCGGTTCCAGCCATAAGCTCCCACTGGATAGCCAGATAATTGGCCAGATGTTCCCTCCGGAAAGCCACCTTCTTACATGTCCTCATGGTAGCGAAGCCTTCCCGGATCCCCTGGACATAGTCTTTCTCAAACCCCAGCTTCTTAAAAAATCCGTATTTCACCAGGATCCCCAATGCCAGCGGCAGGCTGTTTACCGCGAGCTGAGGCCAGGGCATGTTCTTGTAGTTCAGGTAAATACCGTTCCGGGCCGCCAGTCTTACCTTGAAGCTGTTGTACTTGGACCCGCTGGTGCCGCTGCCCACATGGTAGACCACCGCGGTGGGACAGTAAAGATTGTGATAGCCAAAGATCTTGGCCCTGTAGCATATATCAATGTCCTCTAAGTAGGCAAAATGCTTTTCGTCAAAATATCCGATGATATCAAAGACCTCTCTCCGGTATATGGCCGCTCCCCCGCAGGCGGAAAATACCTCCCTAGGCCGGTTAAAGCCCCTGGAACTCTGACCCACTCCCCGCTGGTATGCCCAGCCCAGAACCGAGTACATGTCCCCCGCGCTGTCCATAAGATCTCTGTGAAAGAGCTGCGCCATCTTGCTGCTGACAGCAAAGATCTTCTTGGAACGGCTGATGGATCTTAACAGCTCCCCCACAAAGTCCGGCTCCGGCTCCGTGTCATTGTTCAAAAGCAGCACATAGGGTGTCCTGACCGCCCGTATCCCTACATTGACTGCCCCGGAAAACCCGGTGTTGGTCTCCAGAAAAATGGTGGGGATCTTGTGTTCCCTCAGCCACTGCCCGCTTCCGTCTGTGGAGCCATTATCCACCACCAGGATATCAAAATCCTGACACCTCTGTTTCTCAAGGGCTGCCATACATGGCTCCATAAAAGAAAGCCCATTGTAATTCGGTATGATCACCGTCACCTTCCGGCCTGTGTTCTCCTTCATGGCCGCGCCTCCTGTTTTTCCGTTTTTTTGTCTTGTTTCATCAGCTCCACAATAGCCGGGTCCAGCTTGTAAGGCTCCCCGATCCCCTCTTTTTTCAGATCCCTCAAGGCAAAGTTTGACTTGCGCAGAGTCAGGTTTGGATTATAGTAGGGATCTCCGTCTCTCAAGATATCCGGCCATTTTTTTCCGAATTTCGCCACCTCCCGGTTAAACCTGGCCACCTTCTCCGGCGTGTCCTCCAGTCCCCGGGACTTGGACTCATAGTGATACAAAAGGGCATAGGGGGCATAGACTACCAGCTTTCCAAGGCTCCTGACCTTCATACAGTAGTCGATGTCGTTAAATGCCACCGCCAGATCCTCGCTGAAGCCTCCCGCGGCCTCGAACACGGATTTCTTGCTCATCATGCAGGCCGCTGTCACCGCGCTGTAATCCTGCGCGCACATGGCCCTGTGGAAATAGCTGTTCTCCGCCTTGTGGAGCCCGATAAAGGTGTGGCCCGCGATGCCGCCAAACCCTACCACCACACCGGCGTGCTGGATGGTGTCATCCTGGTACAGAAGTCTCGCGCCCACAGCGCCCACATCCTCCCTCTGGCAGAACCCCAGCATCTCCTCAATAAAATTTTCCGCGATCAGCTCGGTATCATTATTTAAAAACAGCAGGTACTCGCCCTTTGCCTGGCTGACGCCAAAGTTGTTGATGGCCGAGAAATTGAACTCTCTTTTCCACGTTACCACCCGCACCTGGGGGAATTCCTTTTGAATTTTCTCGTAGTACTCAAAAGTCTCCTTCTTTACACTGTTGTTCTCAACCACCACAAACTCCAGGTTTTTGTAGGTCCCTCTTGTGAGGATGGCCCTGACACATAAGTCTAAATCCTGGTGATGATCCTTGTTGGGAATGATCACCGACACCAGAGGCTCTCCCTGGATCTTGAAGGCGGTGTGGTAAATACCATAGTCCACCCCTTTTTCCACCTTCTCCGCCTCTATGCCCACCCGGCGGTAGTGGTCCATAATAGCCCTGGCCCCTGCCTCAAAGGCGTAGAGCTTGCTCTGGGGATTGCTGGCCGTGGAATCCTGATGGCACCGCCAATGGTACAGAACCTTGGGGATATGGTAAATGCCTGCCGCGGCCTCAACGCACCGGAAGATAAAATCATAGTCCTGTGCGCCGTCGTACTCTTTTCTTAAACCTCCCACCTGGTCCACCAGCTGCCTTTTCACCACAAACTGGTGACAGATGTAGTTGACGCTGGTGAGGAGATCCAGGTTAAAGTCTGGTTTAAAATGGGGGTCAAACAGAGCTCCCCCGTCCATGTCCATCTTGTCCTCGTCAGAGTATAGGACCTCACATTCCGGATGCTCCTTTATGGCTCTGGCGCACTCATAGAGCGCGTTCTCCGTCATGGCGTCGTCGTGGTCCGCCAGGACAATGTAATCCCCCTTTGCCATAGCAATGGCCTCATTGGTGTTCTCTGAGATTCCCTGGTTCTGATCCAGCTTTTTGTAACGAAAACGGGGGTCCTTTGCCGCGTATTTGCTCACCACCCGCCGCAAATCTTCCCCTTTCGGGCTTCCGTCCGCCATGCAAAGCTCCCAGTTTCTGTAAGTTTGGGACGCGATGGAATCCAGCATCTCCCGAAGATATTTTTCCGGTGTCCGGTAGATGGGCATGACAATGGAAAACAGAGGGCCATCGTCCCACTCCTCCCTCCTCTGCCGCTCCAACTCCTCTGCCGGGGGCTTTGTGAGAGAATACCACTCCCCATAATCATAGTCATTGTCAAGTCCCTGGATCTTGTGGATGGATTTCACCAGCAATGCCTTTAACCCATTGTCTTTCCAGAAATCCAGAGCCACATGGACGGTCTCCATGTTCATCAGATCCCGGATCTTTTGCATCCGCTTGTGGGCCACGCTGGACCGCTTCTTGATCAGCGCCTCGTTGTATTTAATCCGGACCCTTCTGTTGTCGCAGAGGATCACCAGATAATAATCCCTTCCCCTTTTATATGGAAATTGGATGTCAAATCCGAAATCCCTGTCATACACCTTCCCGTAATAAATCTGGCTCACGTCATCCCGCCTGGTGGACACATATTTAAATTTGACAGGCTTGTGGTTCCCATCCTCCACCCGGAACTTTGGCTGGGACCCAGGGGTCTTTCCTATGACCCAGCCATTAAGCTGTATGGAATTTTCCCGGATTCTGACCACGTCTACATTATGCTTCATCGCCTTGTTCCTCTTCCTGATCAAAATTGATCCTCTCTTCTTCGATAACCAGCGGACGCTTCATGACTCTGGAATTGATAGCCAGAATGTACTCTCCCACCAGACCGATAAAAAAGATCTGGACCGACCCCAGAAAACACATGCCGATGAGAAGAGGCGCCATACCTGCCGCGAACCGGTCCCAGTACATCATCTTCAAAACCAGATACACCAGGGCCACCGCCATGCTGACGCAGCAGCACAGGCCACCGAAGATAGTGGCCAGCCGCAGTCCGGCCTTGGTATAGGATGTAACGCTGAGCATGGCCGCGTCGTAGAGCCTGTAAAAGTTGTTGCTTGTCTTCCCCGCCCTGCGTTTGGGCTGCTCATAGGGAATCTCCTTCCGCCGAAATCCCAGCTCTGCCACGATCCCCCGCAGAAAAGGGGTCGGGTCATCCAAGTCCCGCAGCACCTTAATGAAACGGCGGTCATAGAGGCCGAACCCGGTAAACTGCTCGATCTGCTCCACATCAGAAAGCTTCTTGATCATCTTGTAATAGCAGCCCCTGAGCCAGTACATCAAAGGATTTTCCTGGCTGGACTTTTTGATCCCAATGACGATGCGGTAGCCGTTTTCCCACTCCCTCACATACTTGGGGATCATGTCCACCGGGTCCTGGAAATCCGCTGCCATTAAAACCGTACAGTCCCCGGTACTCTGGAGCATGGCATAGTAGGGTGAATTAAACTGCCCGAAATTCTTAGCGTTGAAGATCCCTTTGATCCCCTTATCCTCCCCTGCCAGCCTCCGGATTATGTCCCGGGTGCTGTCTCTGGAATCATTGTCAATAAATATGATCTCGTACCGGTAAGAGGGAAGGCTCTCCTTAAACATGGCCCTCAGGGCGTCTGCCAGGGCCTGAACATTGTCCTCCTCATTGTAACACGGCACCACAATGCTGATGGTCTTCATAGTATTTCCCTTTCGTTGTTGTCACCATAACCTTAACCAGGTCCTGGGGCTTATCTTTCATCAGGTACAGCGCTTCCTCGATCCTGTCAAATCCATCCAGGCGATGGGTCACCAGCTTCTCCGGGCTGATCTTCTTGTACTGTACCATCTTGAGCATCCGCTCAACCCGCACCCTTCCCCCTTCTGCCAGCTCCGTGTGTATGGTCTTTCCGGCCATACCCCGTCCTCCTGAGAACTTGGGGAAAGGAAGGTTTCCCCCGCCGCCGAAATAATTTACATTGGACACGGTCCCGATGCCGTAGCGCACCATGTCAATGGCCTGGGCAAACACTTCATCCGTGCCGCCGCAGACAATGACGCTGTCCGCGCCCACACCGCCGGTCCGCTCCATAACCTGTTTTACAATGTCTCTGTCATGGTAATCCAGCACCTCCCAGGCTCCCATCTCCAGAGCCAGGGAAGCGCACACCGGGCGGCTCCCCACCGCCAGGACCCGGGCAGCGCCCAGAAGGGAGGCTCCCGCCACCGCCATCAGGCCGATGGGACCAATGCCCATGACTACTACCGTATCCCCGAACTTGATATTGGCGTGTTCCGCCCCCGTAAATCCCGTAGTCACCACATCCACGCACATCAGGGCCTGCTCCAGGGAGACCCCGGGGGGAATCCTGGCCAGGGTGGTGTCCGCATCCGGAACCAAAAACCGCTCCGCGAACACTCCCGGCTGGCTCCTTCCCAGCTGATGTCCGGAAAAGGGGGCTGACGCGTGTTTAAAATTGTGCTCCTGGATGCCCCTGGCCCTCCAGTCCGGAGTAATGGCCGGCACCGCCACCACCTCCCCTGGCCTAAAATCCTCCACCAGCTCTCCAACCTCCAGCACCCTGGCCACGCACTCGTGGCCCAGCACCAGATTGGGGGCTTTTCTGGAACCGCCGCCGAACACGGTGTGTACATCCGAAGAACAGGGGGCCATGGCCACTGGCTCCAATACAGCGCCGTAGGGCGTAAGAGACGGTTCCTCCACCTGGGCCCAGCCCACAACCCCCGGCTCCTTCAAAACAAATGCTTTCATGACAACTCCTCCACCTGATTGCTCCGCAGAGCCGCGACTCTCACCTTATGTCCAAACCGTTTTCTGATCTCTCCAAAGATCTCCTCCGTATAGCCCGGGGCGGCGATAAAAATCACATCCACCGGATCCTTCTCAAACTCCTTTGGAGCCACAATGGGCACATGGGAGGCCGGGGCCACCTTCCCCTGCTTGAAAGGCGCTGAGTCCAGGATATACCTGGCGTGGTCTTTCAGGGCCGTTGTGGCGGCCAGGGTGAAGCCCTGGTGGCCTGCCCCCCACATGGCCAGGGTCTTTCCCTCCTCCTTCAGTTTAAGGCACAGCTCCTGGATCTGCCTGGGGATGTCGCAAAGGCTGGCTTTAAGACCGCCAATATCAATGAGAGCCGCGCCTTTCGGGGCCATATTGCCGGCCCCATCCGTCTTTTTTACGATGACAGACAAAGTATCCCGGTTCACCACCTCCTCTTCCAGCACCGAAAAACCGTGCCTCTCCAGAAGGGTTCTCAAGGTGTCAAAGGTATAGTAAGCGATGTGATCCCGAATCAGCTCATAGTAGCCGTCATATTTCAGAATATATTCCAGGCTCGGAACCGTGATCAGCCCCATGCCGGAATCTGTCAGGTTGTTTCGGATACATTCCAGCATCACTCCGGGTTCCGGCTGATGCTCCAGAAAATTAAAGGACAAAAATACGTCGTAAGGGCCATCCTGTCCCAGGATAGTGTCCTCTGTCTCCGTAAATCCTTCTGTCACCTTAAGACCCCGGCCCACCGCCTTCTCCACCAGTTCCTTTCTGTGCTCCACCCCAAAGGCCTTCACCGGAAAGTCCTTCAGCATGTCCAGAAATTCCCCCTGGCCGCATCCCGCCTCCAGAAATTTCTTTCCCTCCAGGCCATAGGTTTCTATGAGATGTCGGTACTGGCTGGTCCGCAGCTCCCTCATGGTGGTGGAATAGCCGCCTGAGCGGATGACATCCCTGTAGTATCCCACCGGCTCACAGTCAAACTGCGCCAGGCCGCACGACCGGCACTGGTAAAGCCTTAAGGTGATTCCCTGATCCCGGTCAGCCTCCCCGGGGTCTGGGATGTCCTGGGCAGAAGCCGGCATATTCTCAAGCTTCAGCAACTCTCTCCCCTGGAAGCTGTGGCCGCACACAATACAGCGGCATCTCTTTTGGGCATTTTTTATCTCAAGCATACGTTTTATTCCTTCTTCAAATGATATCTCCGGCTTCCAGCCTGTCCTGTTCCTGATTTTTGAGATGTCCGGAATCAGGTTAGCCGGTCCCTCGGCGTTTGGCGGAAGTTTTCCGTATACCCGGCTTCCCCGCCTGCCGCACAGGTCATAGATCTGTTCCACAAACTCTTTCAGGCACTTAGTCCCAGAGCCATCTCCCGCCACATTGTAGACACTGTCCCCGTCTCCGGGGCTGCCGCGAAAGGCCAGAGACAAAAGTCCGTTTAAAAGATCTTCTATATAAAGAAAGTTCCACTGCTGGGTACAGGCTCCCAGTTCCATGTTCCCGCCTTTTAAAAATGTGTCCAGGCAGGTATTGATCAGGGACCAGGGGTGATCTCCCGGCCCATAGACGCTGAAGATCCGGGCGTGGATATATTCCATCTCTCCCTCCCCCCGCTGCCTCCACTGAGCGCACAGCTCCCTGGCCCGGCGGCCGAACTCTACCTTGGCTTTGCCGTACTCTGACACAGGATGGCACTCCATGTCCTCCCTCATAACCGTATGGCAGATCCCGTACTCTGCCTGGGAACCGCTGAACACAAACCGGCGGCATCCCAGACTTTTGGCTCCCTCCAGGGCCTTTATACTGTCTTCCACATTTTTCCGCTGCACATCCGCCTTCTGGCGGCCTTTGCTGCCGGATCCATCCCAGCCGAAGTGGAAAAACACCTGACAGGGCTCCTTTATATACTCTCCAATCCGGTCCAGGTCCCCAAGCTCCAGATCCAGGATCTCCGCGTTCACACCGTCAAGGACTTTTTTGTTTGGGGAATGGGGCCGCGCGATCCCGTAGACCTTATAACCTCTGGCCGCCAGCTCCCGCGCCAGGGCTGACCCCAGAAAGCTGGTAACCCCTGTGACCACCACGGGGATCGTTTCCATAGCCGCTCCTCCATCCCCGTCCGGGGAACCGGCGGCCCCTGTGGCCACCGCGCGTATGATTTCCTTCTGCCCGGCCCGGTCCTTTGCGGTCTCCATAATCTCCTCTGTTCTCATCACGCCTTCTCCTGCTTTCCCACTCTTGGGATCAACATATTCTCATCCATCTCCTCCTCTGATAAAAACGGGAACAAATCCTCCAGAGGCGGGGACACCATGGTTCCGTCAGGCAGCCTCTTGGCCGCTGATTTGGGTTCAAAATTCTGATCCGTGGTCACAAAAATCTCACAGATAACCGGGCCTTCCATGGCCAGGGTCCTCTCAATCGCCTCCCCCAGCTCCCCGTTGCGGCGGGCGCTGACATAGGGGTAGCCGTAAGCCCAGGCCAGCTTCTCCATATTAGGAAAGCTTAAATCGCGGCTGTCCCCCCCGATTCCCACCAGAGGCTCCCGGAAGAAATTCTTCTGGGTCTGACGGATGGAGTGATATCCGTCATTGTTGATCAAAAAGATCTTGATGGGCATGTGGTGATGGATAATGGTCTGCAGTTCCTGGATATTCATCTGAATGCTCCCGTCTCCTGTGAGGAGGATAATGTCCTGGCCGCTGTCCGCCATGCAGACTCCGATCGCGGCCGGAAGATCATATCCCATGGAGGCCACGGCGGAATTGGTGATAAAACGCTGCCCTTTCTTAATTATAAAAGCATGTCCTCCCACCACACAGGCAGAGCCATTGCCCACCACGGTGATCTGTCCTTCTGACAGCCTCTGGCTCAGTTCTTTCACAAGGGCATAGACATTGGCCGCCTTTGTATCATCCTTCACCAAATGCTTGGGCCGCACCACTGGATACTTCTCCTTCCACATCTGGCAGGTCTCCACCCAGGTCATGCCTCTAAGCCCGGTTCCGCCGCCGAAGAGGGGTTTCTCCTCCTGCTGATCCAGCACCCGCTCCAGGGCCTCCAGAAGGTCCTTCGCGTCAGCGTGAACCGGCATGTCCACATGGAGGCTGGGTTTTTTCAGCTCCTCCTGGTCAATATCATTGATAATGGTGTAGGCCGCCCTGGCCCATGTACTATAATTATATCCCACCTGGCGGATACTCAGGCGGCTTCCCACAGAAAATACCAGATCGCTGTTTTGAACGGCGAAATTGCCTGGCCGATCCCCCATGCCTCCGGCCCTCCCTACATAGAGGGGATGGTCGTCAGGCATCAGATCCTGACTGTTCCAGCCTGTGACCACCGGGATTCCCAGCTTCCTCACCACCCGCTCAAACACCGGGTAAGCCCCCGCGATGCGGATGCCATTTCCCCCGTTGAGCACTGGCCGGTCAGCCAGGCGGATCTTCTCCAGGATCTTTCTGGCGGTAGTCTCCTCCACCTTCCCCGGCAGCCTGCCTCCATCTGGTCCTGCCTCAAACCCCTGTGGGTCAAACCCCTCAAGCCTTTCTAAGTCCACATAAGCTCCCTGGACATTTATGGGAATATCAAGCCAGCAGGGGCCGGGACGGCCTGACTGGGCCAGATAGAAGGCCTTCTCCAGGCAATACCGAATGCTCTCAGGCTCTGTCACCATCTGGCTGTACTTTGTCATGCAGCCAATAGCCTTTACAATATCAAATTCCTGGTCCCCCATTGCCCGGATTCCCACCCCGGACCACCGGGCCGTGGTATCATACCGGACCTGGCCTGACAAAACCATCATGGGGATGGAGTCCAGCCAGCCGCCCAGCACTCCGGTGATGGCGTTGGTCCCTCCCGGGCCTGTGGTCACGCACAGCGCCGCCATCCTGTTGTGGATCCTGGCATAGCTCTCCGCCGCTATGGCACAGGCCTGCTCGTGATGCTGGTAGAGACACTTAAGCCCTTTTTTGTGTCCCAGCGCGTCGTTGAGATGCATGGCCCCTCCCCCTGTTACCGTGAAAACCTGGGTGATGCCATGATCCACCAAAAAATCCGCGATATAGTCAGAAACTTTTATTTTCATAGATTCAACCGCTCCTTTTTTATTTTTTTTCCCCTTTTTGAGCCTGTCAACAGGAAGATGAAAAAAAATTTTTTCCGTCTCCAAGGCTCCTCCCCCAGCCCCTGTCAAGATCCATCAGGCCAAAAATCCCCGTATTTTCAGGCGCTTTTGGGGGATTGCCCCCCACACCGTATATTTTCATAAGTATACCACAAATGCCAGCCGTATAAAAGTCTTTTTAAATCCTCCCATTTCTGCCATCAACCCGCGCTTTCCCGGGAGACCCCTATGGGTTATAATGCAGGAGTAATGCAAATGCGGATTTTCACCAACCACAAAAAAGGAGAGAATCAAATTATGAAGAAACAGATCAAATGGACCGCAGCCCTTTCTACCGCAGCTATCATGACTGCCCTTATCCCCGGTGTATGTGTTCCCGCTATGGCGGCAGAGACCACTGGCTGGATCCAGGCTGATGGAACCTGGATGTTCTATGACTCAGACGGGTATGCCCTCACCGATTCCTGGCAGAAGCAGGACGGAAACTGGTACTACCTTGACGAGGACGGCATGTTAAGCTTTGACCGTCAGATCGACGAGTACTATGTGGGCACAGACGGAAAGAGAGTCTACAATCAGTGGGTAAAGGTTGTCAATGATGACGACTGGGGTTCCAGCGACGCGCCGGAATTTTACTGGTACTATTATGGTAAAGACGGCAAGTCCCTTGTCTCCAGGTTCAGGACCATTGATGATAAACAATATTATTTTGACAGCGAGGGACGCATGGTCACAGGCCTTGTGGAGATCGACGGATCCACCTACTACTTTGGCGACGATAATGACGGCGTCATGAAAAAAGGCTGGGTTCAGCTGGAAAATGAAGACGACTCTTCTGATCAGGAACTGGTATGGCACTACTTTGACTCAGAAGGAAAGATGGTCGTAAATCAGATCGACAAGAAGATCAGCGGAAGCTACTACACCTTTGTAGACGGCCAGATGCAGACAGGATGGTTTAAGCTTCCCGAGGAGACCGCTTCTGAAACAGCCTCTGATTCCAACGCGGAAACCGAGGTAAAAGCTCCCCAGGCTCCTGCCGCCGGATATCAGTTCTATGACGAGGATGGAAAACGGGCTTCTGGCTGGAGAACCATTGAAGGGATCCCGGGAGTCAGCGCGGAAGACGAGCAGTTCAGGTTCTATTTCAAAAACGGACAGCCTTACCATGCCCAGAAGGGTATCCAGCTGTTCAACATCGGTTCCGCGAAATACGGCTTCAACGTTAAGGGCGAGATGCAGACAGACCTTCAGTCTGTAACTCTGGAAGACGGTACCAGCGCCAACTTCTACTTTGGCGATGACGGAGTTATGAGAACCGGCAAGCAGACCATCTTCAACGAGGAGGATGGCATCAACCAGACCTGGTTCTTCCACAACGAAGGTTCCCAGAAGGGACAGGGATACCACGGCATCCGCGACAATGTGATCTATGAGAACGGTCTGCGCAAGCAGGCAGACTCTGACCTGCGCTACGCTCCCGTTCAGTTTGAGGGTAAGAATTATCTGGTAAACGCTTCCGGCACGATCCAGAAAGCCACCACTTCCTCAAAGTCCAATGTCCGTGAGGACTTAGGCGCTGGTTTCCGGGATTTCAAGGATTCCAATGAAATGGTATGGACCGTAGATGTAAACGGTATTGTCCAGTAACTGATAACTTTTAACATCATTCATCCGTTCACTTAATCGAGTAGGGGAGGTCTCCCCCCTACTCGCCGTGCCGGGGCGGGGCCGTGCAAACGGCCATATTTCCTCTCCGCCCCGTGTACAATCGAGTGGGGAGGTTTTCCCCCTACTCGCCGTGCCGGGGCGGGGCCGTGCAAACGGCCATATTTCCTTTCCGCCCCGTGTACATAAAAACTGCCCAATAGGAATATTTGGGCAGTTTTTTTCATATATTTTGTTACAAATCCTCAAGTTCTGCGTTTATAAGAAATAAGACATCGCCCATGGACATGCCACTTTACAAATGGAGGAATCGTTATGAGAGAATTATCAGTTTACTATTGCCCGAAATGCGGATATTTTGCTTTCTATCAGCTTCCCAAAAACGCTGTCTGCCACGAATGCTGCCTCGCCATGACGCGGTTGGATATCCCATATCAGGACTTTACCGATCTGGATCATGAAGAGAGGGACCGTCTGATCTCGGTTAAGATGATCGAATCCGCTCCTTCTTTAGTCAAACGCATAACGGCTCCCGAAAAACTGCATCGCCAGAGAAAACTTGTAGGCGCTTTGGTTGAGCGCAACATGGAGCTGGAATCTGAGATCAACACGCTCAACGCGACCATCGATTGGATGCATGAGACCATCTGGAAACAATTGAGGGTGAAACAGGCGCTGACCGAGGAACTCCGGGACTTAAAGACATCCTCTGAGCCGGAACGCCTGAACTCATAAGGTTTTGTCTTTTGACGATCGGGGAGCCTCCCGGCTCCCCCCTGGTTTATGCCTTCCCCTTTTCGTCAGTAATATAACGGAGGATCAAACGGTTTAATGTCACTTGCATTTGAGCTATGATATTGTTCAGCATATCATTGTTGTCCTTTAGCTTTCTGTTTTCTGACCTAAGCTCAGAGATCATATCTGTTTCGTTCATCGGGGGCCCTCCTCTTTCTTTAGAATGCATTAACTATACATTATTTCTGAAACTTTGAAAAGCAGATTCAAACGCATAATTCGACAAATCCGACTCCCCCATTCCCAAAAGATTTTCTCTTCTTTTTTAAATAGTCAAAGGTTTTACTATATATGCCATTTTTCTATAAACTCACCCACTACCTGTGGTTTTATCACTTTTTCCCCTCCTTGCGTTTTTTGTCGAAATTTGTCTTAAAAAAATTTTCTTCCTTTCCTGGCAATCTGTCTTAAGTTTACCTGCCTTTAGGAAAATCAGTAAGAAACTTGTTCCAAAATCGTAAGAATTGAACATGGTTTCCCTCTGGCAAACCCCTGGTCCCTGTGTTATAATATAGCTGACTAACAAGAGAAGGAGGTTGTGATGGCATGCCCAGAAGAAAATTTACCGTGATCGCACTTTCCTTCCTGATGATGCTCCTGTCCGTATCACCTGTCTATGCAGGCACATGGACTGAACACGACGACGGCACATGGACCTATCTTAACGATGACGGCGAAAGCGTTGTGGGATGGATTGAAGACGGTGACAACCACTACTATCTGGACAAAGACGGCAACAAGACAGTCGGATGGTTCAAGGAAAAAGGATGCTGGTATTACTTTGACGAAGACGGCATCATGGCATCTGATACCTGGGTTGATAATTACTATGTGAATTCAGAAGGCAAGTGGAAAGGCACCAGATAACATTGCCAGAGAAGAAGAGATACAGCGGCTGCTGTATCTCTTTTCTTTTCCCCCAGGGTGAGCCCCTTACTCGCCTGCCGGGGCGGGGCCGCCTCAGCGGCCGTACTCCTCTCCGCCCCGTATACAATCGAGTAGGGAAGGCTTTTCCCTCCCTACTCGTCGTGCCGGGGCGGGGCCGCCTTAGCGGCCGTACTCCTCTCCGCCCCGTGTACATAAAAAACACAGGCCTCACGGATCACAAACTATCCATAAGACCTGTCCACAACGCGAAAATCCATAATCCACGAAAACGCCCGCGGTCATGGGATTTTTCCGCTCCAATCTGGTTATTCAAAAACAACACACCCGATGACTTTCTTATCAAGATCCTGGATCTTCTCGATCTCCAGCTCCACAGAGCTGTACTTGGACACGCCGCACTGCTCTACCAGCACTACCGCGTCACACTCAGGAAGCTTCTTCAGGCTCTCCGCGTTCAACAGCAGATTGCCGCCGGATGTCACCTCCACATCCTCCAGCTTATTATTAAGCTTCTCTGTGATCTGGTCGATCAGGGCCTTGTCAGCGCTTCCCACCACCAGGATGGATTTGGCACCGTCTGTATAGTTGCGGAGGTTGGCGGAAATCAGGCCGTACTCTGCCTCCTCATCTTTATCGCATGCCCGGCCTTCCATCTCATTAAGCCATCTGTCGATCTTTCCGGCTTTTTTCGTCTCAGCCAAGGGCAAAGTTCCCAGCACCTTCAGCCGGAAGCGGTTCTTCAGCTCCTTCGCGGAATATACCTTGTCGCTGAGCACAAAGATCACACACACAACAAACGCCACGGCAAAAGCTCCCAGCACACAGCCCACGATGCCGTATTTTGCCCCGTCTTTAAAAGCTGCTTTGTAAGAGGAAGCGGGCTCCTCAGGCTCCTCCAGGTCCTCAATCTCCTGCTCCTTGGCCGCGAGACGGTCATTGAGGTCAATGAGACGGTCGCTTTCACTCTTCTGTTTATCTGCCATGGACAGATCCACCAGGGATCCCTCGCTTCTGTCCACCTCTGTCACGGTATGCTCCCCAACGCTTCTCTCAACCTGATTCTTAAAGCCTTTCACGCCAGCCACAAACTTTTCCAGCGTCTCTCTGGCGCTGTCCTCAGTCTCATGTCTCACCTGGATAGACAGCAGGTTGTTGTTTCTGACAGTTATGGTCACAAGCTCCTTCAGGAAACGGCTCTCTATCCCTGACTCCTTGGCCACCTTGTCCATAAACTCCGCGTTGGTCAGCGCGGACTGGTACAGCTGGAGCACAGCCCCTGTAAAGTCCGGATTCTGGTACACCATACCTGGCATGATCTCATAGTCTGTCTTGATAAAAAACTCTGCCCGGGCCTCCCACACATCATAGGGGCTCATGCTCATGAGCACTGACTTCTCTAAGTATTCTTCCTGATTGGTGATATCCTTTTTTAAGTTCTCCAGTTCTCTCTCATTAGTCTCCACTTCCCTGTTATAATTCCTCAAATCAAGCTCATACTTGTCCTGAGCTTCCGTTTTGACCTCCGGATCGCTTAAAGCCCTGTATGTACTCCCCGCCTTGTAGCCCCCTAAGGCCACCATCAAAATAACCGCCAGAAGCACCATGGGCCGCCATCTGTGAAGCACGGAAAACATCAGTTCCTTCAGATCAATCTCCTGCTCATATCCATTGTTGTAATCCATGTGTCAATCTCCTTTACCTTTCTTTTCTTAAATTCGCGTGTCCTTGCCAAACCAAACGACTGCCTCTATCTGGACCCCTGCCCGATCAGAACCACCTTGACTGTCATGATCAGTATCTTAATATCCTGCAGAATGGTCCAGTTGTCAATATACTGCATGTCCAGCTTTACCACCTCATCAAAATCCTTGATATTGCTGCGGCCGCTGATCTGCCACATCCCCGTAAGGCCTGGCGTCATGCTCAGACGGCATTTGTGCTTGGCCTCATACTGTTCAAACTCATCAACAGTAGGCGGTCTGGTACCCACCAGGCTCATATCGCCCTTGAGCACATTCCAGAACTGAGGCAGTTCATCAATGCTGGTCTTCCGGATAAACTTACCCACCCTGGTAATCCGGGGATCATCCTCCATCTTAAACATAAGTCCGCTGACCTCATTTTTTTCCATGAGGGCTTTCTTCCTGGCCTCGGCATCTTGGTACATGGACCGAAACTTATAAAAGGTAAACTTCCGTCCATTCTTGCCCACCCTAGTCTGGCCGAAGAATACAGGTCCCGGCGAATCCAGCTTAATGGCAGGTGCCACAAAAATAGTGGCTACGCCGAGGATGACCATCCCTACCAGGCTTCCCACCACATCCAAGGCTCTCTTGGCCGCCATCTCCCTGGTGGAGAACAGATTTCTGGCAAACGTCACCACCGCGTACTTTCCCACCCGGTTCAGGTTCTTCTTACCCGCGTGAGTGATATCAAACACATCAATATTGATATCCACAATGACCCCCATGCGCTCCAACTCCTGAACCCAGGTTTCCAGCAGGGGCGTCCGCCGCATCTCCCCGTCGATGATAAACACTTCATCCACACCGTTATGTATCACATAATCCAAAAGGGAATCCCGGTCCGCCACAACCGGAATCCCGGAAATCTCCTTTTTCACTTTCCCGTCAGTCAGGGCGATGCCCACGATCAGACGATTCCATTCCTTATAATCCACGATATCCCTGACCACACTCTCCGCTTGGCCGGAGGTGGTAACGATCAGCAGGCGGCTGCTGTACTTACTCCGCTTATACCCTTTCAGCATACACTGCTTAAAAATAAGTCTGGCGGAATACATCACAACCGTATTGGTCACAATAAAATAGCCGAAGATCAGTCT
>Ga0137310_101352_pt1 | contig 15596 bp, 14 predicted proteins | sample NAcewiD2O_June_2_FD_97183 | JGI IMG/M metagenome (GOLD analysis project Ga0137310, IMG submission 97183) | Mouse cecal microbial communities from Vienna, Austria - N-Acetylglucosamine amended D2O_June | ecosystem: Host-associated > Mammals > Digestive system > Large intestine > Cecum | place...
AGGCCGGGTCAGGAGCCGGAAACCGGACGAGATCGTGGAGGAGGCCAAAAGGCTGGCAGATCTGGGATATCAGGAGATCGTGCTGACAGGCATCCATTTAAGTTCCTACGGCATGGATCTTTCAAAGGAGGAGTCCCTTCTTGGGCTGATGGAGCGTTTGGACGGCATAGAGGGGCTGAAACGGATGCGGCTGGGGTCTTTGGAGCCGCGTATCATTACGGAGGATTTTGTAAAGGCTCTGGCTAAGCTTCGAACCATTTGCCCCCATTTCCACCTTTCGCTCCAAAGCGGCAGCGATGAGGTCTTAAAGCGGATGAACCGCCGTTACACTGGGGAAGAATTTAAAAGAAGCTGTGAGATCCTGCGCAAATGGTTTGAGTACCCGGCTATTACCACAGATGTGATCGTGGGATTTCCCCAGGAGACGGCCAGGGAGTTTGGGGAGACGGTGAAACTTGTCCGGGACGTCCGTTTTTACGAGATGCATGTGTTTAAGTATTCCAAGCGGGAGGGGACTAAGGCGGCCGGCATGGACGGCCAGGTGGGTGAGCCGGTAAAGTCGGCCAGAAGCGATATCCTTCTGGGGATCGGAAAAGAAATGTCCAGAGAATACCGGAAGGGCCTTCTGGGGCAGGAGCGTCAGGTCCTGATGGAAGAGAAGATGGTGATCCATGGGACACAGTACCTGGCAGGCTACACAAAGGAGTATGTAAAGGCTGCGGTTTTGTGGGACGAAACCCTTAAGGGGAAGATGGTAACCGGGGTCTTAAAGGAGATGGTAACGGATGAGGTAATGCTAATGGACAGCAGCCATGAAGATCCCTGATATAAATATTTAATAAATATCCCTCTTTACGAATCGGCAAAAGTAGTATAGAATAGATGGGAACAGTTAAAGGACGTGAGGACAGATGGGCGATATTCATAATACACAGTTTTTTAGAGCAGCACAAGAGAATACCATGGATGTGAGCCAGGTTTTGGAGCAGGTATATCAGGCTCTGCGGGAGAAGGGATATAACCCTGTGAATCAGATTGTAGGGTATATCATGTCCGGAGATCCGACCTACATTACCAGTCATAAGAACGCCAGAAGTCTCATTATGAAAGTAGAGCGGGATGAGATTCTGGAGGAGCTTCTGTCTGTGTATATTCATGCGAGATTAAGATAGGATCGAATTTTTGCTGGTGACTGTCAGGAGGCGGAACAGTCGCGGATCGTGTAAGATACCATAGGTGAACTGTCAGGTTTTGTCGTCAGAGGCGGATCTGGCAGTTTGTTGTATGCCCACAGGCCCTGGAAGGAAGTTTGTCAGTAGCTGGCCAGGCCTGGAGGGAGCGGTAGGGAAGACAGGTCTTTCCTGCTTGATTATTTTTGTTTTTTTGACGGAGCGGCATTATGAGGATCATGGGATTGGACTTTGGGTCGAAAACTGTGGGAGTAGCTGTCTGCGACCCTTTGGGCATTACTGCCCAGGCTGTGGAGACGATTGTAAGAAAAGAAGAGAATAAACTGCGTCAGACGTACCAGAGGATTGAGGCTCTGATCCGGGAATATGAGATTACATCGATTATTTTAGGTTATCCTATCAATATGGACGATACGGTGGGAGAGCGGGGAAGAAAGACGGAAGAGTTTAAGGCCGCTCTGGAGAGGCGGACAGGCCTTCCGGTGATCTTGTGGGACGAGCGTCTGACTACAGTGGAGGCGGATGAGATCTTGAGAGAGAGCGGGGTGCCGGTGAAGGACCGGAAGAAGGTCATCGACCAGGTGGCGGCAGGCCTCATTCTCCAGAGCTATCTCAATACCTGGAAAGCAGAGAAAAAGAAGGAGACGTAAACATGGATGACGAGAAGATGATCACCCTGACCACCTCTGACGGAGAGAAACTGGAATTCTATGTCCTGGAGGAGACCAGGATCAGCGGGATGAACTATCTGCTGGTGACAGACGCGGGGGAAGACGATGAAGAAGGTGAGTGCTACATTTTAAAGGACCGGTCAAACCAGGATGAGGAAGAGGCTGTCTACGAGTTTGTGGAGGACGACAGCGAGATGGATTATCTTTTTAATATTTTCGCCGAGTTGATGGAAGACATGGATGTGGATCTGAGAAAGTGACGGCGCTGCCGGGATCACCGGGGCGTCAGGGATGATTTTGGAGTATTGTTAAGAGGGTCGGGGATGGAACAGGATTTATTTAAGCGGCTGTTGAGAGAAAAAGGGCTGAAGGTCACATCCCAGCGCATGCTGGTGCTGGAGATCATGGCAGAGCATCCGGGTGAACATCTCACGGCCGAGGAGATCTTTGATCTTGCCAGACACAGTTACCCGGAGATTGGTCTGGCCACTGTTTACCGCACGCTGCAGGTGCTTGTGGACCTGCGGATTATTGATAAGATCAGTTTGGATGACGGGTCGGCCAGGTATGAGCTGGGCCAGGAGCTGGGCAGCAGCCGGCATCACCATCATCACGCCATATGTATGGGATGTAAAACCGTATTTTCCCTGGAAGAGGATTTGCTTGACAACCTGGAGCAGAGCCTGCTGGAGCGTCTTGGATTCACGGTGACGGACCACAAGGTAAAGCTTTACGGGTATTGCCGGGCATGTAAGATAAAGAAAGAGATTTGAAAATTAGAACAGGAGGTAAGAGATTGAGACAACCAAGCAAAAAGCAGAATCAGAACCCAAATGAAAAAGTAAAGATCATCCCTTTAGGGGGACTTGAGCAGATCGGATTGAATATCACGGCTATTGAGTATGAGGACAGCATTATCGTCATAGACTGCGGTCTGGCGTTTCCCAGCGATGATATGCTGGGCATAGATCTTTGTATCCCCGATGTGACTTATCTGAAGCAGAACATTGAGAAGGTAAAGGGGTTCGTCATCACCCATGGCCACGAGGACCACATAGGCGCTCTGCCCTATATCCTTCAGCAGATCAATGTGCCGGTGTACGGGACCAAGCTGACCGTGGCGCTGATTGAGAATAAATTAAAAGAGCACAACCTTTTGCGCACAACCAAGAGAAAGGTGGTTAAACACGGACAGTCCATTATCCTGGGGTGTTTCCGCATTGAGTTTGTAAAGACCAACCACAGCATCGCCGACGCTTCCGCCCTGGCCGTCTTTACCCCGGCGGGGATCCTTCTCCACACAGGGGATTTTAAAATCGATTACACGCCGGTGTTCGGTGAGCCGGCGGACCTGCAGCGGTTCGCGGAGCTGGGCAAGAAAGGGGTGCTGGCCCTGATGTGCGACAGCACCAACGCTATCAGGCCAGGCTTTACGCCGTCGGAACGGACCGTGGGAAGAACCTTTGACGGGATCTTTTCCGAGCACAAGAACAACCGGATCATTGTGGCGACCTTTGCCTCCAACGTGGACAGGGTGCAGCAGATCATCAACTCCGCTTATAAATACGGCAGGAAAGTGGTGGTGGAAGGGCGCAGCATGGTCAATGTCATAGGCACTGCCAGCGAGTTAGGGTATATTAAGATTCCCGAGGGGACTCTGATCGATATTGATCATCTGAAGAACTATCCCGATGACAAGACCGTTCTGATCACTACGGGAAGCCAGGGCGAGTCCATGGCAGCCCTGTCCCGCATGGCCTCCAGCATCCACCGGAAGGTTTCCATTAAGCCCGGGGATGTGGTGATCTTCAGCTCCAATCCGATCCCGGGCAACGAGAAGGCTGTGTCCAAGGTGATCAACGAGCTCTCCATCAAGGGGGCCGAGGTGATCTTCCAGGATACCCATGTGTCAGGACATGCCTGCCAGGAGGAGATCAAGCTGCTGTACTCCCTGACCCATCCAAAGTACGCGCTTCCGGTTCACGGCGAGTACCGCCATCTGGTGGCCCAGAAGAAATTAGCGGAGTCCATGGGGATTCCCAAGGAGAATATCCTTCTCATGTCCTCGGGAGACGTGGTGGAGCTTTCCGAGGAACAGTGCAGGGTGGTGGACCATGTTCAGGCGGGGGCTATCCTGGTAGACGGCCTGGGAGTGGGAGATGTAGGAAACATTGTCCTCAGGGACAGGCAGAATCTGGCTCAGAACGGCATCATCATTGTGGTACTCACCCTGGAGAAATACAGCAATCAGCTTCTGGCAGGTCCGGACATTGTCTCCCGGGGCTTTGTGTATGTGAGAGAGTCCGAGGACCTTTTGGAGGAGGCCAGGCATGTGGTGGATGAGGCGGTTCAGGACTGCTTGGACCGCCACGTCAGCGACTGGGGTAAGATCAAAAACATCATCAGGGACAGCTTAAGTGATTTCCTCTGGAAGCGCATGAAGAGGAACCCCATGATTCTGCCTATCATAATGGAAGTATAGTGAAGCGATTATAAAGAGGGTAATGATCTATGAGCAATACAACCAATGAGATCAACAAGGTTACAGGCACGATCATCAGGGTGTCCTGGAAACTTATTGTCTACGCGGTGGTGGTCCTTCTCTTGTATGAGGGGGTCACCAGAGGATACCGGTTCGGCCATGATATCTTTTATTCTTCCGCGGCGGCGGCGAAGCCGGGGGTGAACATGAGGGTAACCATCGGCGAGGGTGAAGAGCTGTCAGATATCGCCGCGGCGCTGGAGAGAGGGGGCCTGATCAAGAATCGGTACGCTTTTTTGATACAGAGCCTGTTCTACGAGTACGGCGGGTCGGAGAACCCGGTGGAGGCAGGAACCTATCTGCTGAACAATTCTATGACCTCCAAGGAGATCATACTGACTCTCCGGGAGGGCGCGGAAGAAGAGGATACGGAAGAATGATCACAGACGAAAGGATCAGGGATTATATCCACTCTCTGGAATCCGGCCAGGGAGAACCTCTGGACAGCATTGCCGGAAAGGCCCGGGAAAGGGACATACCGATCATCAAGAAAGAGACCGGAGCGTTACTGAAAACATTGGTAGCTGCAAGACAGCCTGGGGCGATCCTGGAAGTGGGGACCGCCGTAGGCTATTCTGCTTTATTGATGGCTCAGGTCATGCCTGCGGGATGCGGGATTACCACCATTGAGAAATACAGGCCCCGCATAGAGGAGGCCAGGGAAAATTTTCGAAAAGCAGCCATGGATAAGCGGATAACCCTGGTGGAAGGGGACGCGAAGGAGGTTTTGGGACAGCTTTCGGGCCCTTATGATTTTATTTTCATGGATGCGGCCAAGGGCCAGTATATCCACTGGCTTCCCAGGATCCTGGAGCTGATGTCCCCCGGCGGGGTGCTGTTTTCCGACAATGTGCTCCAGGACGGAACCATTGTCCAGTCCCGCTACGGGGTGGAGAGAAGAGACCGGACCATCCACAGCCGGATGAGGGAGTACTTATATGCCATCAAGCACACCAGGGAGCTGGAGACCGCCATTGTGCCCATCGGAGACGGAGCGGCCATCAGCGTCCGGAAGGCACTGTAGGAGCGTTGGCCTTAGGAAGGCGCGGAACATTTTATATGAGGGGGGAGTTCTCCATGAAAAAACCTGAATTACTGATGCCGGCGGGAAGCCTTGACGTGTTAAAGACAGCGGTGGTCTACGGGGCGGATGCGGTGTATATAGGAGGGGAGGCTTTCGGCCTCCGGGCCAAGGCCCACAATTTTTCCCTGGCTGACATGAGGATTGGGGCGGCGTTTGCCCACAGCCGGGGGGTGAAGGTGTATGTCACAGCCAACATCCTGGCCCACAACCAGGATCTTTCCGGCGTGGAGGAATATTTTCATCAGCTGAAAGAGGTAAAGCCTGACGGGCTCATCATCTCAGACCCGGGAGTCTTCGACCTGGCCAGGAAGGTGCTGCCGGAGGTGGAGGTCCACATCAGCACCCAGGCGAACAATACCAACTACGGCACTTACTTATTCTGGCACAGGCTGGGGGCAAAGCGGGTGGTGTCTGCCAGGGAGCTGTCCTTGGAGGAGATTCGCCAGATCCGCGGCCAGATCCCGGAGGACATGGAGATCGAGACCTTTGTCCACGGTGCCATGTGCATTTCCTATTCAGGGCGCTGCCTGCTCAGCAACTTTTTTACCGGGAGAGACGCCAACCAGGGAGCCTGTACACACCCTTGCAGGTGGAAATACGCCATCATGGAGGAGACCAGGCCGGGAGAGTACATGCCGGTGTACGAAAATGACAGGGGGACCTTTATTTTCAATTCCAAGGACTTATGCATGGTAGAGCATATCCCCCGGCTTTGTGAGGCGGGCATTGACAGCTTTAAGGTGGAAGGGCGGATGAAGACAGCCCTCTATGTGGCCACTGTGGCCAGGGCTTACCGGAGAGCCATAGATGATTTTTGGAAAGGGCCGGAAGTGTTCCGGGAAAACCTGGAGTGGTACAAGGAAGAGATCGGAAAATGCACGAACCGGGAATTTACCACAGGCTTTTTCTTCGGAAAACCGGGCAGCGACGCCCATATATACGCCAACAGCACTTATGTGAAAAATTATACCTATTTAGGGACCGTGGAGTCAGTGGATGCCAGAGGCCTGGCCTGCCTGGAGCAGAAAAATAAATTTTCCGCGGGGGAAACCATTGAGGTGATGAAGCCCGATGGCCGGAATCTGACCGGGATCGTAAAAGGGATCTGGAACGAGGACGGAGAAAGTCAGGACAGCGCCCCCCACGCCAGACAGGTTCTCTATGTGGACCTGGATACGGAGATAGAAGAATTTGATATACTGAGACGGAAGGAAGTGTAGAAGCTATGATGTGGGTAACAGGGATCGGCGCGGTGGTGTGCCTGGTTTATTATGGAGTGATCGTGTGCTATTCCGGGTTTTCCACATCTTTTGCCTGGATCTGGCCCCTGGCCGCGGTGTTCCTGCTGGCTCTGACAGCGGGCATGGCCTACAGCAGGTTTTACCCCAAGCGGATTCCATTGTGGCTATCCGTCCCGGCCTTTACTTTTTTGGGAGCCTCGGTGATTATCCTGTGCGTAGTGGAGGTGATGGTGTTTCTGGGCGCGGCCTCCGCCAATATGCCCAACCTGGACTATGTGATCGTTCTGGGGGCAAAGGTGGAGGAGGGCCGGATCAGCAGCTCCCTTCAGAAGCGTCTGGACAAGGCCATTGAGTACAGCCAGAGGAACCCTGACACGGTGTGGATCCTGTCCGGCGGACAAGGGAGAGATGAGCCGGCCAGCGAGGCCCAGATGATGTATGAATACATGCGGTACAACGGGGTTCCGGAAAAGCAGCTGGTCATGGAGGACCGTTCTCAGAGCACGGCCCAGAATATTTCCTACAGCAAGGAGATCATCGATCGCCTGGAGGAGGAGAGGGGCCAGCACACAAGCCCTCAGCCGGATATCCCGCCGGGACCCTACATGATGGCAGAGGACAAGCCTATCCAGATCGGAGTGCTCACCAGCAATTTTCATGTGTTCCGGGCTACCCAGATCGCCAGAAGGTGGGGGATTCATGAGGTCTGCGGTATCGGAGCGCCCTCAGACAGGATTTTGTTTTTGCACCTGTGTCTTAGAGAATGCGCGGCGATTTTAAAAGACAAGCTTATGGGGAATATGTAGCCGGGACGGATAATATGATACAGAGTTTCACAAGATATATAGGAGATATTGTCCGCGAAAATAAAGAGAAAAGGAATGAAAGCGATATGACAATAAAAGATTTACAGGCCTACACATTAAAAGAGGAAAGACAGGTGAGGGAGCTGAACTCCACTGCCTATATTCTGGAACATAAGAAAAGCGGGGCCAGGCTGTTTCTGCTGTCCAATGATGACGAGAACAAGGTGTTCTCCATAGGCTTCCGCACCCCGCCCGCTGACAGCACCGGGGTGGCCCACATCCTGGAGCACAGCGTATTGTGCGGCTCGGAGAAATTTCCGGTAAAGGACCCTTTTGTGGAACTGGTGAAAGGGTCGCTGAATACATTTTTAAATGCCATGACCTATCCGGACAAGACGGTATATCCGGTGGCCAGCACCAATGAGAAGGATTTCCAGAACCTGATGGATGTGTACATGGACGCGGTGCTCCATCCAAACATTTACAAGGAGCCTAAGATCTTCCTGCAGGAAGGCTGGCACTATGAGCTTGAGTCTGAGGACGGGGAGCTTAAGTACAACGGCGTGGTCTACAATGAGATGAAGGGGGCGTTTTCCTCTCCGGAGAGCGTGCTGGAGCGTTACACCCAGAAGATGCTGTTTCCGGACACCTGCTACGGCAACGAGTCAGGAGGGGATCCAAAGGATATTCCCGATCTGACCTATGAGGCGTTCCTGGATTTTCACAGGACCTACTATCACCCATCCAACAGCTATATCTATCTCTACGGGGACATGGATATGGTTCAGAAGCTTACCTGGTTGGATGAGGCGTACTTAAGCGGCTACGACAGGCAGGAGGTGGACTCCCGGATCGCCCCGCAGCAGCCCTTTGAACAGCCAAAGACCGAGGAGATCTCCTACTCCATCACAGAGGAAGAAGAGGAGGAGCACAACACCTACCTGTCCATTGCCGACGTGGTGGGCACTGACCTGGATCCAAAGCTCTACGTGGCCTTGCAGATCCTGGAGTATACCCTGATCAACGCTCCTGGGGCCCCCTTAAAGCAGGCCCTTTTAGACGCGGGCATTGGCCATGATATCTTCGGAGGATACGACAGCGGGATTCTGCAGCCCTGCTTTTCCGTGGTGGCCAAGGGCGCGGATGGGTGCCAGAAGGGAGAATTTCTGGCAGTGGTGAAGGGCACCCTCAGAAAGCTGGCAGACCAGGGGATCAACCGGAAGAGCCTTCTGGCCGGCCTCAACTATCTGGAGTTCCGGTACCGGGAGGCAGATTACGGTACCACGCCAAAGGGGCTGATGTACGGTCTCCAGTCCATGGACAGCTGGCTGTACGGCGGGGATCCCCTGACCCACCTGGAATACCAGGATACCTTCGACTATCTGAAGGCGGCTGTGGAGAAGGGATATTTTGAGGAGCTGATCAGGACCTGGCTTCTGGATAATCCCTTTGAGGCTGTTCTTGTAGTGAAGCCGGAGAGAAATCTCACCGCCAGGGAGGACGCTGCCCTGGCCCAGAAGCTGGCTCAGCATAAAGCGGGGCTGTCCAAGGAGGAGATCCGCCGCCTGATCCGGCAGACAGAGGAGTTAAAAGAATACCAGGACACTCCCTCTACCAAGGAAGAGCTGGAGCGGATTCCCATGTTAAAGAGGTCGGACATCGGCCGGAAGGCGGAGAAGCTGAACTGGACAGAACACCTGATAGACGGAGTCCAGGTACTGAGCCACGACATGTTTACCTCTGGCATCGGCTATGTCCGGATCCTGTTTAACACAGACAGGGTTCCGGCGGAGGATATCCCTTATGTGGGGCTTCTGAAAGCCGTTCTGGGGTATGTGGACACGGAAAATCACACTTACAGCGACTTGACCAGCGAGATCCATTTAAACAGCGGCGGCATCACCTTCAGCGCGGCTTCCTATGTGAATTTAAAAAACCTGCCCGGGTTCTCGGGTGCCTTTATGGCAGAGGCCAGGGTTCTGTATGAGAAACTGGACTTTGCTTTTGACATCACGGGAGAGATCCTGACCACCTCTAAGCTGGAGGACAAAAAGCGTCTTGGAGAGATCCTTAAGGAAACCAAGTCCCGGTCCAGAATGAGACTGGAAAACGCCAGCCACAGCGCGGCAGTGTCCAGGGCCACATCCTATTTCTCCCCTACCTCATCCTTTAACGACAAAGTAGGCGGCATCGGATTTTACCAGTTTTTGGAGAATGTGGTAAAGGACTTTGACAAGGATTCGGATAGACTGATCGGAAAATTAAAAGAGGTGGCGGGTAAGCTGTTCACGGTGGACAACATGCTGGTGAGCTACACTGCCAGCCAGGAGGGCTTTGCCTCTCTGCGGTCATCCATGAAGAAACTGACAGACCGGCTTCGCGGGGGCAGCGGGGAGAAATACCCCTACCCCTTTAAGGCGGACAATAAAAACGAGGGCTTCAAGACCGCTTCTCAGGTAAATTATGTGGCCAGGTGCGGCAATTTCCGCCAGGCCGGTTATGAGTACACAGGAGCCCTGAGGATCCTGAAGCTGATCCTAAGCTACGATTACCTGTGGCTGAACCTGAGAGTAAAAGGCGGGGCATATGGCTGCATGAGCGGGTTTGGCCGGTCCGGAGAAGGGTATTTTGTGTCCTACCGGGATCCCAATGTGGCCCAGACCAACCAGGTCTATGAAGATATGGTAAAATATCTGGAGGACTTTGACGCGGATGAGAGGGACATGACAAAGTATGTTATCGGCACCATCAGCTCCATGGATACTCCCTTAAACCCGTCCGATAAAGGCGCCAGAGGGCTGTCCGCCTACCTGTCCGGTGTTACCGACCAGATGCTCCAGGAGGAGAGGGATCAGGTGCTGGACGCCAGAGCCGAGGACATCCGGGCCCTTTCTGGGCTGGTGAAGGCCATCCTGGACACAGGGAGTATCTGCGCCATCGGAAACGAGGAGAGGATTGAGGCGGACAAGAGCCTGTTCGGCCAGGTCAAGACCCTCTTCACCACAGCTGAGGGAGACGATTAAATGGAAGAGAATTTTAAATCAGGTTTCGCGGCCCTTGTGGGCAGGCCCAATGTGGGCAAGTCCACCCTGATGAACCATCTGATCGGGCAGAAGATCGCCATCACATCGGAGAAGCCTCAGACCACCAGAAACCGGATCCAAACCGTGTACACCGACAAGAGAGGCCAGATTATTTTTCTGGACACTCCAGGCATCCATAAAGCAAAAAATAAACTGGGAGAATACATGGTCAACGTGGCGGAGGGTACACTAAAGGAGGTGGACGTGATCCTGTGGCTGGTGGAGCCGTCCACCTTCATAGGCGCGGGAGAGCGCCATATCGCCGAGATTCTGGGAAAGGTGAAGACGCCGGTGATCCTTGTGATCAACAAGATCGACACCGTGAAGAACCAGGATGATATCCTGACCTACATGGAGGCATACCGGAAGGTACACGACTTTGCGGACATCGTGCCGGTGTCCGCCTTAAAGGACAAGAACACGGAAAAGATGACAGAACTGATCTTCCAATATCTCCCTTACGGCCCTCAGTACTATGACGAGGACACGGTCACAGACCAGCCCATGCGCCAGATCGCCGCGGAACTGATCCGTGAGAAAGCCTTAAGGCTCCTGGAGGAGGAGATCCCCCACGGCATCGCGGTGACCATAGAATCCATGAAGGAGCGGAAGAACGGGCTGTTCGACATCGAGGCCACCATTGTGTGCGAGCGGGAATCCCACAAGGGGATCATCATCGGCAAAGGCGGCTCCATGCTAAAGCGGATCGGAAGCGCCGCCCGGGGGGAGATCGAGAACCTTATGGGAGCCAGGGTGAACCTGCAGCTGTGGGTAAAGGTGCGCAAAGAGTGGCGGGACAGCCAGCTGTACATGAAAAATTATGGATACTTTCAGTAAGCTCTCCCTGCCAGGTTTCCGGCGCTGTCACCAGCGAATGGAGGTTTTATCCAAGGGAGGCGGGGAAAACAGGCAGGGGCATGAGCCATAAGGGAAGGGAGGATTGAGGGTGTGAGAGAGCCTCTGGAACTGACGGGCATGGTTATAAAATCCACGGCTGTGGGCGAGTATGACAGACGGCTTGTGGTCCTCACCAGAGAGCGGGGAAAGATCACGGCCTTTGCCAGAGGAGCCAAAAGGCCGGGAAGCAATCTTATGGGGCCCAGCCGGTCTTTCGCCTTTGGAGTGTTTAAGCTTTTTGAGGGAAGGGACGCTTACACCCTTCAATCCGCCCAGATCAGCCGCTATTTTGACGAGCTGGCAGGGGATATTGAGGCGGCCTGCTATGGCCAGTATTTTCTGGAAGTGACGGATTATTACACCAGGGAGAACTTAGACGGCAGCGCCATGCTCCTTTTAGTGTATCAGTCTCTGCGGGCTCTGTCCAACCAGCACATCCCCAATGAGCTGGTCCGGCGGATCTTTGAGCTGAAGGCCATGGTGATCAATGGAGAGTACACGGAACATCCGCCTTTAAAGACAGGAGATTCGGCAAATTACACATGGGAGTACGTGGTGGCGGCCCCTCTCGAGAAGCTCTACACCTTCACGGTGACACCCCAGGTGCTGGAGGAATTCCAGAGATGTGTGGAATTGAACAAGAGCCATTACATAGACCGGGATTTCCACTCCCTGGAGATCCTAAACGCTATGACAGGTTTGGGAGGGACCCCCAAAGCGCCTGTGAAAGAAAAGTGTTGAAAATATAGGCGCGAGCAAGTATAATATCTGAGAATACATGGAAAGCAGGAGGAAGATATGGAGAGAACAGGGATGGCGGCGCTTGTCCTGGCGGCAGGAGTGATTATGTCGGCATGCGGCCCCAGGGGCAGCAGCGCATTTCCGCCCCAGCAGAATGCCGTGTATGTGTCCAGGGAGGGAGAACTGTATACTGCCCTTATGGAGAGCTATGACCCATTGGACACAGGCTACCGCGCGGAGGAGCTGCAGGCCATGGCCTCCCGGGAGCTGGCAGACTACAACAGCCAATACGGCACGCCAGATACGCCGGAGCCGGTAACGCTCTCTCAGTGTACAATGGAAGGGGGGAAAGCCTCTGTTGTGTACCAATACGCTTCCCCGGAGGATTTATGCCGGTTTACCCTGATCAGCCAGGATACGGCCAATCATCCGGACAGTCTTGTGATCACCACCAACACCGCGGGCTTAACAGGCAGCGGGCCGGAGGGCGGTTGGACAGATGTGAGAAAGAACTCCGCGGTCACCAGCCAGGAGGTGCTGAAAAAGAAAGACCTTCCCATGGCAGTGGTGTCAGGGCCGGTGACGGTTCAGACAGAAGGGAAGATCATCTTTTACAGCGGAGCTGTGGACTTAACAGATGAGTACACGGCCAAGGTGACAGAGGGGACCGCCTGGATCGTATTTCGATAATAATAAAAATATAAAGGCAGGATAATGAAGATGGAAAAGACTATGGAAAAAATCGTTGCTCTGGCAAAGTCCAGAGGGTTTGTGTATCCAGGCTCCGAGATCTACGGCGGCCTGGCCAATACCTGGGATTACGGCAACCTGGGTGTGGAGCTGAAGAATAACGTGAAAAAGGCCTGGTGGCAGAAGTTTGTCCAGGAAAGCCCTTACAACGTGGGCGTGGACTGCGCTATCCTGATGAATTCCCAGACATGGGTGGCTTCCGGGCACTTAGGCGGCTTTTCCGACCCTCTCATGGACTGCAAGGCATGTAAGGAGCGTTTCCGGGCCGACAAGCTGATCGAGGATTATCTGGAAGAGAACAATATTACCATAGAGGGCAGTGTTGACGCCTGGTCCCAGGAGGACATGAAGAATTACATTGAGGAGAAGAACATCTGCTGCCCAAGCTGCGGCAAGCACGATTTCACCGACATCCGCCAGTTCAATCTGATGTTCAAGACCTTCCAGGGCGTGACAGAGGATGCCAAGAACACCGTGTACTTAAGGCCCGAGACGGCCCAGGGCATTTTTGTAAACTTTAAGAATGTCCAGAGAACCTCCAGAAAGAAGCTGCCCTTCGGCATCGGCCAGATCGGAAAGTCTTTCAGAAACGAGATCACCCCGGGGAACTTTACCTTCCGCACCAGAGAGTTTGAGCAGATGGAGCTGGAGTTTTTCTGCGCTCCCGGCACAGACTTACAGTGGTTTGCCTACTGGAAGGAGTTCTGTATCAACTGGCTGAAGGCCCTGGGCATGAAGGACGAGGAGATGAGAGCCAGAGACCACTCTCCCGAGGAGCTGTGCTTCTACAGCAAGGCCACCACGGACATTGAGTTTTTATTCCCCTTTGGCTGGGGCGAGCTGTGGGGCATTGCCGACAGGACCGACTATGACCTGACCCAGCACCAGAACACTTCCGGACAGGATATGTCCTATTTTGACGACGAGAAGAAAGAAAAATATATCCCATATGTTATTGAGCCGTCCCTGGGCGCGGACCGTGTAACCCTGGCTTTCCTGTGCGCGGCCTACGATGAGGAGGAGATCGGAGAGGGGGATGTGCGTACTGTGCTTCATTTCCATCCAGCCATCGCTCCCGTGAAGGTAGGGGTGCTGCCGCTGTCCAAGAAGCTCAACGAGGGCGCGGAGAAGGTCTACGGGGAACTGAGCAAGTATTTTAACTGCGAATTTGACGACAGGGGAAATATCGGAAAACGGTACAGAAGACAGGATGAGATCGGCACCCCCTTCTGCGTGACCTATGATTTTGATTCCGAGGAGGACCACGCCGTCACGGTCAGGGACCGGGATACCATGGATCAGGTGAGAGTGCCCATCGGGGAGTTGAAGGCCTACCTGGAGGAAAAACTGCGGTTTTGATTGGATGATAAGGCGACAGAATAAGGATTCGTATGAAGAGAGGCAGGTGGAATCAGATACCTGCCTTTTCTGCGTTGACTAAGTTGGTGAAACGGCCATGAGAATTTTATTAGTTGAGGATGATTTGGAAATCAGCAAAATGCTGAGAGATTACCTTACAGTTGAAGTTTTGAGGTGGTATGTGCCCCGGACGGGGAAAAAGATCAATCCCAGTTTCGCGGCAGCCATTACGATCTTGTGCTGCTGGATCTGATGATACCAAAAATCAGCGGCATGGCTGTTTTAAAGTACATCCGTCAGACAAGCATGGTCCCTGCTATTATCATGTAAACAGCGTTTCGGAGGCTTTGCGCGCTCCGGATTTTTTCTTGACTTTTCACCTTTGGAGGCCTAAACTAGTGGGAGATATGACAAGAATTTGGTTCCTCTGATCATCTGGACTGTTATTATCTGGAGCCCATTTTCTTGATCTGGCTGACGACTACTTTAAAGGAGGAGTACCCAATGCTGCAGAGTAATCCGGTGGAGATTCGGCTTCGGGATGCAAAACTCGCCATGACCAGAACGGAGCGGGCGGTGGCGGAGTATGTTGAGACCCGCTTAAGCGCCATACCCGCCATGTCCATCAATGAACTGGCCAGGAGGAGCAAGACCAGCGAGGCCTCGGTGCTGCGGTTCTGTAAGGCGCTGGGATACCGGGGATACCGGGACTTTGTCTTAAGCCTTTCCTCAGCCCTTGGCTCAGGGGAGGAGGAGAGAAAACGGGAATATACAGATATCCGCCCTGGAGATGATCTGGACACCATCATAGAGAATGTATCTCTCAATAACCGCCGCTCTATTGAGGACACCCTGTCTGTCCTTGACCGGGGACAGGTGGCGGAGGCGGTCTCTCTGCTGTGCCAGGCTTCCAGAATCGACTGGTACGGACTGGGGGCGTCGGGGCTGGTGTGTCAGGATGCCATGCAGAAATTTATGCGCATACGCAAGCAGTGCCGGGCCTTTGTCGACGGACATGGCATTCAGACAGCCGCCGCCTTGTTGGAGCCTGAGGATGCGGCGGTTTTGGTGTCAAACTCAGGCGAGACAAAGGAGATCCTAAGCGCTTTGGAGCTGATCCGGCAATATGGAGCCAAAACCGTGGCCATTACCCGGTACAGCAAGAGCAGCCTGGCTTTGGGAGCGGACATTGTTCTCCACATCTCCACCCCGGAGATTACCTTCCGCAGCGG
>Ga0137310_101353_pt1 | contig 15592 bp, 9 predicted proteins | sample NAcewiD2O_June_2_FD_97183 | JGI IMG/M metagenome (GOLD analysis project Ga0137310, IMG submission 97183) | Mouse cecal microbial communities from Vienna, Austria - N-Acetylglucosamine amended D2O_June | ecosystem: Host-associated > Mammals > Digestive system > Large intestine > Cecum | place...
TCATTGAGGTGGCCCTTGATTATCTTTCCTGCGGGCTGGACCCTAGTAAGTCCACGCTGTTTATCCAGTCCCAGATCCCGGAACTGACGGAGCTGACGTTTTACTATATGAACCTGGTGACCGTGTCCAGGCTTCAGAGGAATCCTACGGTGAAGAACGAGATCAAGATGCGGAATTTTGAGACCAGCATCCCGGTGGGCTTTTTCGTATATCCCATCAGCCAGGCGGCGGATATTACGGCCTTTAAGGCCACCACAGTGCCTGTGGGGGAGGACCAGCTGCCTATGATCGAGCAGACCAGGGAGATCGTCAGGAGCTTTAACCACATCTACGGGGAGGCGTTAGTGGAGCCGGATGTGCTGCTTCCGGACAACAAGGCATGCATGCGGCTTCCGGGCATTGACGGTAAGGCCAAGATGAGCAAGTCCTTAAACAACTGCATTTATCTGTCCGACACGGAGGAGGATGTGAGGAAGAAGGTCATGAGCATGTTCACCGACCCCAATCATCTTAAGGTGGAAGACCCGGGAGAAGTGGAGGGGAATCCGGTGTTCATCTATCTGGAAGCATTTTGCAGGGATGACCATTTTCAGCGGTTCTGGCCGGAATATGAAAACCTGGACCAGCTGAAAGCCCACTATACCAGAGGCGGCCTTGGGGATGTGAAGGTGAAGAAGTTCTTAAACCAGGTGCTGCAGGACGAGCTGGCTCCCATCCGGGCCAGACGCAAGGAGTATGAGAAGAATATCCCGGAGGTTTACCGCATCCTGCAGGAGGGCAGCCAAAAGGCCCGGAAGGTGGCAGCCAGGACCCTTGCGGATGTGAAAGCCGCCATGAAGATCGATTACTTTGAGGATGAGGAGCTGATCCAAAGCCAGGCGCAGCGGTTTCAGGCGTAAGATCTTTAGAGAAGAACGGAATTTGGCAGGAGAACGTGACATATGAGACGATGGAGAAAGAGCGCGGCCCTTGCCCTGGCATTATGCCTGTTGGCAGGGGGCCCGGCCCAGGCGGCCCCTGTGGGGCCGGGAGCAGACAACAGGACCGTGGACACAGCCTCGGTGGCAAAGCCGGAGATCAAGTCGGAGGGAGCGGTGGTCATAGACGCTTCCACAGGCAATGTGCTGTACGGGAAAAATGAGAAGACCCGTTTTTATCCGGCCAGCACCACCAAGCTAATGACGGCCATGCTTGTTTTGGAGCAGGCCGGCCTGGGAGATACGGTGACCTTTTCCAAGACAGCTACCACCAACTTAGAGTCAGGGGCTGTTTCTTTAAACCTGACGGAAGGGGATAAGCTGACCGTGGAGCAGTGCCTTTACGCCCTCCTTTTAAAGTCAGCCAACGAGGTGGGCAACGGGCTGGCGGAGCATGTTGGAGGGAGCGTAAGCAATTTCGCCCAGATGATGAACAAAAAGGCGGCGGAGCTGGGGTGTACGGGGACTAACTTCGTCAACCCCCACGGCCTTAACGACAATAGCCACTACACCACGCCCTATGATATGGCCCTTATCGGCAGAGCGGCTTTTCAAAATGAGACGCTGTGCAAGGTGGCCACTACGGTCAGCTATCAGCTGCCTGCTACCAAGAAGGCAGGGGCCAGAACCATAACCATGGGCCACAAGATGGTGTACCCCAATGATTCCCGGTATTATCCCGGCATCATCGGAGGCAAGACCGGATACACATCCCTGGCAGGCAACACCCTGGTCACAGGCGTCCAGAGAGAGGGAACGCGGCTGATTGCCGTGGTGATGAAGAGCAAGTCCACCCACTATGAGGACACCAAGGCGCTGCTGGATTACGGCTTTGCGGTGATGGGGAACACAGGGGCCGGGGCGGTGAACGGTTCAGGGACGCCCGGTGTCACAGGTCCCGGAAGTTCTGGCAGTCCAGGCGTGAATCAGGCCCAGGGGCCGGGGACTGCGCCTGTGGGATGGGGCCGGGACGACAAGGGATGGTATTACATAAAGGAGAACAAAAGCCGGGCGGCAGGGGAGTGGCTGAGCCTGGGCCAGAAGGAATACTGGATCGACAGCGACGGGTATATGGCCACAGGCTGGCGGCATTTTACCAACGGAGCCTGGTATTATTTCCACTCCAGCGGCGCTATGGCGGTGAATTATTGGGTGGAGGACAAGGGAAAGTGGTTTTATCTGGGCAGCGATGGAGCCATGCTCACCAATATCCGGACGCCGGACGGTTATGAGCTGGGAGCCGACGGGGCGTGGACCGGGAAGTAAAGAGGCGGCTTTTTTGGATAAAAGGACAGGAGCGTAATCAGATGGAGACGAGCAATACCATAAAGGAATTGACAGAGAGACGATCGGTCCGTGTGTATGAGGATCGTGCCATTACAACAGAGCAGAAAGAAGCGATCATCCAGGCTGCCATGGAGGCCCCCACGGCAGGCAATCAGCAGCTGTACACCATTCTGGATATTACGGACGGTAAGCTTAAGGATATGCTGGCCGAAACCTGCGACCACCAGCCTTTTATCGCTAAGGCCCAGATGGCGCTGATCTTCTGCGCGGACTGCCAGAAATGGTATGACGCCTTTGAGGCCGGCGGCTGCAGTCCCCGCCGTCCCAGGACAGGGGATCTGATGCTGGCAGTGACCGATGCGGCCATTGCTGCCCAGAACGCGGTGACGGCGGCCTGGAGCCTGGGCATCGGCTCCTGCTATATCGGGGATATTATGGAGCGGTGCGAGACCCACCGGGAACTTTTGCGCCTGCCTGACTATGTGTTTCCGGCAGTGATGGTGGTGTTCGGGTATCCTACCCGGCAGCAGATGGAGAGAAAGAAACCGGACAGATGCCAGCAGAAGCATATTGTCCACGAGAACGGCTACCGCCGCATGGATCGGAAGGAGCTTCGCCAGATGCTTGCCAAGGAGTGTGAGAGCAGGGATTTTGACAGCTGGATACAGGCGTTTTGCGAGAGAAAGTACAACAGCGATTTTTCCAGGGAGATGAGCAGATCCGTGGAGGAATATCTGAAAGCGTTTCGGTGAGACGGCGTATGCCATATGCGGCTACGTTCACAGGGCCTGCGAACAGTAACCCTTGAACTGTTACCTTGCTGAATATCCATTTGTCAAAAACCGAAAAGAAAGGGATTGACAATCTATGGAAGCTGCGTTATAATATGTTTTGTTCGTGCAGAAGTGGCGGAATTGGCAGACGCGCACGGTTCAGGTCCGTGTGGTGGCAACACCTTGAGGGTTCGACTCCCTTCTTCTGCATTGGATCATTACAGACTGAATCTGATTCCTATGGGAAAAGGATTCGGTTTTTTGCTATAATTGCACCTTTTGGACAGAGGAATCATAGTTTTCATATTTGCCGGACCAAGACAACGACGGCGGCATCGTATACCGGATGCCGCCGCTTTTGCGTTATTGGTCATTTGCGCTATCCTGGGGAGAGCTTTCTTTTGCGGTTTTCTTTCGGAAGATCCTTAGCGACAGAAAGGATCTGTTTTTCCGGAAGGCACGCTTGGCTATGATCCGGAAAAGAGCCAGGCCGGCCAGCAGAGGGAGCCAAACAGGGATGCCGGTGATAAGTCCTACAAACAGGTCTGTCAGAAATTCGGCAACATTTTTCGCGTTTTTTACAAATCCCTTCTGGATCCTCTGGGGTACGGTCTCCGGGACTACAGGGGTAAAGTCTACGGGAAGGACCTCGTGAACAGAGATCTGGATGGTGCTGTAGGCCACCTGGTTGTCGTAAAGCTTCAGCCGGGATTCCATGGATTCCAGCTCATAGCGTATCTGGGAAAGGTGTTCCTCCAGGGCGATGACAGCTTCCAGCGTGTCCGCCTTTTCCAGCAGGGCCCAGATGCGCTCCTGCTCCATGGCAAGGGTCTTCTTTCGGCTTTCCAGGTCACTGTACTGGAGGGTGACGTCCTGGGTGGACTCGGAGCGGTTGGTCACATTGCCGCTGTCTTCTACCAACGCGATGAAGGAATCCAGTTTGTCCGCAGGGATGCGGGCGGTTATGGAGCCGTAGCGGTCCGGGCGGATGTTGTTGTGGGTGATGCTGGAGCCGGAGATGTCCGACTGCTCCATGTAGCCTCCCAGTTCCGTTACTTTGGCCTGGATCTGCCTGATGAGGGTGTCGAATGCATCGGTTTCCACGTTCATGAACACGTTGCGGATCAGTTTCCTGGCGGAGGCAGCAGGGGGCTGGAGTTCTAAGGTGGAGGAGAGTCCTGACGGCGCCTGGCCTCCTTCTCCTTCATTCTGCGCCCCCTCTGCTGGAAAGGCTGCCACGGCCATGGTTTCCTCCGCGATCGCTTCCTTGATAGGACTGTAGGCGGCAGTTTGGGAGTTTCCTTTGCCTCCGCATCCGGTCATGAAGAGAGCGCCTGCCAACAATAGGATCAAAGCCTGTTTTTTCATAATTTTCCCCCCTGTTTTATCCGGTCCTAGTACATCGTTGCACTATTTACTTCAAGATTAGTGCAACGATGTACTAGGGGCCGCGGTTCTAAATTTATAAATTCAGGGTATCATAAAAGAGGACGAGAAGCAAGAAAAGTAAAAAAAGCTTCATAAAATACAAAAAAATTTAAGGAGATCTTTCTCATGCTTACATTAGAGAACGTGTCATTCGGCGTGCAGGAGGACAGGAAGGAAAAGGAGATTATCCACGACCTGACCCTGACCATTGACGACCATAAATTCGTAGTGATAACCGGGCCAAACGGCGGCGGGAAGTCTACGCTGGCCAGGCTGATCGCAGGGGTCGAGCGTCCCACCCAGGGGCGCATCGCCTTTGACGGCACGGATATTACGGATAAGAGCATTACGGAAAGGGCAAACCTGGGGATCAGCTACGCGTTTCAGCAGCCGGTCCGCTTTAAGGGGGTTCAGGTATTGGACTTGATCCGTCTGGCAGCCAAGAAAAAGCTGGCTGCGGCGGACGCCTGCGTCTACCTTTCCGAGGTGGGGCTGTGCGCCAAGGACTATATTAACCGGGAGATCAATGCCAGCCTGTCCGGCGGCGAGTTAAAGAGGATCGAGATCGCCACGGTGCTGGCCAGAGGGACGAAGCTGTCGGTGTTTGACGAGCCGGAGGCGGGGATTGATCTGTGGAGTTTCCAGAACTTGATCGCCGTGTTCGAGCGGATGAGGGACAGGACCGACGGGTCCATCCTCATTATCTCCCACCAGGAGCGGATTTTGAACATCGCCGACGAGATCGTGGTCATCGCCGACGGCAGGATCACGGCTCAGGGTCCTAAGGAAGATATCCTTCCGGGACTTTTGGGGACGGCGTCCGCAGTGGACGCGTGCAGCAAATTTTATAAGGGAGGGCAGTGATATGGCTGGTTCTGTAACATTTGCCAATGTAGATTCCATCCAGATGCAGCTTTTGGAGGAGGTGGCAGGGCTTCACCAGGTGCCTGCGGGGGCTTACAACATCCGGGCCAACGGGCAGATGGCTGCCAGGGCGGCTTCCGCCAATATTGAGATCATTTCCAAGGAAGACAAGACAGGCATCGATATCCGCATCAAGCCGGGGACAAAGAACGAGAGCGTACACATCCCTGTGGTCTTAAGCCAGAGCGGTCTGACGGAGATGGTTTACAATGACTTTTATATCGGAGATGATGCCGACGTGGTCATTGTGGCAGGCTGCGGCATCCACAACGGCGGAGACGGGGATTCCAGGCACGACGGCCTGCACCGGTTTTTTGTGGGGAAAAATTCTAAGGTAAAATACGTGGAAAAGCACTACGGCTCCGGCGACGGCAGGGGAAAGCGGATCATGGATCCCCAGACCCAGGTGACCATGGAGGAGAACAGCTACATGGAGATGGAGATGGTGCAGATCAAGGGCGTAGATTCCACCAGACGCTCCACCAAGGCGGATCTGGCCGCCGGGGCCAAGCTGATCATCCGGGAGCGGCTTTTGACTCACGGGACCCAGTTTGCCGAGAGCAGCTTTGTGGTGAACTTAAACGGGGAGGATTCCAGCGCCAATGTGATCTCCAGGTCCGTGGCAAAGGAGGATTCCACCCAGATCTTTAACGCGGAGATCAACGGCAACGCCAAATGCGCGGGCCATTCGGAATGTGACGCCATTATCATGGACAATGCCAAGATAAGCGCCATACCCAAGATCACGGCCAACAACACGGACGCTGCCCTGATCCATGAGGCGGCCATCGGAAAGATCGCAGGGGAACAGATCGTCAAGCTGATGACTTTGGGGCTTACGGAGGAGGAAGCGGAGGCCCAGATTGTCAACGGCTTTTTAAAATAGCAATATATGGCAAAGACATAAGGAGGAGAAGGCGCATGTATCATTGCCATGTTTCTTTTTATTTGATTGGCCAGCCATGCAGGGAGCTGGAGCTTATCCAGAGCATGGCTCCGCCGGAAAATTTTACTTATGAATTTCATGAGAGCAGGGGTTTTTTGGAGGATGAGGCCGCAAAAGCGGATGTTATCGTGGCGAATCTGCGAAACGGGGACGTTACGGAGCTGTTAGACGGCCTGACGACGGCAAAGAAATGGAAGACCGAGCTTATCGTTTTGGCAGACAAGGATCAGATGCCTCTTGTGGAGCAGTGGCTGTGGCAGATAAAGGATGTGTGGATCACGCCCATGTCTTTGGAGGAGACGCGGTTTCGGTTCTTCCGGTGGCAGAAAGGACGTATTCTGGAGGCGGATCACCAGGAGACCAGCCAGTTTCTGGAGACTGCCATCAACAGCAGCCCCAACCTGATCTGGTTTAAGAATAAGGAAGGGGTCCATGAAAAGGTAAATGACAGTTTCTGTAAGGCGGTGAACAAGAGAAAGGATCAGGTGGAGGGCCAGGGACATGCCTACATCTGGGATGTGCTGGAGGATGACCCGGCCTGCATCCAGTCGGAGATGGAGGTTATGGCCAAGGGCGAGACCTGCATCTCCGAGGAGACGATCAAGACGGGAGACGGCTTAAAACTGTTAAGCATCTACAAGTCGCCGCTGTATAATCTGGACGGCAGCGTCATGGGGACCATGGGGGTTGCCATAGATATTACTCAGGAGCGGGGCTATGAGCAGGAGATCATAAATAAGAATCAGACGCTGGAGACCATCTTCACCACCATAGACTGCGGGGTGATGCGCCATTCTGCCGACGGCAAGCGGATCTTGAGCGCCAACCGGGCAGCTTTGGAGATCCTGGGATATGACAGTTTGTGGGAGATGGCTACCGACGGGTTTGACATGGTGGCATCGTCGGTGGTGACAGAGGATAAGCGCAAGCTGCGCCAGGCTATCTTAGGGCTTACCCGGGTGGGGGAGACCGTGGCGGTGGAGTACCGGATCCGCCACAAGGACGGAGAACTGCTCTATGTTATGGGCAATGTAAAGCTTTTAGAGGAGAACGGGGAATTGGTGTACCAGCGGTTCCTTTTGGACTGCACGGCGCAGAAGCTGAAGGAAAGGCAGAAGGAAAAGTATCATTCCCAGCTGATCCAGGCTCTGAGCATGGAGTACAGCCTTGTGTGCTTTTTCAATCTGGCCACAGGCATAGGAAGGATTCTTAGAGCCGACGACCAGGAGGGGCAGGCGTTCGGCCTGGCTTTTAAGGGGGAGGCGGATCTTGCGGACAGCGTGGCCGGTTATATCGACGGGTTTGTCCATGAGGATGACAAGGAAACGATGCGGCAGTTCTTTGACGTGGAGCGGCTGCGGGCTAAGGCGGCGGACAGACGGCTGGACTATGTAAACTACCGGGCCGTGGTATCGGGAGAGATACGGTATTTTCAGGTAAAGGTGGTATACATAGGAAGCCAGGATAAAAATTTTGGCATTGTTCTGGGATTTCGCAGCGTGGACGAGGAGATACGGGACGGGATGAAGAGGAATGCCCTTTTGGAGGATGCTCTTTTGCAGGCCCGCCGCGCCAGCAGGGCCAAGAGTCTCTTTTTGTCCAACATGTCCCATGATATCCGCACTCCCATGAACGCCATCGTGGGATTTGCCTCCCTGGCGGCGGACCACATGGAGGATAAGGCCAGGGTGGAGGATTATTTAGGAAAGATCACCTCGTCGGGAAAACTCCTTTTGAGCCTGATCAATAACATCCTGGATATGAGCCGCATTGAGAGCGGAAAGCTGGAGCTGGATGAAAAGCCCTGCCGGCTTTTGGACGTGATCGGGGATGTGAAGAACTTGCTGCAGTCGGAGGCCCTGGAAAAGGATCTGACCATGGAGGTGGAGACCGGCGGTCTGGCGCATCCTGATATTTACTGTGACAGCCTGCGGCTGAATCAGGTGCTCTTAAATCTGGTGGGCAATGCCGTAAGGTTCACCGAGAAAGGCGGAAAGGTGGTCATAACCGTTGCGGAGAAGCCGGGGGCCGTTGCAGGCAGCGCCAATTTTGAGTTTTGCATTGAGGATACGGGCATCGGCATGAGCCAGGAGTTTGTGAAGCATATCTTCGAGCCCTTTGAGCGGGAGAATACCACGACCTTAAGCGGCATCGCAGGCACCGGGCTGGGAATGGCCATTACCAAGAACATTGTGGACATGATGAACGGAGCCATTGAGGTAAAGAGCAAAAAAGGGGAGGGGACGAAGATCACGGTCACCTTCGCGTTCCGTCTGTGTCAGAAAGAGGAGGAGATCAGCCCGCAGGAGACAGCCCCAAAAGAGACGGGAACGGGATTTGCGGGACCACGGGGATGCCGGCTCCTTCTTGTGGAGGACAATGAACTAAATCAGGAGATCGCCGTGGCGATATTAGAGGAGGCGGGCCTTTTGGTGGATGTGGCCTGTGACGGACAGATGGCCGTGGATATGTATAAAAAGGCGGGACCGGGGTATTACCGGCTGATCCTGATGGACGTGCAGATGCCGGTGATGAACGGGTACGAGGCCACCAGGACGATACGGCAGCTGGCGGATCCCCAGCTGTGCAGCATCCCTATCCTGGCTATGACGGCCAATGCTTTTGAGGAGGATAAGCAGGAGGCCATGCGAAGCGGCATGAACGGCCATATCGCCAAGCCGGTAGACGTGGATCTGCTGTTTGAGGCTCTTAACCGGATCATTGCGTGATCCAGATGGGATCACGCGAAAAAATCCCGGACCGCAAACAGGCATACGTCGCGGGCAAATGCTTTCGGCGGGCATTGGTGTTCGATTTCCAGATAGCACTTGGCCATACTGATATACAGATCAGCCAGCAGGTAGGTAAAGACCGGCTGGCTGATTTTTAATCTGCAGCCTTCTTCCTCCAGCTGGCCCAGGATCTGTTCAAAGATCTGGATCAGATAGTTGCGGAGAATATCCATGAATATCCCGTTTTTGTTGGTCTGGCAGATCTTTCCAAAGGACTCTCTGTTTTGATCCATGACAGAGATCAGCTTGTCCACAAAAGCCTGGCCTTTGCCGTCTTTTAAGTACATAATGTCTTTGTCCAGACGGACGGTGTCAAAGAAGGTCTGGAGGCAGTAGTACAGCAGATCGTACTTATCCTCAAAATACCGGTAAAAGGTGGAGCGGGGGACCAAGGACGCGTCGCACAGCTGAGTCAGGGTAATCTTTTCAAAGGGGGTCTCCTCCAGAAGGGCAAAGAGCGCCCGGCTTAGGAGGAGATACGTTCTTCTTGTGGATATCTTTTCTTTTTTTTCGGTAGATCCCATTCTATGAAAACTCCTTATTTGTGTAAAAATGGACACTTTTGCGGGATCTGTCCCATTTGGGTCAGATCGGGGGAAAGTGATGCTTGAATATTTTACCATAATTGTACATAATATGGCAAGGTTATCATTTCCGGCGGGGCATTGACCGCCGGTGGAAATGATAAAATTTAATTTCAGGAAAGGGCAAGGGAAAGATGGGAGAGAAGAAAGCTTCTGAAAGTTTCATGATGAAACTGGCAAGGTTTATCGTGAATAAGAGAAAGGCGTTTATCGCCCTGTTTATCCTGGCGTGCGTTTACAGCGTCATATGCATCCCCAAGGTGGCAGTGGTGGACGATCTGACGGAGTATCTTCCGGAGAGCACGGAGACCAGACAGGGACTGGATATCATGAATGAGGAGTTTACCACCTTCGGGTCCGCCAAGGTGCTGGTCAGTAATATTACGTATGACAGAGCTTTGGCTCTGGCGGAGGAGATGGAGAAGATCAAGGGCATCTCGGCGGTGTCTTTCTACGATGAAGAAGACAGCGCTTATGACGGCCAGGAGATCGGGGACTATTACAGGGATGCCAGCGCGCTGTACACCCTGACGTTTGAGGAGGAGGAAGACACAGAGCTGTCCCAGGCCGCCATGGTCCAGGTAAGAGAGGAGCTGACCGGGTATCCCTCCTATGTGTACACCACGGTGGATAAGGACGACGCGGCCTCTTTGAAGGCAGACATGAAAGTGATCGTGGTGATCGTAGTGCTTATTATCCTGGTGGTGCTGCTGTTTACCTCCAAGACCTACATGGAGATCGTGATCTTTTTGTCCGTGTTCGGCGTGGCGGCGCTGATCAACATGGGGACCAACTACTGGTTTGGGGAAATCTCCTTTGTGACCAACGCGGTGGGAGCGGTTTTGCAGCTGGCTCTTGCCATTGATTACGCCATTATCCTGTTCCACCGGTTTATGGAGGAGCATGAGGATAAGGAAACCATTGAGGCCGTTACGGTGGCCCTTAGCAAGGCCATTCCGGAGATCTCCTCCTCAAGCCTTACGACGGTGTCCGGCATGATCGCGCTGATGTTTATGCAGTTCGGCATCGGCATGGATCTGGGGAGCGTGCTGACCAAGGCCATTATCATAAGCCTTTTGACGGTGTTCCTTCTGATGCCGGCGCTTATTGTCATGTTCTCCAAGGCCATTGACAGGACCGTGCATCAGAATTTCGTGCCTACCATCAATTTCTGGGGTAAGATGGTGGTAAAGCTGCGTTTTATCGGGATCCCCATTTTCCTGGTGATCGTGGCGGGAGCAAGCGTCTTTTCCGGAAGATGCCCTTACATATATGATATCAACTCCATTGAGTCCAGCAAAAAGAACGAGTTTCTGGCTTCTAAGGAGCGGATCGGGGAGACTTTTGAGGTGACCAATACCATGGCCATCGTGGTTCCTAAGGGGGACTATGAGAAGGAGGGGCGGATACTAAAGCGATTGGAGGCTATGGAGGAGGTGGATACGGCTCTGGGGCTGGCCAATGTGGAGGTCAGCGACGACGGGAAATACATTTTGGTGGATAAACTGGGTCCCAGGGATTTCTCGGAGGTAGCCGGGGTGGATCTGGATCTGGTGCGGGTTTTGTACCAGTTCTATGCCTTTGACAGGGAGCAGTACAGCGCGTTTATGAAGAATCTGGACGATTACCGGGTGTCCATCATTGATATGATCGATTTTATCTATCAGCAGAAGGAGAAGGGCGGCATTGAGTTTGACGAGGAGATGTCGGATGAGATCGACGACCTTTACAAGGCGGTTTGCGACGCCAGGAAGCAGCTGGAGGGAGAGAACTATGACAGGCTGGTGTTTACTTTAAGAGGAGCCGTGGAAGGCGCCGACACCTTTGCCACCATTGACCGGATACGGGACATTGCCCTGGAGTACTATGACGAGGTTTACGTGGTAGGCGATGCCACCAGCAACTATGATCTCAGCACGTCTTTTGAGCGGGACAATGTAATCATCAGCGTGCTGACCGCCCTGTTTGTGGGCGTTATCCTTTTGTTTACGTTCCAGTCGGCAGGTCTGCCGTTTTTGCTGGTACTGACCATACAGGGGAGCATCTGGATTAATTTTTCCATGCCCTATTTAACAGGCAGCACCATGTATTTCTTAAGTTATCTGGTGGTCAGCTCCATCCAGATGGGCGCTACCATTGATTATGCCATCGTCATTACCAGCCGGTATCTGGATCTGCGCAAAGGGATACCGGACAGGAAAGCGGCAGTGGCGCAGTCTCTTAACGAGGCGTTCCCCACCATCATTACTTCGGGGACCATACTGACCAGCGCAGGGTTTGTCATCGGGTATCTGACCAACAATGCGGTCATCGCGTCCCTGGGCAAGGTGCTGGGAAGAGGCACATTGATTTCCATCATTCTGGTTATGACGGTGCTGCCTCAGCTTCTGCTTGTAGGTGACAGGCTGATTGACAAGACGGAGCTTACCAAAGCGGTAAAGCTGGGACAGGAGAAGGAGGCGTAGGATATGAAGAATCGAGAAAGAGGGCAAAAAAACCGCCGGGGCCGTAAAAGCGGGGCTGCCGTCATGGCCGCTGTTTTGGCGGCGTCAGGCATAGCGGGATCCGCGGGGCAAAGACCGTGGGGCATAAAAGCATGGGCTGCGCCCCAGACGGTACAGCAGGAGAACGGGGAGGACACAGAGGTTTTGGATGATTACGGGGCGGCAGAGGCGGCCCAGGGGGATGGGCAGAATGAGGGCGCCGTGACCATCCGCACAACGGAGGAGTTTCTTGCGTTTGCCCAAAACTGCACGTCGGAATCCTACTCCAAAGGCAGATACTTTGTCCTGGAGACAGATCTGAACCTGCAGGGGACGGATTTTAAGCCGGCGCCTGTGTTCGCGGGCACGTTTGACGGCAGAGGACACGCCATCATCGGGCTGTCGGTGAAGGAGAATGGTTCCGATCTGGGGCTGTTTCGGTTTGTGCAGCAGACCGGGGTGGTGAAGGATCTCCAGGTATACGGCACTTTTACTCCCAGAGGCAGCAGGACCAACATCGGCGGCATCGCGGGGACCAACCGGGGGACTGTGGAGAACTGTTCTTTTAGCGGGGAGATCATGGCCCACGAGGCTTTGGGCGGCATCGTCGGGTACAATGAGGAGACAGGGCTCATTGCCGGATGCGAGAATAAAGCCCAGCTTACGGGCAACCTGAAAACAGGCGGCATCGCCGGATATAATGAGGGGCGCATTGAGGACTGCGTCAACCGGGGCGGCGTAAACACCACGGGACAGGAGGTTGCGGACGATTCGGATGACCAGCTTTCGGCGGGGAGCGTGGGGCTGGAGGAGAGCATCCGGGTGGAGCGGGTCAATGATGCCGGCGGCATCGCCGGTTTGTCCTTAGGATACCTAAAGAATTGCTCCAATCACGGTGCTGTGGGGTATCCCCACATGGGTTATAATGTAGGCGGTATCGCCGGGAGGCAGAGCGGGCTTATTGACCAGTGCCATAATTTCGGGACGGTTCAGGGAAGAAAGGATACCGGCGGCATTGTGGGCCAGTTTGAGCCTTATGTGACGGTAGATTACCAGGAGGATATGTTCGGAAGTCTGGAAAATCAGGTGGATCAGCTGTCCGATATGGGCGATTCCCTGTCAGGGATCATTGAAAACGCGGGGGATACGGCGTCGGGCAACCTGGACCGGATCGACGCCCAGATGGAAGGGATGCGAAACATTGCCAGATTTTACAAGGATGTGTACCGCCAGGGAGGCGACAGCTTTGACCGGGACGCGGACCGCTCCATCAATGAGATACAAAACACCCTGGACCACATGAATCTGGATATGATGGACCAGGCTACCAAGAACCATTATCAGGCGGCTGTGCAGAAGGCAGGGCAGATGGCGGATCTGCGGGCCGAGATGGATAAAGGGTATGACGGGGATGCGGAGGATCTAAAGCCTGCCCAGCTGGTGGCCTGGCTGAAAAAGAGGCTTCAGCAGCTGGAGCAGCTGGCAAAATACGGGGAGGAGCTGCGGGCAGAGGTGGCCTGGCTGGCTGCCAACGCTCCCGCCGATGCCGTAAACGGGGCGGAGCGTTTCGGGGATGACTTAGAACAGCTCCAGGTGGAGACCAACACGTTGATTGATATTGTCCGCGTCAATACGGATAAGGCCAGAGGGGATCTTCACAGCATGGATGAGGAGATGACGGCCCAGGCCGATGCCCTTTACGGCGGCGTGGACGCCCTGACCGACGGGATCCGGGACAGCAGAAACCAGATACGCAGCCAGAAACAGCAGATTGAAAACCAGATCGACCAGATACGGGGAACCATCTCCGACGGCGTGGACCGGGCCAGGGAGGACCGGGAGCTGTTTGAGGACGTGTCCGACTTAGAAGGCGAAGGGCTGGGCCTTGGCATGGTAAACGGCTGCACCAACCAGGGGCAGGTATCCGCGGATTACCAGGCAGGCGGCATTGCGGGCATCATCGGCTTAGAGACCAGCCTGGATCCGGAACAGGATCTGGAGGCCAAGGAGGAGCGGACCTTAAACGTGACCCGCAACATAAAGGCCATTGTGCTGGAGTGCAGGAATCAGGAGCATATTACGGTGGTCAATGATTACGCGGGCGGCATTGTGGGGAAAGCCAATTTAGGAGCGTTGATCCAGAATCAGAATTTCGGTGACATCACGGCCCGGGACGGCAGCTACGCGGGAGGCATCACCGGCAGCAGCGCTTACGTTCTTAGACGGAACTACAGTATGTGTACCATTGACGGCAATGACTATACAGGAGGCATCGCGGGATGGGGAACGGACATTCTGGACAATTTCTCCATGGTGTCTTTTGTAAACACAGATGGGCAGTGGATGGGCAGCGTGGCCGGAGACGCGGATGAGGAAGGGATCATTCAGGGCAATTTCTATGTGGATGAGAATCTGGGCGCTTTGGACGGCGTTACTTATGAGGGCCAGGCCCAGGGAATGCCTTATGAGAGTTTTAAGGATATGGAAGATATGCCGGAGGAATTTGGCATGCTGACCGTCACATTCCAGGTGGAGGATCAGGTGTTAAAGACCGTGTACTGCCAGTACGGCACCGGCGTGCCGGAGGGGGAGATCCCCCAGGTGCCGCAGAAAGACGGGTACTACTATGAGTGGGAGGAAAAGGATCTGTCCTGCATAAAAGGAAACCAGAAAGTCATGGCGCAGTACAAGGCGTGGAACACCACCATCGCGTCCTCGGACGATAAGATGCCCGTTCTTTTGGCGGAGGCCAATTTCTATCCGGGAACCACCCTTTCCCTGGAGAAGCAGGGAGGGCAGGAGGATGAGCTAAAGGCCATGGAGGCGGTGTGGGTTGTTCCGAAGGGACTGCGGATAAAGGGCGTGTATGAATATCGTGTCCTGCAGCCGGAATCGGTGGCCCAGCCGCAGCAGATTACGGTCCACGTGCTGGCTGACGGGTATGGCAGCGACGCGGTCATCGGCATTGTGGAGGATGGGATCCTGCGCCTTGCAGACAGCAGAAGAGACGGCCCATATCTGGTGTTTGAGATGAACGGTTCCGGGGAGTTTGCGGTGCTTAAGCCGGAAAGAAACCAGGTATTGTGGATTTTGGCCGGTATAGGGGCTGTCCTTGGAGGCATGGGGGCTGTCCTGGCAAAGAAACGGAAGAAAAAGAAAGGCGGGACAAATACCGACCAGGATAAAGAGGATGAGACCGGGGACGGAAAAGACAGAGAAAGCGGCGTCCATAAGGCAGAGAAGGGGAAAAAGGACCCGGCCGGCCAAGGTAAGGACAAAGAGGGCGAAGAAGAGGGAAAACCGACCTTAGGAGACAGAGGAGAGGAAACAGAAAGCCACAGACAGGCACAAGAAAGGGGCTGACAGCGTTGGGGGCAGTACAAAAAGAGCAGTGGGAA
>Ga0137310_101357_pt1 | contig 15568 bp, 8 predicted proteins | sample NAcewiD2O_June_2_FD_97183 | JGI IMG/M metagenome (GOLD analysis project Ga0137310, IMG submission 97183) | Mouse cecal microbial communities from Vienna, Austria - N-Acetylglucosamine amended D2O_June | ecosystem: Host-associated > Mammals > Digestive system > Large intestine > Cecum | place...
TGCAATATTACAATTTTCTAAAACGCCTTTCCATCCAAATACACAAATCTGTCATTTACCCGCCCCATACTATAATCTCTGTCAATCAAAGCATTTACAAAATCCTTTCCTGAGGAATCTACCGGCGTTATACACACTCCCAACGCCTCTTCTGCCTCCTCCTGGGTCATATCGTCCAGAAATACCCTTTCCCCTGTGCGGAACATATTTGCAGAAACCAGCAGCGTCTCTCCAAGATCAAAACCTCCTTTTTTCAGCTCGAGAAGCTGTCCTGTCAAATCCTGCCCGGTAATCAGCCCGGTTACGGTAATCGTCTCCCCAAAGAATCTGTTCCTGACAGGAACTACCTGAACTTCAAGTCCCGGAACTGCCTCCATCACATTTCCTGCCAGCGTTGTAATAACCTTTGCTGCTATCATACCTGTGGCTATCGTAACTTTCCGTTCTATTTTCTGTGTTCCGCTGCCAAGCAGGCGCAGCGCTTCCTGCACTTCTTCCACCAGCAGCCGCACCATTCCCACACCGTTTTCCAGCTGGAGATAACCGTCATACCGTCCTGCCTCCGGCATCTCCCATCCTGCCAAATCATATAGTTCATCACTGGCATGGACGAAATGAATACCATGCTGTTTCATACATTCTTTCTGCTTCCGCTCCACGATACAAATTGTTTCCTGTGCTTTCTCCCGTCCAAATACCTCCAAAGGATACAGCCCCTTTCGGTATTTCGTCAGTCCGGAAGGAACCACCGAAACACTCCGCATAAAAGGAATATATCTCTCCAAATCATTTAGGGTACGCACCAGTTCATCACCGTCGTTTACTCCCTGGCACACTACAATCTGTCCATTCATCTCTATCTCATGTGCATACAGTCTGTCCATGTATTTCAACACATCCCCGGCAAAGCGGTTATGCAGCATTTCACAGCGCAGCACGGGATTCGTGGTCTGCACAGAAATATTGATAGGCGCCAGATGATACCGGATAATTCGTTCAATATCCTTTTCTTTCATATTGGTAAGCGTGATATAATTTCCCTGCATAAAGGAAAGCCGTGAATCATCATCTTTAAAATACAGGGATTCGCGCATCCCTTCCGGCATTTGGTCAATAAAGCAGAAAATACACTTGTTGCAGCAGGATTTATAGTCACTCATCAGCTCTGTCTCGAACTCAGCCCCCAGATCCTCATCATACTCCTTCTCTATCTCTAACAGCCATTCTTCACCGTCCGCCTTCCGAATCAGCACTTCCACCAGTTCATCTTTGATATCAAACCGATAATCAAATACATCCTCTATCATCTCTCCATTAATTTCCATAAGCCGGTCCCCCGGTTCGATTCCCATTTCTTCTGCGATAGAACCAGGCAGTACTTTCGTAATCATATGCCCTCTCCGCCGGTCTTTCCCATAGTTTTTGTTTTCCATATCTGTTTCCTTTCCTAAAAATGCCACCCATAACATACAAGAAGAGGCTGCTGCATCCGCAGCAGCCTCTCGGCTTTTATATCGCAGTTCAGACAAGCTGAACGGTTACGCTTTTACTCTGTTTCCATCATGGATAAAAGTTCTGCCTCTTCTTCCTCTTCCATAATCTGGATTTCCTCATCCTGAACCATCTCATCAAAGTCCACTTCGGAAACTTCCATTTCATTCTCTTCCTGAAGTTCTTCTATTCCTGTATCCAGCCTTACATTCCTGTACCGCTTCATACCGGTTCCTGCCGGAATCAACTTACCGATGCAGACATTTTCTTTCAATCCAATCAATGGATCGACTTTGCCCTTAATCGCGGCTTCTGTCAGAACCTTTGTCGTCTCCTGGAAAGATGCTGCAGACAGGAAGGAATTTGTTGCCAGAGATGCTTTTGTGATACCAAGCATCACCTGTTTCCCTTCTGCCGCCTCGCCGCCTTCTGCAAGGACTTTCTCATTTTCATCCTCAAAATCAAGGATATCCACCAGCGTACCCGGAAGCAAATCTGTATCTCCATTATTCTCAATACGTATCTTCTTCAACATCTGGCGCACAATAACCTCGATATGCTTATCGTTGATTTCCACACCCTGCAGGCGGTATACACGCTGTACCTCGCGAATCATGTAATCCTGCACGGCGCGGACGCCCTTAATCTTCAGAAGGTCATGCGGATTTACACTACCCTCTGTCAGCTCGTCGCCCGCTTCCAGATACTCGCCGTCCTGCGCCTTGATGCGGGAACCATAAGGAATCAGGTACGTCTTTGTTTCCCCTGTCTCGTCATTAACCACATCAATCTCACGCTTCTTCTTCGTATCTTTAATATGAGCCACACCTGCGATTTCTGTGATAATCGCAAGACCCTTCGGCTTACGCGCCTCAAAAAGCTCCTCTACACGCGGAAGACCCTGTGTGATATCCCCGCCGGCCACACCGCCGGTATGGAATGTACGCATCGTAAGCTGCGTACCCGGCTCTCCGATAGACTGTGCTGCAATGATACCGACTGACTCGCCTACCTGTACCGGCTCGCCCGTCGCCAGGTTCGCCCCATAGCACTTCGCACAGATTCCGATATGAGATTTACAGGTCAGAATTGTACGAATCTTAACTTTATCAAACGGCTTTCCGTTCTCGTCCACGCCCTCGGACATTACCCTTGCCGCACGTTTCGGAGTAATCATATGGTTTGCCTTAACAATCACTTCACCGTCTTTATTCTTAATCGTCTCACAGGCAAAACGTCCTGTAATACGCTCCTGAAGGCTCTCAATCTCTTCTTTTCCATCCGCAAATGCTTTTACATACATTCCCGGAATCTCTGCCCCCTCTTTTTCCGCACAGCAGTCTGTCTCCCTGATAATCAAATCCTGGGACACATCTACCAGACGCCTGGTCAGATAACCGGAGTCGGCTGTACGCAGCGCCGTATCGGACAAACCTTTACGCGCACCGTGTGCAGACATGAAATACTCCAGTACGTCCAGACCCTCACGGAAATTTGATTTGATAGGCAGCTCAATGGTGTGTCCCGTTGTATCTGCCATCAGTCCACGCATCCCCGCAAGCTGCTTAATCTGCTTGTCAGAACCACGGGCTCCTGAGTCAGCCATCATATAAATATTGTTGTATTTATCCAGTCCGTCCAGCAGAGCTTTCGTCAAGATATCATCGGTAGTCTTCCAGGTCTCAACTACTTCTTTATAACGCTCTTCCTCCGTAATCAAGCCTCTCTTATAGTTCTTTGTAATACGGTCTACCGTATCCTGAGCCTTCTGAATCAGCTCCGGCTTCTCAGGCGGCACCGTCATATCGGAAATAGATACTGTCATCGCCGCTCTCGTGGAATACTTGTACCCCATTGCCTTGATATTATCCAGCACTTCTGCTGTCTTTGTAGCGCCGTGAGTGTTGATAACTTTCTCCAGAATCTGTTTCAGCTGCTTCTTGCCTACCAGGAAATCTACCTCCGGTTTCAGGAAATTCTCAGGATTCTTCCTGTCTACAAATCCTAAATCCTGGGGCAGAATTTCATTAAAAATGAAACGTCCCAGCGTAGACTCCACAATTCCTGTTACTGTTTCTCCTTCCGGCGTTTCCCTGGACACGCGGACTCTAATCTTCGTCTGCAGGGTCAACACCTTATTTTCATAAGCAAGAATCGCCTCATTTACACTCTTGAAGCATTTGCCTTCTCCTTTTGCGCCTTCCCTCTCCTGCGTCAGATAATAAATACCCAGCACCATATCCTGGGACGGTACCGCCACAGGGCCTCCGTCAGAAGGTTTCAGCAGGTTGTTCGGTGAGAGAAGCAGGAAACGGCACTCTGCCTGCGCTTCTACAGAAAGCGGCAGATGCACGGCCATCTGGTCACCGTCGAAATCCGCATTGAACGCGGTACATACCAGTGGATGCAGCTTAATCGCCTTACCCTCTACCAGAATCGGCTCAAATGCCTGGATACCCAGCCTGTGCAGTGTGGGGGCGCGGTTCAGCATAACCGGATGTTCTTTGATAACTTCCTCCAGAACATCCCACACTTCTGTCTCCAGACGCTCCACCATCTTCTTCGCGCTCTTGATATTGTGCGAAATTCCCTTTGCTACCAGCTCCTTCATAACGAATGGCTTAAACAGCTCAATAGCCATCTCTTTCGGCAGGCCGCACTGATAAATCTTCAGCTCCGGGCCTACCACAATAACGGAACGCCCCGAATAGTCTACACGTTTCCCCAAAAGGTTCTGACGGAAGCGCCCCGACTTACCTTTCAGCATGTCAGACAGGGACTTCAGCGCCCTGTTTCCAGGTCCCGTAACCGGACGTCCCCGGCGGCCATTATCAATCAGTGCGTCTACCGCCTCCTGCAGCATACGTTTCTCATTGCGCACGATGATTTCCGGCGCGCCCAGCTCCAGCAGCCTTTTCAGGCGGTTGTTCCTGTTAATAATCCTTCTATACAAATCATTCAAATCTGAAGTGGCAAAACGTCCGCCGTCCAGCTGAACCATCGGACGCAAATCTGGCGGGATAACCGGAATCACCGTCATAATCATCCACTCAGGACGATTTCCCGACTCCCTGAAAGCCTCTACCACTTCCAGACGTTTGATAATCCGGGCGCGTTTCTGCCCTGTAGACTCTTTCAGGCCTTTTTTCAGTTCTGCGGAATCTTTTTCCAAATCAATGGCTTCCAGCAGCTCCATGATCGCTTCCGCTCCCATTCCTACCCGGAACGTATATCCATATTTCTCACGCGCTTCCTGGAACTCTCTCTCAGTAAGCACCTGTTTGTACTGCAAATCGCTTTCGCCTTTATCCAGCACGATATAATTCGCAAAATACAGCACTTTTTCCAAAGTCCTGGGAGACAAATCCAGAATCAGTCCCATCCTGGAAGGAATCCCCTTAAAATACCAGATATGAGACACCGGGGCTGCCAGCTCAATATGCCCCATACGCTCGCGGCGCACGCTGGACTTCGTAACCTCAACGCCGCACCTGTCACAAATCACGCCTTTATAACGAATCTTTTTATATTTTCCACAATGGCATTCCCAGTCTTTACTAGGTCCGAAAATACGCTCGCAGAACAGCCCTTCTTTCTCTGGCTTTAACGTCCTGTAGTTAATGGTTTCCGGTTTCCTTACCTCGCCCCTGGACCATTCTCTAATTTTTTCCGGAGATGCCAACCCTATCTTAATCGCATCAAAAGTCATTGGCTGATACACTTCATTGTTTGCTGCTTCTGGCATTCGTCGTTCTCCTTTCAAACGAAATGTTACTACTTATTCCTCTATCTCACCGTCAAAGGACTCTTCCAGTACAAACACCGTGTCATCCTCCTCTTCTTCTGCCACATCCACTAATTCTCCGCCTTCAAACTCCTGTTCTGTGTATCCGTGGTCGCCAAAGGATTCCTGGTCATCCTTATATCTCTTATCATCCATGATATGGTTAATGTCTGTCTCGCCGTAATCCACCGTCTCCATAATCTCTACTTCCTTCTGCTCGCCATTCTCCTCACGGAGCACTTTCACATCCAGCCCGAGGGACTGAAGCTCTTTGAGCAGCACCTTAAAGGACTCAGGAATTCCGGGTTCAGGAATATTATCTCCCTTGATAATCGCTTCGTAAGTCTTTACACGCCCGATTACATCATCCGACTTCACCGTCAGGATTTCCTGAAGGGTGTAGCTTGCGCCGTATGCCTCCAGCGCCCAAACCTCCATCTCTCCGAAACGCTGCCCGCCGAACTGAGCTTTTCCGCCCAAAGGCTGCTGCGTTACCAGGGAATACGGACCTGTGGAACGCGCATGGATTTTATCATCTACCAGATGATGCAGCTTCAGGTAATGCATGTGTCCGATGGTTACCGCACTGTCAAAATATTCCCCGGTACGCCCGTCACGGAGCCTTACCTTACCATCCCTTGACAGCGGAACTCCTCTCCACACACTTCTGTGATCTCTGTTGTCATCCAGATACTGCATGACATCTTCGCCAAGAATGTCTTTATATTTATCATAAAATGTGCCGTCGCCGGCCATGCAGCCCTCTTCATAATTCCAACCGGCCTTCTCTTCCTCATCAAACGGAAGATTCACATAATCATTCGCCAAGTCTAAGGTATCCATGATATCTTCCTCATTCGCACCGTCAAAGACCGGAGTTGAAATATTAAATCCAAGAGCTTTCGCTGCAAGGCTCAAATGAATCTCCAGCACCTGCCCGATATTCATACGGGAAGGCACGCCCAGCGGGTTCAGCACAATATCCAGCGGCCGGCCGTTCGGAAGAAACGGCATATCCTCTACCGGAAGCACACGGGAAACCACACCCTTGTTTCCATGACGTCCTGCCATCTTATCACCCACAGAAATTTTTCTCTTCTGGGCAATATAAATGCGGACTGCCTGGTTTACGCCGGGAGACAGCTCATCCCCGTTTTCTCTGGTAAACACACGGGCATCTACTACGATACCATATTCACCGTGAGGCACTTTCAGGGAAGTATCCCTTACCTCTCTCGCCTTCTCGCCAAAAATAGCTCTCAGCAGCCTCTCTTCGGCCGTCAGCTCTGTCTCGCCTTTCGGTGTAACCTTACCTACCAGGATATCTCCGGCACGCACTTCCGCGCCAATGCGGATGATACCACGGTCATCCAAGTCTTTAAGCGCATCATCTCCAACGCCCGGCACATCTCTGGTAATCTCCTCCGGCCCCAGCTTCGTATCCCTCGCCTCAGCCTCATACTCTTCAATATGAACCGACGTATAAACATCGTTCATAACCAGCCTTTCACTCAACAGTACGGCATCCTCGTAGTTGTAACCTTCCCATGTCATAAAGCCAATCAGCGGATTCTTTCCAAGAGCGATCTCGCCATTCGATGTAGAAGGCCCGTCTGCAATCACCTGCCCTGCGGCAACCCGGTCGCCTTTGTAAACAATCGGTCTCTGGTTGTAGCAGTTGCTCTGGTTACTTCGTGAAAACTTGGTCAAACGATAGTTGTCCCTGGTGCCATCATCATTCTTCACTACGATTTCCCGGGAAGTAGAGCGCTCAATGGTGCCGTTTTTCTTTGCCACTACGCAGACGCCTGAGTCCACGGCTGTCTTCACTTCCATACCCGTTCCCACTACCGGAGCTTCTGTCGTCAAAAGCGGCACCGCCTGACGCTGCATGTTGGATCCCATCAGCGCACGGTTCGCATCATCATTCTCCAGGAACGGAATCAAAGCCGTAGCTACAGAAAATACCATTTTCGGAGATACGTCCATATAATCGAACATCCTTCTCTCGTACTCCTGGGTTTCTTCCCTGTAACGGCCGGATACATTTTTGTGCACAAAATGTCCGTCTTCATCCAGAGGCTCATTCGCCTGGGCTACATGGTAATTATCCTCTTCATCCGCCGTCATGTAGACTACTTCGTCTGTAACCCGCGGATTCTTCGGATCTGTCTTGTCAATCTTCCGGTACGGCGCCTCTACGAAACCGTACTCATTGATTCTGGCGTAAGTTGCCAGAGAGTTGATCAGACCGATATTCGGTCCCTCAGGCGTCTCAATCGGACACATCCTTCCATAATGGGAATAATGCACGTCACGCACTTCAAATCCCGCCCGGTCTCTCGACAGACCGCCCGGTCCCAGTGCAGAGAGACGTCTCTTGTGGGTCAGCTCACCCAGCGGGTTATTCTGATCCATGAACTGTGACAGCTGGGAAGAACCAAAGAACTCCTTCACTGCCGCAGTTACCGGTTTAATATTAATCAGGGACTGCGGGGAAATCCCCTCCAAATCCTGTGTTGTCATTCTCTCGCGTACCACACGCTCCAGCCTGGAAAGCCCGATGCGGTACTGGTTCTGGAGCAGCTCGCCTACCGCACGGATACGACGGTTGCCAAGATGGTCGATATCATCGTCATTTCCGATGCCGTACTCCAGATGAATATTATAGTTAATGGAAGCCAGTATGTCTTCCTTCGTAATGTGTTTTGGAATCAGGTCATGAATGTCTTTCTTGATTGCTGCCTTGATATCTTCGATATCGTCATTTTCTTCCAGTATTTTTTCCAGCGCCGGATAGTATACTAACTCTGTAACCCCCAGCGATTTCAGCTCTGCTTTATCCAGCTCCACAAAATTCGTAATATCTACCATCATACTGGAGAGTACTTTCACATTCCTCTCCTCTGTCTGGATAAACACATACGGAACTGCCGCATTCTGAATCGTATCTGCCAGCTCACGCGTCACTTCCGTTCCTGCTTCCGCCAGAATCTCGCCTGTAGTGGTATCTACCACATCCTCTGCCAGGACTTGTCCTGCAATGCGGTTGCGCAGCATCAGTTTTTTATTGAATTTATAACGTCCAACCTTTGCCAAATCATATCTTCTGGGGTCAAAGAACATGCTCATAATCAGGCTTTCTGCACTCTCTACTGCAAGAGGCTCTCCGGGACGTATCTTCTTATACAGCTCCAGCAGACCTTCCTGGTAACTCTCGGAAGTATCTTTGGTGAGGCTGGCCAGAATCTTAGGCTCTTCACCGAACAGCTCAACGATTTCAGCGTTTGTCCCAAATCCCAGCGCACGGATCAGCACGGTAATCGGAACCTTCCTGGTTCTGTCTACACGTACATAAAAAATGTCATTTGAATCTGTCTCATATTCCAACCATGCGCCGCGGTTTGGAATAACAGTGGAGGAAAACAGTTTTTTACCTAATTTATCATGTGCAATAGCATAATATATACCCGGCGAACGTACAAGCTGGCTGACGATAACACGCTCTGCGCCATTAATCACGAAAGTTCCTGTTTCCGTCATCAACGGCAAATCGCCCATAAAGATTTCATGCTCATTAATCTCGTCATTTTCTTTGTTATGCAGCCTTACCCGTACTTTTAACGGCGCAGCATATGTCGCATCACGTTCCTTGCATTCTTCGATTGAATATTTTACATCTTTTTCACATAATGTGAAATCTACGAATTCCAGACTCAGCTTACCGCTGTAATCTGCAATCGGAGAGATATCGTCAAAAACCTCTTTCATCCCCTCGTTCAGAAACCAGTAATAAGAATCCTTCTGAACTTCAATAAGGTTGGGCATCTCGAGAACTTCCTTTTGTCTCGAGTAGCTCATACGGAAGCTTTTGCCGCTTTTGACTGGACGGATCCTGTTTTTCTCCATTGACATTTCACCCCTGTTCTTTCTATCTCAATATGCTTGTTTCGCTTAGCTACTTTTGGGCAGACTACCTCCATTTGGGCATAGTCTTACACAATAGTGCATTGTCCATAGTAGCAAAAAAAGAAGTCAATGTCAAGAATTTTTTCCAAACATTGACTTCTCACGCTGCCTGACGGCCAGAAACCTGGACTTCGAAATGTCCGATTATGCCTCACATCGTTACCTGCTGTTTCCTGAGAACTAGCCAGCTTCCGGCGCAGCACCCCAGGCATACTGCCGTTCCCCCGATTATCCAGCCGTCAACAGGAAGTACATTCAAAATCTGCAGAACGTCTTTCCCAATCATTCCAAACAGCGACTGCGGTGCATCTTCCGCCGCCGCTATAATTCTTGGTCCCCCTACGCACAGCAGCATCCAGACAGCCCATTCTGCCCAAAACGCCTTCTGCCCGAAACGCATCACCAGTGCGCCGCCAAGCCCGCCAAGCGCAGGACCGGCCAAAGCCAGCGGAACTGCCAGCCGGACAAGTCCTCCCATGATATCTGCCTCCTCTTTGATTCCGGGAAACACTGTGGCATAAATTTCTTTCTCCACCGCGCAGAGCAGCATCAGCAGGAGAACTATAAGAACGTTCATCACTATATTTACTATATAGTGCGATATGAAAAACCGCAGCCTGGTGCATCCCATAGACACTTCCATGTCAAAACTCAGCCTAAGCTGCACGATAGATGTGAATATTCCCATCATAACAACTACCGTACACCCCATAATTGTCCCAAGCTCAAAATATGTACCCTCTCGCTCATGTTCCAGTATAATGATAAAAACAATACATCCAATAAGCCAGACCCCTGCCGTTATAACGCCATACCAAATCCAGTCCTTCCACTGTACCTGAAACTGCTTTTTTATAACTTCTAACATATGATTATCCCCCTTATACACGCACTTCCATTTTTCTGACCAGCATCATAGCGGCAGCCCCCGCCAGGACATATACCCCTATGCCAAGAATAAATGCCCATAGAGGCTGAAAATTCATCAGGAAATCCAGAAGAAAATCTCCCGGCTTTTGTGCCGTTATCGCCGCCATACCTCCAAATATGCCGCCAAATACCGCACAGAATATAATGAAAATAATCACTCCTTTTTTCCCGAGCCTGCCGACTACCGCGCCCATCAGCACGCTGGCTCCGCTAAACATCAACAGGATTCCCGAAATCAATAGCAAAAGTTCTGTTACATTCCCCACTTCTGACGAGGGCATCATCCAAAACAGGGCAATTACCGCAGTGATTGCCATTACACCCCCCGCATTATATCCAAGAATCCCCCATACGCTTTCCCGCCTGGTCGCATTCAAGGAAACCAAAACCGGCAGATACGTCTGAAAACTCGAAATCGTACCTATCGAAAAAATGAAAAACGCTGAAAGCACCAGATAGGCCGGGTAAAACACACAGATTGTCTTCCATATCCCATTTATCCCGTCCCCAGGATAGATTACCCTGCCTCCGGCAAAAAATAACATCAGCGCCAGCGCAATTCCCATGACGGCGCCCATATACTCCAGCCACATCCTCCCCCAGTATTTCACATTTCCCATCCCCATACTATGCCTCCTCCCCGCAAAGCGCCAAAAAGACCTTCTGCAAAGACAGCCTCTGAACACTTACATCATACCCGTCGCGAATCTTTTCTCCCGGCTCCAGAAGAACCGTCACGCCACGGCTGCGCCCGATCCTCTCTTCATGATACAGACGAAGACCGGAAACGGCTGCTTCCACCTCTTCCGCCCGTCCGGATACATGGAAGCTTCTCTCCAGCAGTTCCTGGGTATTCTCTTTTAGCAGAATACTCCCTTTATCCAAAACAACCACTTCCTCAAACACATCTGCCGCCTCTTCAATAATGTGGGTAGAAACGATGAACGTCCTTCCCGTCTGTTCATATTCCTCCAAAAGAATTTTATAGAATTTCTCCCTAGCCACCACATCCAGCCCGGACGTCGGCTCATCTAAAAAAGTAAAATCCGCCTTGCTTGCCAGCGCGGTCAGCACTGTCACCATAGACATCATCCCCTTCGAAAGCTTTCCGATACGCTTTTTTACATCCAAATCAAACTCCCGGATTAATCTGTCCGCCATCTCTTTATCCCAGTTTGGCAGGAACGTCGCCGCAATCCGCAGATATTCTTTCACCTTCATGGTATTCACATTATTTCCCGAAACCTGCGCCAATTCCCGTGAAAAACACAGATGTTTCAGCGCTGCCGGATTTTCCCACACTGGCTCTCCGTCAAGCGTCACGCTCCCCTTCGTCGCGGGATTCTGTGCTGTCAAAATAGAAAGCAGCGTGGTCTTTCCGGCGCCGTTACGCCCAATCATTCCATAAATCTTTCCTGATTCCAGCTCCAAATCTACGCTGTGGAGCACATCCTTACCCCCATATGTTTTCGTAATTCCTTTTCCAACTAATTTACTCATCCTATCTTCCTCCCTCCTCTGAGCTTTCAATCATCTCTATCAGTTCTCTCTTTGTAATGCCAAGGCTTCCTGCCTCCGCCAACAGGCTTTTTATATAATCATCATAAAAGTTCTTTTTTCTTTTCGCCGTTATCTTTTCCCTTGCTCCCTGCGCCACAAACATCCCAATCCCCCTTTTCTTCTGCAAAATCCCTTCCGCCGCCAATAAATTTATCCCTTTTGCCGCCGTTGCCGGATTAATCGAATACAGCTTCGCCAGCTCATTGGTGCTCGGAACACGTTCTTCTTCCAGTAGGATATCCCGCAGGATATCATTCTCGATCATCTCTTTAATCTGAATATAAATGGATTTCTCCTGCGTCAATATTTCATTCAAAGGCTTCCACCTCCTCTGTTTGGTAGTTCATTACTTATGTAATTAACCATATCACTATGTGAGCCATATGTCAACAACTATTTTTTTGCCCTCATAACAATGTGCAAGCCGGCAGAAACCGGCTTGCACATTGTTATGGCTATTTAATAATATTTTTTCAATTTTACGCTATAAGTCCTCTCGCATATTTACTGCATTCCCAGCAGCAGCCCAATACACCTCACCGCCAATGCCGCTATCCATGCGATAAAGCACTGTCCCACAACCACTGCTGCTGCCCACCTGCCGCCAAGTTCCCTGCGGATAGCCGCCACTGCTGCCACACAAGGCGTATACAACAGGCAGAATGCCAACAGGCTGCCCGCTGCCAGAGGGGTAAGCGCCCCTGCCATCTGCGCCGTTGTCCCATACAATACAGACAATGTAGAAACTACGCTTTCTTTCGCCATAAACCCGGTAATCAGCGCTGTAGAAATCCTCCAGTCCCCAAATCCCAAAGGTGCAAACACAGGCGCAAGCAGCCCCGCGCCCACCGCCAGGATGCTGTCGCGGGAATCCGTCACCACATTCAGATGCATATCAAAAGTCTGCAAAAACCAGATGATAATCGTCGCTATGAAAATCACCGTAAATGCCCGCTGGAGGAAATCTTTTGCCTTTTCCCACAGAAGCTGTCCTACATTCTTCGCGCCAGGCATACGATAATTCGGCAGCTCCATGACAAACGGAACTGCCTCACCCTTAAACAGCGTCCCACGCAGCAGAAGCGCGGTAAGAATTCCCGCCAGGATACCTCCAAAATACAGCCCCACCATGACCAGGGCGCCGTGTCCCGGAAAAAACACCGCTGTAAACAGCCCGTAAATCGGCAGCTTCGCCGAGCAGCTCATAAATGGAGTAAGCAATATCGTCATTTTACGATCTCTTTCTGAAGGAAGCGTGCGGCTCGCCATTACTCCAGGCACAGTACATCCGAACCCCACCAGCATTGGCACGATGCTTCTTCCCGAAAGCCCAATTTTCCGCAGCAATTTGTCCATCATAAAAGCTACCCGTGCCATGTAACCGCTGTCTTCCAGCATAGACAGAAAGAAAAACAGCGTTACGATAACCGGAAGAAAACTCAGTACGCTTCCCACGCCATTAAAAACCCCATCAATCACCAGGGACTGTAGTGTTTCATTCACATTCCAGGACGTAAGCGCCGCATCCACGGTGTCTGTAAGCGCTGAAATACCCATTTCCAAAAGGGCGGAAAGCCCCGCTCCAATCACATTAAACGTAAGCCAGAATACTGCCGCCATAATTGCCACAAAACACGGAAGAGCCGTATATTTCCCGGTAAGCACCTTATCTATCCTTGTACTGCGCACATGCTCCCTGCTTTCTTTGGGTTTCACCACCGTTTCACGGCATATTTTCTTTATAAAAGTAAAACGCATATCTGCAATGGCCGCCGCCCTATCCAGCCCTCGCTCATTTTCCATCTGCTTAATAATATGCTCCAGTGTCTCCTTTTCATTTTCATCCAGCCCCAATGCCTCCAGAATCTGCTTATCCCCCTCTGCCAGCTTTGCCGCTGCGAAACGGATAGGAATCCCTGCATCCCCGGCATGATCCTCCACAAGATGCATGATACCGTGAAGACACCTGTGCACCGCCCCGCCATTATCATCCGCGTTACAAAAGTCCAGTCTTCCGGGGTGTTCCTGGTATTTTGCCACATGGATAGCGTGATGGATAAGCTCGTCAATTCCCTCATTTTTTGCCGCCGCAATCGGAATCACCGGAATCCCCAGCCGTTCCTCCATTTCATTCACCAGAACTGCGCCGCCGTTCTGCCTGACCTCGTCCATCATATTTAACGCCAGCACCATAGGCACATCCAGTTCCATAAGCTGCATGGTCAAATACAGATTCCTCTCAATGTTCGTCGCATCCACAATGTTTATGATGCCCTTCGGCTTTTCATCCAGTACAAAGTTCCTTGTCACCATTTCCTCATTGGAATAAGGAGACATAGAATAAATCCCCGGAAGGTCCGTTACCAGCGTATTCTTATATCCTTTAATCTTCCCGTCCTTCCTGTCCACCGTCACTCCGGGGAAATTCCCCACATGGCAGCTGGAACCGGTAAGCTGATTAAACAGCGTCGTCTTTCCGCAATTCTGGTTTCCCGCCAGGGCAAAGGTGAGTATTTCCCCATCTGGAAGGGGATTCTCATCCGCCTTGTCGTGGTATTTTCCTCCTTCACCAAGTCCCGGGTGCGGAATGGCCTTCCGTTCCGGTACGGTACCTTCTTCCGCCTTCTCCCTCACATTTCCAATCTCTATCTTCTCTGCATCGGCAAGGCGCAAAGTCAGTTCATAGCTATGTACCCGCAGTTCCACCGGATCACCCATCGGCGCATATTTTACCATCGTTATATCCGCTTTCGGAATCAACCCCATATCTAAAAAATGCTGGCGCAGCGCTCCTTCTCCCCCGGTAGTGAGAATCGTAGCAGTCTTGCCAATCGGTAAATCTTTTAAAGTCATTTTTCCCTCTTTCTGACGCACTCACTGCATCATTCTGGTAGATTTAAAAATTACCATTTTTTACAATAGTAATTTCAACCGTTCTTATTTAGCCAAAAGCGACAAAACCTTTGGCCTCGCGCCTTTCTCATATGTAAATCCAAGTGCAAACCGGATAATCTCTGGTAAATAATATTTCTTCTCCAAGATTGCCATATATCCCTGGCTCTCCAAACGCGCGATTTCCTCACCCGTCAGACTGATTTTGTCAAGAGTAAGCGGCAATCTTTTATTCTCCTCATCCATATCTTCAAATTTTTTAAGTATTTTGTAAATCGTTTTCATTTCCTCTTTTATCTCTTTAAACTTACCTTTTGAACATTCCGGAATGGCCTTTCTTATCCCAGAAGGTGTCAAGTATCTGTCACGGTAATTTAACTTCCCTTCCAGTGAAGCATCTGCTGCAAATTTTAAAAACCTTACAATATCCCTGGCCTGTAACTGTCCTGTAAAGTCAGAAAGAACTCCTATAATCCACCGTGACGACACCGCTTCTCTGGAATCACGGTTTCCAAGCTTCTTTCCCCATAAAAGTTCCAGACGCTCTTCCAGGGCTTCCCTAGTTGATTTTAAAATATCAATGTTTTTTCCAAACGCCGCATTCGCCTGAGAAGCAATCCACAATGCCAGACGAAGCGCCTCTGTTGGCGTCCATTTTAGTTCATAACGGGAATACTGGTTTTTAAACTGCTCAAAATTCATCCCGATTGTCTCTTCTACCATATCTTTTCTGGCAAAAATGATAATTCCTATATTGCCGAATTTAAGATTCCTCAATATGTTAATCACATTCCGGCATAAAGAACGCACCGCATCCTTCCAGCTTTCCTGAGCTTTATCCTGTATATCCGTATATAAGTCTTCCAGGCCATCCACAAGAAAAACTATCTTTTTCTTCTTCTCCTCCAAATACCCATCCAGTTCTTCCAGATTCGTGAAATT
>Ga0137310_101358_pt1 | contig 15548 bp, 15 predicted proteins | sample NAcewiD2O_June_2_FD_97183 | JGI IMG/M metagenome (GOLD analysis project Ga0137310, IMG submission 97183) | Mouse cecal microbial communities from Vienna, Austria - N-Acetylglucosamine amended D2O_June | ecosystem: Host-associated > Mammals > Digestive system > Large intestine > Cecum | place...
CAGCTGCACCTTGGAGCCGATGGCCTTGGTGAGCATGGCCCAGCCCTCCCAGTCGTCCTCGGCCATGCCGTCCTCCAGGGAGATGATGGGGTAGGTGTCGGCGAACTTCTTCCACATGTTCACCAGCTGCTGCTGGGTCATCTTCTTGCCGGACTTGGGCTGGACGTAGCACTTCTCCTCGTCGTTCCACCACTCGGAGGAGGCGGCGTCGATGGCAATCATGAAGTCCTCGCCGGGCTTGTAGCCGGCCTCGGAGATGGCCTGCACGATGACCTTCAGGGCGTCCTCGTCCTTCTTCAGGTTGGGGGCGTAGCCGCCCTCGTCGCCCACGCCGGCGGCGGGGGTGCCGTTGTCCTTCAGGGTCTTCTTCAGCTGGTGGAACACCTCGGCGCACATCTGGAGGGCCTTCTTCCAGCAGCAGGCGCCCACGGGCATAATCATGAACTCCTGAATCTCCACGTTGTTGGTGGCGTGCGCGCCGCCGTTGAGGATGTTCATCATGGGGACGGGCAGGGTCTTGGCGTTGACGCCGCCGATATAGTTGTAAAGGCTGGTGCCCATGCTCTCAGCGGCGGCCTTGGCCACGGCCAGGGAGCAGCCAAGAATGGCGTTGGCGCCCAGGCGGCCCTTGTTGGGGGTGCCGTCCAGCTCGATCATGGCCTTGTCGATGGACACCTGGTCCAGGGCGTTCATGCCGATCAGGCACTCGGCCAGCTCGGTGTTCACATTGCTGACGGCCTTCTCCACACCCTTGCCCAGGTAGCGGTCCTTGTCGCCGTCGCGCAGCTCGCAGGCCTCGTGCACGCCGGTGGAAGCGCCGGAGGGCACGGCGGCACGGCCCATGGTGCCGTCCTCCAGGACGACCTCCACCTCGACGGTGGGATTGCCGCGGGAGTCAATAATTTCACGGCCGAGGACATCAACAATTTCAAGCATCTGTTTCATGGGAATCAAGCTCCTTTCAATTTTCGCAATCTCATAATGGTGCAAATCCCTCTGTAGGGGCACACACCGCGCGCCCGAAGGGGATGGCCGGGGGCCGGGCGCATGGTGTGCGCCCCTACGCAAGGGGACGGGGACAGGTGGTTATTTTACAATCAGGGTCTCGCCCGTCATCTCAGCAGGCTTGTTCAGGCCCATCAGGTCCAGCATGGTGGGGGCCAGGTCGGCCAGGCGGCCGTCCCGCAGCTTCACGTCCGCGCCCACCACGCAGCAGGGCACCAGGTTGGTGGTGTGGGCGGTGAAGGGGGAGCCGTCAGCCTCCGCCATATGCTCGGCATTGCCGTGGTCGGCGGTGATGATGGCCACGCCGCCCATCTCCCGGGTGGCTGCCACCACCTGGCCCACGCCGTCGTCCACCGCCTCGGCGGCTTTGACTGCGGCGTCGAATACGCCGGTGTGGCCCACCATGTCGCAGTTGGCGAAGTTGAGGATCACCACGTCATACTTGCCGCTTTTGATGCGCTCCACCGCCTCGGCGGTGACCTGGGGCTGGCTCATTTCAGGCTGGAGGTCATAGGTAGCCACCTTGGGGGAGGGGATGAGGCAGCGGTCCTCGCCGGAGAACACCTGCTCCATGCCGCCGTTGAAGAAGAAGGTGACGTGGGCGTACTTCTCCGTCTCGGCGATGCGCAGCTGGGTCATGTTCTGCTGGGCGATATACTCCCCGAAGATGTTGTTCAGGCTCTCCTTGGGGAACGCGATGGCCACGTTGGGCATGGACGCGTCGTAGGAGGTGGTGCACACGTAGTTCACGTGGAAGAAGCCCTTTTTGCGCTCAAAGCCGGTGAAATCGGGATCTACGAAGGTGCGGGTGATCTCCCTGGCCCGGTCGGGACGGAAGTTCATGAAGATGATGGCATCCCCCTCGCCGATCTCCGCGTTTTCGGCGGTGACGACGGGCACCACGAACTCGTCGGTGACGCCGGCGTCATAGCTGGCCTGCATGGCCCCCACCGGGTCGCCGATGAAGCGCTGCTCGCTTTCGCCGTACACCATGGCCTTATAGGCGCGCTCCACCCGGTCCCAGTTGGTGTCCCGGTCCATGGCGTAGTACCGCCCGGAGATGGTGGCGATCTGGGCCCCGTACCGGTCGCAGGCCTGCTTCATCTGGGCCACAAAGTCCTTGCCGGAGGTGGGGGGCACGTCGCGCCCGTCCATGAAGCAGTGCACGAAAATCCTGGGGCAGCCCAGGCCGTGGGCCATCTTCACCGCCGCCTCAATGTGGGTGATGTGGCTGTGGACGCCGCCGTTGGACATCAGGCCGTAAATGTGGACCGCCTTCCCGGCGTTTTTGGCCGCCAGCATGGCGTCCTTATAGGCGGGGTTCTCAAAAAAGTCCCCGTCCTGAATGGCCTTGGTGATCTTGGGCAGATCCTGGAACACCACCCGGCCTGCGCCGATGTTGGTGTGGCCCACCTCGCTGTTGCCCATCTGGCCGTCGGGGAGCCCAACGTCCAGCCCGGAGGCGGACAGCCTACAGGTGGGGTTCCCGGCGAAAATGCGGTCCAGATTGGGGGTGTGGGCGGCCTTGATGGCGTTGTCCCCCGCCGCGGCGGAGGTGGACAGCCCATAGCCGTCCATGATGATGAGTGTGGTAGGTGTTTTCATTCAAATACCTCTTGTCATGCCGCTCCATGGGGCCCCCACAAAGCCGGAATCTGGCTTTGTGGGGAAAGGAGCCGCAGCAAAATAAGTGAGCTTTCGCCAAGGGCGGAAGCGAACGATATGGCGCTTGCGGCGACGCTGTCACGCTCGGATTGGACGCGCTCTTCCCGGCGGCTTCGCTCCGACTCGGGTTGGCCTCCGGGCCGCTGCGCGGCCCTGCGCCCACCCTCGCCCCGATCCATCCGCCGGGGCGCGTCTATCCTCGCGCTTCTTATTCCTGGTTGGCCGCGTTAATAATGGCCATGAAGTCGTCGGGCTTCAGGGCCGCGCCGCCGATGAGCCCGCCGTCGATGTCGGGCTGGGCCAGCAGCTCGTGGGCGTTCTTGGCGTTCATGGAGCCGCCGTACTGGATGGTGACGGCGCGGGCCACCCGGGCCCCGTACTGCTTGCGGATGATGGTGCGGATGTGGGTGCACACCTCGCCCGCCTGCTCGGCGGTGGCGGTCTTGCCGGTGCCGATGGCCCAGATGGGCTCGTAGGCCACCACCACCCGGCGCACCTGGCTCTCGTTCAGCCCCGCCAGGGCCACCTTCACCTGGTAGGAGATCAGCTCGTTGGTGACGCCCAGCTCCCGCTGCTCCAGGCTCTCGCCCACGCACACGATGGGCCGCAAACCGGCCTCCAGGGCGGCGTGGACCTTCTTGTTCACGGTGAAGTCGGTCTCGTTATAGTACTGCCGCCGCTCGGAGTGGCCGATGATGACATACTTGGCGCCCACGTCCTTGAGCATCTCCACCGTGACCTCGCCGGTAAAGGCGCCGCTGGCCTCGTAGTGGCAGGTCTCGCCGCCGATGGACACCCGGGTGTCCTTGAACAGGCGCACCGCGCCGGGGATGTTCACGCCGGGGACGCACAGCACCACCTCGCACCACTTATGGCGGCCAAGCTGGGGCTTGATGGCCTCGGCGAACGCCTTGGCCTCGGTGAGGGTTTTGTTCATCTTCCAGTTGCCGGCGATGATGGTCTTGCGGTACTTGAGGTTCATTTGTGGAACTCCCTTCTTTTATTTGAAAAAGTGTGTTTATGCGTCCAGCAGGCAGGCTACGCCCGGCAGCTCCTTGCCCTCCATGAACTCCAGGGAGGCGCCGCCGCCGGTGGAGATATGGGTCATCTTGTCGGCGTAGCCCAGCTGCTGCACCGCCGCCGCGCTGTCGCCGCCGCCGATGATGGTGATGGCGCTGGTCTTGGACAGGGCCTCGGCCACGGCCTTGGTGCCCGCGGCAAACTTCTCAAACTCGAACACGCCCATGGGGCCGTTCCAGATGACGGTGCCCGCGTCGGCCACGGCGTCGCAATAGAGCTTCACGGTCTCGGGGCCGATGTCCAGGCCCTGCCAGCCGTCGGGGATCTGGCCGGCCTTGACCACATTGCTCTCGGCGTCGGGGGCGAACTTGTCGGCGGTCACGGTGTCCACGGGGAGCAGCAGCTTCACGCCCTTGTCCGCAGCCTTCTTCACCATGTCGTTAGCGTAGTCCTTCCAGTCCTCCTCCAGCAGGGAATCGCCCACCTGGCCGCCCTGGGCGGCGGAGAAGGTGTAGGCCATGCCGCCGCCGATGATGATGGTGTCGGCGATCTCCAGCAGGTTGTTGATGACGCCGATCTTGGAGCTCACCTTGGAGCCGCCCAGGATGGCCACGAGGGGGCGCTTGGGATTGGCCAGCGCGCCGCCGATGAAGTCCAGCTCCTTCTGGATCAGGAAGCCGGACACGGCGGGCAGGTAGTCGGCCACGCCGGCGGTGGAGGCGTGGGCGCGGTGGACCGCGCCGAAGGCGTCGGACACGTACACCTCGGCCATGGCGGCCATCTTCTTGGCCAGCTCCGGGTCGTTCTTGGTCTCGCCCTTCTCAAAGCGGGTATTCTGGAGCAGGAGGATCTCGCCGGGCTTGAGGGCGGCGGCCTTGGCGGTGGCGTCGGGACCCACCACGTCGTCGGCCAGGATCACGTCCTGGCCCAGCAGCTCGCCCAGGCGGGCGGCCACCGGCTCCATGCGCAGCTCGGCCAGGGACTTCTTCCACTTCTCCTCGGTGATGGACGCCTCATCCTTGCCCTTCTCCAGCTGCTTTTTCTTGTAGCTGTCGAAGGTGGCCACCGGCTTGCCCATGTGGGAGCAGGCGATGACCGCCGCGCCCTGCTCCAGCAGGTACTGGATGGTGGGCAGGGCGGCGCGGATGCGCTTGTCGTCGGTGATGACGCCGCTGCCGTCCTTGGCCATGGGCACGTTGAAGTCGCAGCGAAGAAGAACCTTCTTGCCCTTCACGTCAATGTCCTTGACCGTCTTCTTGTTGTAATTCATGGTAATCTAGCTCCTTTCAGTATTACAATTTGAAATGTTATCAGCTTAAAAAACGGGCTCTGCGGGCCCTCCGCTCACGGCGGCTGCGCGCTTCCCGCCTGTCACGCTGCGCCTGTTCGCCACGCGCGGCTTCCCTACGCCTCGGGCTGGCCTCTGGGGCCTGCGGCCCCATCGTCTGCCCTTGCTTCGGTCCATCCGCGCTGCTCACCACGGCTGCGCGCTTCCCGCCGCCATCTCCCCCGTCCCGCTCAGCCCCGGGAAGCCCTGCTGTCTCAGGGCCTCATAGGCCAGCACCGCCACCGAATTTGCCAGATTCAGGCTGCGGGCGTCCCCGCGCATGGGGATGCGGATGCAGCGCCGGGCATGGGCCAGCCGGAACGCCTCGGGCAGGCCCGCGGTCTCCTTGCCGAAGAACAGCCAGCACCCGTCTGAAAACCGGGCCTGGGAATAGTCCTGGGGGGCCTTGGTGGTGGCCAGCCAGAGGTCGTCCACCTGGTTTCGGGAAAACAGCTCCTCCAGGCTTTGGTAAACAGTGAGGTCCACCATCGGCCAGTAATCCAGCCCCGCCCGCTTCACCGCCTTTTCGCTGATGTCAAACCCCAGGGGCTCCACCAGATGGAGGCGGCAGCGGGTGGCGGCGCAGGTACGGGCGATATTGCCGCAGTTCTGCGGGATTTCCGGCTCAACTAACACGATATTGACCATATGTTCCCCCAAATCCTCTCTCGACCATGCACATTATAGACGCTTGCCAAAAAAATAGCAAGAGAAAATGTGGCGAAACCGTCAAAAATTTACCCGTTTTTGCTGGCACATTGAACAGCATCCCTCTGATTTTCCAGATTTTTAGAAACAGGGGCCAGAATTCCCCGGGCCGGGCGGAATTTTTTATCTCCCGTGCAACCCTCCGGCCGGGCGGCGGGTATTGTCAATAGGACGGGCTGAATTCGTGCGGCCCGGCGGCAGAGGTTGCCATTTCCCCCCGCCTGTGCTACAATAGCGGCAAATTGCCGCGGCGGCGCATACAAACGGGGAGGATGAGCGTATGGACACCATGATCATCGGCATTGCCGGGGGCACCGGCTCGGGCAAGACCACCTTGACCCGCAGGCTTCAGGACGCTTTCGGGGCGGACGTATCCGTAGTCTACCACGACAACTACTATAAAAAGCACGTGGGGATGACCTATGAGGAGCGGGCGGCGCTGAACTACGACCACCCGGACGCCTTCGACACCGGCCTGATGGTGGACGACCTTCGGAAGCTGGCGGCGGGGCAGGCCATCCGCAGCCCGGTGTACGACTACTCCATCCACAACCGCTCGGAGGAAACGGTGGAGGTGCGCCCCACCAAGGTGGTTATCGTGGAGGGCATCCTCATTTTCGCCGATCCGGCCCTGCGGGAGCTGATGGACGTGAAGATCTTCGTGGACACCGACGCCGACGTGCGCATACTGCGCCGCATCCTTCGGGACGTGAAGGAGCGGGGCCGTTCTCTGGACTCGGTGATCTCCCAGTACCTCAACACCGTCAAGCCCATGCACGAGCAGTTTGTCCAGCCCTCGCGCCAGTACGCCGACATCGTGGTGCTGGCCGGGGGGCACAACCTGGTGGCGCTGGATATGATTACCCAGCGCATCCGGGGCCATATCGAGAACCGCTAGGCGCTGTTTGAACATTGACGGTGTGCCCGGCGGCAAGGGATTCTTTCGCCAGACAAGGCGGTTTGACGCCAAAATACTTTGTGTATTTCAAGTCAAATCAACGGCATATGGCGGAAAAAGACCTGTCGTTTGGGCATGTTGGCATTTTTCAAACGAGCCCTAGACGCAAGGAAATCCGCCAAACCGGGCAGACTATAGGACGCATGGCGCGCCCTCCGGCCTGTCCCGGCCCGTGCGGTCCGGCGTTTTGGTTCCCGCAGCGCAAAAATTTGATTATTTTAAGGAGAATGCCGTTATGAAAAAGCTCGTTTCCCTGTGCACTGCCGCTGTGCTGTGCCTGACCCTGCTGGCCTCCTGCGCCCCCAAGCCGGACAGCAGCAGCCCCTCCCCCAGCCCCGACGCGGAGCCTGTGGATCTGGCCGCCTTTGCCCAGAGCGTCCAGGAGAACCACCAGTTCGCCTCCCTGGAGAAGGCCGACCCCGCCGACGAGGAGCTGGGCGCCATCATGCTGGAAAACAACTACCCCGGCCTGAAGGACATGGACCTGGAACAGACGGAGGTCTATCTGCCCATGATCTCCTTCAGCGGCGGCGAGCTGGCCCTGGTCCAGGCCAAGAGCGCCGAGGACGCGGCCAAGGTGAAGGAGATCTTCCAGGCCCGCATCGACGCCAAGAGCACCGAGGGTCCGGGCAACTACCCCGAGGAGGTAGAGATGTGGCAGCGCAGCGCCCAGGTGGCAGAAAACGGCAATTATATCATGCTGGTCTGCCACAACGACGCGGACGCCATTGTGGAGGAGTTCAACGCCCTGTTCGCGTAAACGGCGCGGAGCAGGCGGCTGCAAGGGGCTTGGAGCGCAGCGAAGCCGGGCGACGGGGCGCGCAGCGCCCCGCAGGCCGGGCCGGAGTGAAAGCGTCCCGGCGTCAGCCGCCTGCACAGCGCAGTAACATAAGCAATCAAGCTATTAAAGGAGTTCTGTGACATATGAAAAAGCGTATTCTTGCCATGACCCTGTGCGCCGCCCTGGCGCTCTCCCTCCTGGCCGCGTGCAGCGACCGCGCCGCCCAGGAGAGCGTCATCCCCACCGATCCCGCCGTCACCGACGGCCCCCTGGGCGATCCCGACCCCACCCAGGAGCCCTCCGACACCCCCAGCCCGGAGCCGTCCGAGGAGCCCTCCGCCGAGCCCTCCGCCGAGCCCTCCGTGGAACCCAGCGAGGAGCCCTCCACGGGCCCGGTGGAGAACCCCTCCCTCAAGCCCCTGCCCACCACGCCCGAACCCACTCCCACACTCAAGCCCACTCCGGCGCCCACCCCACCCCGGCCCCAACGCCTGTACCGGAGGCCACCCCCGCACCCGAGACTGGGGATGGGGTGGATTTGGCGGCCTTCTATTCCAACATCACCGGCCAGTATGAGTTCGGCTTTTTGGAGCTGGCCTCCACCGAGCTGCTGGACGGCTACTACGCCGGGATGAGCGCCATCGACGCCCAGCAGTGCCTGGTCTATATCACCATGATGTCCATGAATAACGGCGAGTTCGGCCTGGTGCAGGTGAAGGACAGCGCCGATGTGGACACGGTGAAGGCCATCTTCCAGGCCCGCATCGACTATATGGTGGGGGACGGCGAGGGCCCCGGCGGCGCGTGGTATCCCGGGCCCACCGAGCAGTGGACCAATAACTCACGGGTGGTGTCCAACGGGAATTACGTCATGATGGTGGTTCACGAGAACTGCGACGACATTGTGGCGGCATTCAACGCGCTCTTCTGATACCGAATACCCAGGGGGAGCGGCGCTGCCGCTCCCCCTTTCAAAATCAGCCCCAAAATCTTTCCGGCGAGGTGAAGGCCCGTGATATTTTCCAGCCCGTATTTTCTCTTCCTCTACTTCCCCATCGTGCTCACGCTCTACTATATCTCCCCGCTGCGCTGGCGCAATCTGGTGCTGCTCATCGCCAACCTGATCTTCTACGGCTGGGGCGAGCCGGTGTACGTGCTCATCATGTTCCTCTCCATCGCCATCGACTACTCCCACGGGCGCATCGTCACCCGCTGCAAGGCGGCGGGCAATGACAGGGGCGCGCGCATGGCGGTGGCCTCGTCGGTAGTGTTCAACCTGCTGCTGCTGGGCTTCTTCAAGTATTACAACTTCATCGCCGGCAGCCTGGCAACGGCGGGCCTGGGCTTCCTGCCCGTCATTGACAGCCTGCCCCTGCCCGGGGGCTCCATCCCCTTCACCCTGCCCATCGGCATCTCCTTCTACACCTTCCAGACCATGAGCTACACCATCGACGTGTACCGGGGGGACGCCCGCTGCCAGAAGAACATCGTCACCTTCGGCGCCTTCGTCACCCTGTTCCCCCAGCTCATCGCCGGGCCCATTATCAAGTACAAGGACCTGGACGGCCAGCTGGAGCACCGGGACCATACGGTGGAGAAATTCGCCTCCGGCGTCCAGCGCTTCACTGTGGGCGCGTGTAAAAAGGTTTTGCTTGCCAACGCCCTGGGCCCGCTGTGGGATGTGTATCTGGCCACGCCCTCCAGCCAGCTCACCACCCTGGGGGCGTGGCTGGGCATCGCCGCCTTCTCCCTCCAGCTCTACTTCGACTTCTCCGGCTACTCGGACATGGCCATCGGCCTGGGGCGGATGCTGGGCTTCGAGTTTTTGGAGAACTTCAACTACCCCTATCTCTCCAAGTCGGCCAGCGAGTTCTGGCGGCGCTGGCACATCTCCCTGGGCAGCTGGTTTCGGGAGTACCTGTACTTCCCCCTGGGGGGCAGCCGGGTAAGCCGGGGCCGGATGGTGTTCAATCTGCTCATTGTCTGGGCGGCCACCGGCATCTGGCATGGGGCCAGCTGGAACTTCCTGCTCTGGGGCCTGTACTGGTTTGTGTGGATCACGCTGGAAAAGCTGTGGCTGGGCAAGGCGCTGGACAGGATCCCCGGGTGGCTGGCCCACGTGTACGGCATTGTCATCGCCGTTGTGGGCTGGGCCATCTTCGCCGTGGAGGATTTCTCCGCCATGGGCCCGTACCTGGCCGCCATGTTCGGCTTTGGGGCGGGGGCGCTGGATGCGGATTTCCTCTACTATCTGCGCAACTACCTGCCCATCCTGGCCATCGCCATCGCGGCCGCCACGCCGCTGGGCAAAAGCCTCTGGCGCAGGCTGCCGGAGCGGGCGCGGCTGGCCGCCTTCCCGGTGCTGATGCTGGCGGGGCTGGTATTCACCACCGCCTACCTGGTGGACGGCACCTATAACCCGTTCCTGTATTTCCGCTTCTAAGGAGGTGTCGGCATGAGCAAAAAATATTCCACTTTCATCACCGCGCTGTTCTGCCTGTTCCTCTTCGGCTTTGGGATTGCCCTCATCCTCTCCCCCAGCCGGGACTTTTCCGACCAGGAGAACCGCTACCTGGCTCAGTTCAAGGCCCCCACGCTGAAAACCCTGCGCTCGGGGGAGTTTATGGAGAAGTTTGAGGACTATGTCACCGACCAGTTCCCCCTGCGGGACCAGTGGATTCAGCTCAAGGCCCTCTCGGAGCGGGCGCTGGGCAAGCAGGAGAACAACCGGGTCTATTTCGGCGCCGACGGCCAAACCCTGTTCGCCCAGTTTAAGGCCCCCTCCGGCGATGAGCTGGAGCAGAAGGTGGGCTTCGTCAACAAGCTGGGGGCCAACCTGGACGTGCCGGTGTATTTCTCCCTGGTGCCGGACAAGAGCTTTGTCCTGGCGGACCTCCTCCCCCCCAACGCCCCCAGCGTGGACGACGGCTCCACCATTGAGAAGGCCCAGGCGCTGTGCGGGGACAAGGTAACGTATATCGACCTGCGGACTATGCTGACCGGGGAACGGGACGCGTTCTACCGCACCGACCACCACTGGACTACCATGGGAGCCCGGCTTGCGTTCCAGCGTCTGATGTCGGGGATGGACCTTGTCCGTCCGATAGCGGCGGAGGATCTGAACGGGCTGTCCTACCAGGGGCTGTCCTACACCGAGGTGAGCGGCAGCTTCTACGGCACCACCTACTCCGCCTCCGGGGCGGGCTGGGTGGAGCCGGACAGCATCTGCACCGTCATACCCGAGGGGGGCACAAAAGGGAACGTCACCGTCACCCGCTACCCCGAGGGCGCGCCCATCGAGGGCGGGCTGTACTACCCGGAAAAGCTGGCGGTCAAAGACAAGTACGCCTACTTCCTGGGGGGCAACCAGCCCTTGTGCGTCATCAAAAATCCCGACGCCGCCAGCGGGAAGCTGCTGGTGATCCGGGACTCCTATGCCGACTCCCTGGCCCCCTTCCTGGCGGAGGAGTTCCAGGAGGTCCACCTGTTCGACCTGCGGTATAACAACCTGTCTCTGAAGCAGTACGTGGCGGACAACGGCATCGGCCAGGTGCTGGTGCTCTACTCCGCGGCCAACTTCTCCACCGACCAGAACCTGTTCAAGCTGGGGATGTAACCCCGCTCCCCCGGCTTCGACGGGAACCGGCGGCGCACAGAAGCTGCGCACCGGGCCCGTGCCTGCAAAATCCCCTCCGGCGGCTGCCGGAGGGGATTCGTTTATTTCTTGTCCCGGTTCCTGCGGTACCAGTCCAGCCGGTCGTCCCACCTGCGGCCGCTGGCGCGGTAGTAGATCTCGATGCCCCCCGCGATGGCCGCGAAGATGAGCAGGAAGGCCACCCCAAAGCTCACCCACGCCCAGGCGTTCTCCACCGGGAACCAGCCGAAGCCCACGGCGAAGGCGGTGAGGACGGCCCCGAATACCACAAAGAACAGTACCATGCGCCAGCCGTAAGCCAGTTTTTTGATGAGCAGGCCGGAAAACGCCACCACCTGCATCAGGCCCGACATCACGCCCACCAGCAGCAGGGAGAACAGCGCGGACAGGGACGCGCCCTCCTGCTGGAACGCCCACAGGAAGAAGAGATAGATACACATGGCGGCGGTGTAGTTCAGCGCCGCCCGCTCCTTCACAGCTATCACCACGTCAAAAAATTTTTTCATCTCGCCGCTCCTTTCACAATCCCAGCTTTGCCTTGATGGCGGGGACGTACTGGCGGTTGGCCACCACCACCTCGCCGTTACTCATGGTCAGACGCATCCGCCCGCCGAAGTCGGGGCGCAGCGACTTCACCTGGTCAAAATTCACGATGGCCGACTTGCTCACCCGGACGAAATCCCACCCGGCCAGCTGGCCCTCCAGCTCGTACAGCCGCAGCCGGGTCTCATACACCCCGCCCGCCGTGTACAGGAAGGTCCCCCGGTCCACGGTGTCGATGTAGAGCACCTCCGCCCCGTCCAGAATGCAGGTCTCACCGTCCTTCTCCCCGGTGAGCCGGGCGCCGGCCAGCCGCAGCAGCTCGATGAGCCGGGCGGTCTGGGCGTCCAGCCGGGGACAGCGCACGCTCACCTCCGTCTGCTCCAGCTCCGGGCACTCCTCCACGGTCACTTTCATGGGCGTCATCCTCCTTTCGCAGCTGCACCCTGAGCATACACGACGGCCCCGCCCTTGGCAAGGGGGGCGGACGCAACCTGCCGGAAAGGCCGCCCAAGATACGCAAAACCGGGCGCGGAAAATTTCCGCGCCCGGTCGGAGCGTTTCACGTGAAACATTCGTTTTACAGCAGGTCCTTCTTCTTCAGCACAATTCCCGCCACCACGATGATGGCCACGGAGATGAGCAGCGGCGGCCAGAAGCTCCCCGCGAAGGGCAGCCAGCCCACGTTCATGCCGTAGAAGCTGAACACGATGTTGGGCACCGTCATCAGGATGGTGACGGAGGCCAGCAGCTTCATGATGACGTTGAGGTTGTTGGAGATGACGGAGGCGAAGGCGTCCATCATGCCCGAGATGATGTCGGAGTAGATCTGGGCCATCTCAATGGCCTGGCGCACCTCGATGAGCACATCCTCCAGCAGGTCGTGGTCCTCCTCATAGAGGGTGACGATCCGCCCCCGGAGGATCTTCTCCAGCGTCACCTCGTTGGCCTTCAGCGAGGTGTTGAAGTAGACCAGGGACTTCTCCAGATCCAGCAGCTGGATGAGCTCCTTGTTGCGCTGGGACTTGTAGAGCTGGCGCTCCATGTGGTTATAGGTCTTGTCGATCTGCTTGAGGTAATTCAGATACCGCTTGGCCACCAGCAGCAGGATATTCAGGATAAACCGGGTGCGCTGCTCGGTGCGCACGTCCCGCACCATGCCGCTTTGCAAATCGCGCACCACCGAGGTCTCCTTCAGGCAGACGGTGATGATGTGCTTATCCGTGACAATGATGCCCATGGGCAGGGTGGAGTAGACCACGCCGGTCTCGTCCTGCTCCATGGCGGGGGTGTCCACGATAATGAGGGTGGAGCCGTCCTCCTTGTCGATGCGGGAGGTCTCCTCCTCGTCCAGGGCCGCCCGGAGGAAGGCGGGCTCCACCGCCAGGGTGGCGGCCACGGTTTTCAGCTCGTCCTCGCTGGGGTTGATGAGGTTCACCCAGCAGCCGTCGGTGACGGAGCTGAGCTGGGTCATTTTGCCCTCCACGGTCTTGTGGATGGTCATCATACGCGCTCACACCTTTCCCGGCGCGGTGGAAAAGGGTAAAAAAATCCCCGCCGCGCCCCATGTAAAATCATCCTGTTGACAGCGGCGTCAACAGGCGGCGGGCGCACGGGGAGACAGGGCAAGCTGACTCAGCGGGTGCGCCGTGTGGTTTGTGTACGGCTTTGACTGAACGGATCGCCTGACACGACGCATCTCACTTCCTTTATGGATTTCATTGCCGCCTCTGCGGCTTTTTTTATTATATGCCTTTTCCCCTCCGATTGCAAGGGTAAAATCAGGCTTCCCTCCGATTGGGCTTGCCACCACGCTTGGATTGGCCGCATTACGGGGCGGCTTCCCTCCGGCTCGGACAAAACCCATACGGGCCTCTGGCCCTCCTTGGGCTTTTTGTCCTCGCTTCGGTCCATCCGCCCCTATGCGCCTATCGTCGCGCCAGCAGCAGCGGTTGCAGCTGCTCCCCCCGCACGGCGGCCTCGATGGTCTCGGGCACCAGGGTGAAGTCCGCTACCAGGGAGGCGGGCTTGCCCTCATAGTCGTCCTGGCCGAAGGGGACGAAAGAGACATACTGATAAGGTAGGACAGTTTTTTCAACCAATGTACCCGACAAATTTATAGTGTATGCGGATTTCCCTTTGCTTTTGGCCGTCTACCACCACAGCTTCGCCAATCTCGATTTTTTCAATCAGGTTCGCCAAAAGCTCCCGGCTCAACTCGGACACATCCCGGTATCGCTTCATCAAAGCAACCCATTCTTCCGCGCTGGTGGTCACCTCTTGGACCGTAGACAGTTCCGTTTCGATTTCGGCCAACCGGGCCTCTTTCTGCTTCATCTCGGCCTCATATTTCGGCATGAGTTTCGCGTATATATCCGGGGACACCTCGCCAATCACTTTGTTTTCATACAGCGATTGAATCAGCTTTTCCAGTTCGGCCAGCCTCTTTTTTACAACGCCTTTTTCAGCCTTTTGCAGTTGGTAGGAATCTTTGGACGCTTTCAACTGCTGGGCCTGGATGGCCTCTATCACGCCTTTTTCGTCCATGTCAATCATAGCGACCTTTTCCCGAATATCATTCAAAACAACCTCTTTCAAGGGCTCCTCTGAAATCGTGTGGGACGAACAGGCGGTCTTGCCGCTTTGGTTGAATTTGATGCAAAGATAGGAAATGTATTCCTTGATGATGCCGCCGCTCCGGGGCTTGTGGGCAACATTCCGCTTCATGCCGTACCCGCAATCAGCGCACTTGAGGAAACCGCTGAACAGGCCCACAATCCCGGTATTGGTCGTGCGGGGCTTAAAGCCGCCCCCATCCAACGCCCGGACCGCCTCCCATGTCTCCATGTCTATGATTGGCTCATGGGTGTGCTCGACCCGAATCCACTCGTCTTTCGGCTTGTTCCGCAAACGGTGGTCCTTGTAGGAAATACTGCCCTGCTTCTGCTGCACCATGTTTCCTATATAAACCTCGTTTCGCATGATGCTTTTGACCGTTTCCTGTGCCCACAAATTGCTTGACGGGAACGGGTTTTCCTTCCCCTGGCTTTTGTAAAAATAATCATTTGGCGGCATAATGTGGTCATTGTTCAAACGCCTTGCAATCATCGCATACCCGTTTCCGTCCCTGCGGAGTGAAAATATAAACTGAACAACGGGCGCTGTGACCGGGTCGGGTTCCAAAATGTGCTTGTCCTCTGCTGACTTCCGATACCCGTATGGGGGCCTTTGGCCCATATACATTCCATTTTTCGCGTTTGCTTTCCGAACGGCGCGGATTTTTTTAGAAGTATCTCGGGCGAAGAAATCGTTGAACATATTTCTAAACGAGATACTCACATCGTCCGCCGCGTACAGGGTGTCCACTCCATCGTTCACCGCAATCAGACGGCAGTTGTAGGCGGGGAGAATATCGGTGATAAACTCCTCCGTCTTGCTGTTGTTGCGGCCCAATCGGCTCAGGTCTTTTACAAGCACAAGATTGATACGCTTGCTCTCAATATCCTGTCTCATTCGCAAAAAGCCGGGCCGGTCAAACCGGGTCCCCGACCAGCCATCATCCACGTAGTAGTCTACAACCTCCAAGCCCCGCTCTTTAGCGTACTGCGTCAACAACAACTTTTGATTCTCGATGCTGACCGATTCGCCCTCGGTATCGTCATCCTTACTCAAACGGGCATAAATCCCCGCTTGATAATTCTGTTGTGCAATCATTATTTAACCTCCTGTTGCACAACGCATAGTGTTCTGACCTGTTACAAGATATATTATACACTATGCGCTGCGCTTTTGCATCTCTTTTTCGCAATTTACAATGTATTTTTCATATATTTCTTTCAAATTCCCCTTGCCCGAAAAGACACTGGAAACCCTGTATTTCGTATTGCCG
>Ga0137310_101359_pt1 | contig 15539 bp, 11 predicted proteins | sample NAcewiD2O_June_2_FD_97183 | JGI IMG/M metagenome (GOLD analysis project Ga0137310, IMG submission 97183) | Mouse cecal microbial communities from Vienna, Austria - N-Acetylglucosamine amended D2O_June | ecosystem: Host-associated > Mammals > Digestive system > Large intestine > Cecum | place...
ATCCGGCGCGGGCGCAGGATATTTGAGAGGAGCCGTCCTTAGTACGAGAGGACCGGGACGGACTGGCCGCTGGTGCACCTGTTGGCGATCAACGCCATGGCAGGGTAGCCAAGCCGGGAAGGGATAAACGCTGAAGGCATCTAAGCGTGAAGCCCCCCTCAAGATGAGATATCCCACTCGAGAGAGGTAAGGCCCCTTGGAGACGACGAGGTTGATAGGGCAGGGGTGGAAGCGCCGTGAGGCGCGCAGCTGACTGTCACTAATAGGCCGAGGGCTTGACCAAGGCAGTAAGAGATGGTTGTGTAAAGGATAAAGGGATATGGGAAGTCAGTATGTGGTTTTGAGGGTACGCGTGGAAAGAGAGAGAAGAGGCGCGAGTGGCTCAGTGGTGGAGTATCGCCTTGCCAAGGCGAGGGTCGCGGGTTCGAATCCCGTCTCGCGCTTTACGTTATTTATGAGGAGATCCGGCTGTCGCCGGGTCTTTTGTCATATTGTAAATTTTGTGGCATAGGCCGTGAAAGCGGGAATCAAAAATGAAATTTTCAAAAAGAATCAATCAGCCCCTGTTTTGGACCCTTGCGGTGGTTTTCTATACAGGGTTTATTTTTCATAATTCTCTGACACCGGCAGTAGAATCTTCCAGACAGAGCGGCAGCGTGCTGACCATGGTTTTGTCCGCGGCAGATCGCCTGGGGATTGAAAATGGTTGGATAACCGAGCATTTTATACGTAAAATGGCTCATTATGGGGAGTATACGCTTTTAGGGATCTTGTTGGCCGCTGCTGTCCGGCAGTACGCTCTGGCGGCTGCGGTGGAACGGCTGGCAGAGTGCTGTCTGGGGTTTCTGATTCCATTTACCGATGAGACCATACAGCTGTTTGTGGAAGGCAGATCCGGACAGATCAGCGACGTATGGCTGGATATGGCGGGAGTTTTGACTGGGATTGTGGTTATAAACGGCATAAGGTGGTTTGTAAAGCAAAGAATGGGGAGAGACAGGGGATGAGAAAGAAAAATATGGCGCTGCTTTTGGAGTACGATGGGAGCCGTTATGATGGCTGGCAGCGGCAGGGAAATACGGATAATACCATTGAGGGGAAGCTGGAGAAGATCCTGGAGAGGCTGACCGGAGCCTGTCAGCAGGTCCATGGATCGGGACGGACGGATGCGGGAGTACATGCCGCGGGACAGGTAGCCAATGTCTGTTTGGATACAGACATGTCTGAGGGAGAGATTCGGGATTATTTAAACCGTTATTTGCCTGAGGATATCAAGGTGCTGCAGGTTCGGGAAGTGCCGGAGCGTTTCCACAGCCGCCTCTGGGCAAAGGAAAAGACCTACACATATTATATTGATATGGATGAAAAAAGTTCTGTGTTCGCGAGAAAATATACCTACGCTGTGGGAAAGGGGCTTGATGTGGGGGCCATGGAGCAGGCGGCCGGTTATCTTGTGGGAACCCACGATTTCGCCGGTTTTTGTTCTAATAAAAAAAAGAAGAAGTCCACAGTGCGCGCCATCAAAGACATTCGTTTTCAGGTTTCGAAAAATTGTCTGTCTGTGTCTGTAACAGGAGACGGTTTTCTTTATAATATGGTGAGAATCCTGGTGGGGACCCTGATTGAGATAGGACTTGGAAAACGGACACCGGATTCAGTAAAGGAGGTTCTGGACAGCAGGGACCGCCAGGCAGCGGGCTTTATGGCTCCGGCCAGGGGATTGTTTCTTGTGTCAGTAGTCTATGAGACAGAGATTTTTCCTGTGGAGGTTGAGGAGACGGTCAGATGACGGAACTTCTGGTAAAATGGTTTGTTAAGGATTGTGACAACACAGAAGATGTGAAAGTGAGGACCTCCTATGGAGTACTGTCCAGTATGGTGGGAATCTGCTGTAATCTGCTGTTGTTTACAGCTAAGCTGATCCTTGGGCTTTTCAGCCAGAGTATCTCGGTTATGGCGGACGCGTTTAACAATCTGTCAGACGCGGCCTCCTCCATAATCGGATTTGTGGGAGTGAAGATGGCACAAAAGCCGGCAGATGAAGACCACCCCTTTGGACATGGAAGAATTGAGTATATCTCAGCTTTTATTGTGGCTTTTTTGGTAATACAGGTAGGATTTTCTTTATTTAAAACGTCTGTGGGGAAGATACAAAATCCTCAGGATATGGTATTCAGCGGCAGTACGGTGGCAGTACTGGCGTTGTCCATTGGCGTAAAATTGTGGCTGGGATTTTTTAACCGCTGTCTGGGAAAAAGGATCCGGTCCACAGTGATGATGGCCACGGCAGCTGATTCTTTAGGTGACGTGGCAGCCACATCGGCCGCCATATTGTCTCTGGCTGTCTTTGGCGTTTTTGGTGTCAATCTTGACGGGATCGTGGGTGTGGCTGTGTCTGTGGCCGTGATGGTCGCGGGGGTGAACATTGCCAGGGACACCTTGTCGCCTCTCATTGGCCAGCCTATAGACCCAAAGGTGTACAGGGAGATTAAGGAATTTGTGGAACAGTATGATGGGATCGTCGGGACTCATGACCTGATTGTCCACAATTACGGACCGTCAAAGAGTATGGCCTCTATCCACGCGGAGGTGCCCAGCCATGAGGATATTCGGGTGAGCCATGAGATCGTGGATGAGATTGAAAGAGACTGCCTTAAAAAACTGGGGATTTTTCTGGTGATCCACATGGATCCAGTGGAAACTCACAACCAGAGAATAACCGCCATAAAGGATATGGTGGCTCAGGTGCTTGAGGGGCTGGATTCCAGGTTAGAATTTCACGATCTCAGGGTAGTGGATGGAACCCAGAGATCCAATCTGATTTTTGATCTTGTGATTCCCAGGGATTATAATGAGACCATGCGGGATACACTAAGAACCAGGATTGCGGAGGAGATGCAGAAAAAGGATTCCAGGTTCCGGTGTATTATTACCATGGAGAACAGTTTTTGTGCAGAGAATCCGGAATCAATCTGATGATTGGTGAGGGATAACATGAAGCTTGCGGTGGAAAAGGGTATACATGAGAGAAGCCGGTTGGAGGAGGAACGGCTTTTGTTGCTGATGAAAACCGGAGATCAGGAGGCGTTTCGAAAATTGTATGAGAGGACAGCCAGGAGCATCTACAGCTATGCCCTGTCCATTTTAAAGCATCCCCAGGATGCGGAGGAGGTCATGCAGGACACCTACCTGACCGCGTGGAATCAGGCGGGCCAGTATAAAAGCGAGGGCAAGCCCATGGCCTGGCTGTTTACCATAGCCAGAAATCTGTGCTATATGAGGTTTAGAAGGCAGAGGGATTACCTCCAGGTCAGCTATGAGGAGCTGGAGGAGGAAGAACCAGGAGAATTGTGCCCTCAGATCGAGCTGGCTCCTGAGAAGGAAACGCTTTTAAAAGCACTGTCAGCCCTGGGGGAGGAGGAGCGGAAGATTGTGCTCCTCCACGACGCGGGTGAGATGAAACACCGGGAAATCGCGGAGTATCTGGACTGTCCTCTTTCCACGGTTTTGTCAAAATACCGGAGAGCCTTGAAAAAACTGCAAAAGCTGGTTGACAAAAACGAGATAGGGAACAATAATATTTAGTGAATCATCACGTTAATACAACACAGTATTTTTGGAGGAGCAGAAAAAATGTCAGAACTTTTAACCTGGATCGAGAGAACGATAGAGAAACGAAAAGAGATTCTATTGGATGCCAATGAGAAGATCTGGAGCTATGCGGAGCTGCCCTACGAGGAGAGAAAGTCAGCCAGGCTTCTGTGCGATATCCTCCGGTCGGAGGGATTTGAGGTGGAGGAGGGAGCGGCGGACATCCCAACCTCCTTTGTGGCTGTTTATAAGGCAGGAGAGGGCAAACCGGTGGCAGGCATTCTGGGGGAATTTGACGCTTTGTGGGGATTGAGCCAGGAAGCTGGCTGTCCGAAGAGATCCCCCATGGCAAAAGGCGGTTCCGGCCATGGCTGCGGCCATAACTGCCTGGGGACAGGAGCTCTGGGGGCTGCCCTGGCAGTGAAAGACTATCTTAAGGAAAATGAAAAATCAGGCACAGTAATCTACTACGGCTGTGCCGCTGAGGAGGGAGCCGGGGCCAAGCAGTTTATGGCCAGGGCAGGCCTGTTTAATGGAGTAGACTTTGTGTATACCTGGCATCCCGCCAGCCGCAATGAGGTGCAGCAGACCTGCAGTGTGGCCATTATGGGTGCCAATTTTGAGTTTTTCGGACGCGCCGCTCACGCGGGCGGAAGTCCTCACCTTGGCAGGAGCGCTCTGGACGCGGCGGAGCTTATGAGCGTGGGAGTCAACTATCTGCGGGAGCACATGATCGATAAGGCCAGGATCCACTACGCTTATGTGGATGCGGGAGGCACGGCACCTAATGTGGTTCAGGACCACAGCAAGGTTAAATATGAGGTGAGAGCGCCCAAGGTATCTCAGATGAAAGAACTGTTTGAGCGAGTGGTAAAGGTGGCAAAGGGAGCCGCCATGATGACGGAGACGGAGATGAAATATGAGATCACTATGGCGTTTTCCGATTATGTTCCCAATGACACCTTGGCAGAGATTGCCACAGAGTGCATGATGGAGGTGGGCGCGCCGGGGTGGGAGGACTCAGATTATGAGCTGGCCAGGGCGTTTCTGGAATCCTATGACCCCGTCACTTTGGAGACCATCAAGGCGGGGATCAGGGAGACTTATGGCCCGGAAAATCTGGAGAGAATCCTGGAAAGGCCTTTGGATAGCCAGGTCCATCCATACATAGAAGGAAAGCACCAGTACGAATCCGGCTCAACAGATGTAGGCGATGTGGGATACGCGGTGCCCACCCTGAATCTAAATGTGGCCACCTGCTGTATCGGAAATGTAGGCCACACCTGGCAGATGACGGCTCAGGCGGGGAGCGTACTGGGACAGAAGGGACTATTGACCGCGGCCAAGGCCCTGGCTCTGTCCGTGATCCGTACCATGGAGTCGCCTCAGGTCGTGGAAGCGGCCAGGAAAGAATTTGTGAAAAGGACAGGAGGCGTCTACCACTGTCCCCTGCCGGATGAGGTGAAGCCGCCTGTGGGCAGGTATTGACTTTTATGGGGCGCATAAAAAAATAAAAAAATTTAGAAAAAAGGGTTGACGGATTTCCAGGTATATGGTAATATATATGTCGTCGCTGAGATAACAAAGCGGCGAGATAAAATTGGGCTATCGCCAAATGGTAAGGCAACGGACTCTGACTCCGTCACTTCAAGGTTCGAATCCTTGTAGCCCAGTGTAAAGGTCTTCTGGTGAGCAGGAGGCCTTTTTCTTTGCGTAATCGGGAGAAAAGAAGGTAGGATAGAGAATGGAAATAAAATGTAGCCGTGCGATCCATACAGCAACAGCGGCGAGATTGTTGACTTACCCAACCCCAGGCATTATAATAAAGACAGCAGGGCTGGTGTTATGGCCGAAATAATCTGGAGGGAGAGAATGGGAAATGCCCAAGAAGCCAGTTCAAGATGAAAAAGTGCCGGGGACAGAGTTGTCAGAAGACCAGGGGGACACACAAGACCAGGAAAGCCTCATAAAACAACGAGAGAAAAGAGTTGCCGAGGCCAGAAGCCTGAATCTTTTGAGCAATACGTTCATGACAGTGGCGTTAGATGATAAGCTGGCCTGCCAGCATGTACTGAGAGTGGTGACAGGAATCTCAGACCTGGAGGTTAAGGAAGTCCGTAAACAGTACCGTGTCGCGAAGATCTCTTCCCATGACGCGATACTGGACATTTTAGCGGAAGATGGAAAAAAGAAACTTTACAATTTGGAGATACAAAGATCGGAGACCGTGGATCACGCCAGGCGTACCAGATTCTATGGGGCGATGATAGACAGTGAATATCTGGTAAAGGGAAAAGACTATGACGAACTGCCGGAAACGCATATTATATATATAAGCGAGACTGATCTGTGGAAGGCGGGGAAAACCACATACGAGGTGGAGAAATATTTCAAAGGGACGGATGTGAAATATGATGACGGGATCCATGTGACATATGTGAACGCGGAAGTGGATGACGGAACGGCGGTGGATGAGATGATGAGATATTTTAAAACCGCGGACCCCCAGGATATGAGCCAGGGTGATTTGTCCAGCCGAGTGCGTTTTCTGAAATGTGAGGAAGGAGGCTATGAGATTATGTGCGAGATGAGTGAGAAATGGGTGGCGGAAGGAAGGAAAGAAGGAAGGAAAGAAGGAAGGATAGAGGGAAGGAAAGAGGGGATTACGATAGGTGAGGAAAATAAGGCGAAAGAGATAGCGTTCAGTCTTGCCAATAAGGGAATGAACGCGGAGTACATTGCCGATGTAATTAAGATGAATATAGCGGTTGTGAGACAGTGGCTCGAAGGGGTACCGGTATCGCGATAGGTGGATAAAAGATTAGCGGCTTAAGCGCGCTGAGGCAGTAAATGAAAGCCTTATAGGTCAATTTTTCAAAACGAAGCAGAAAAGTGGGTTATTGGCCAATGTTATGAGTCCCGTAAATTCCTTGAAAATTAAGGAAAAATAGAAACGGAAGCCAGTTAGGGGGAAAGGGAAGGGCTATGCGCTCTGACTCCGCCATTTTCAAGGATTGAATCCTTGTAGCATAGCTGTGAGAGGCAGAAAATACCAGATTTATGGTGTTTTTTGTCTCTTTTTTTGAACCTCTTATTTTTCCGCCAGTCTATTAATTACATTCCGTGCCGCTTCACTTGGGCCATGGGATTTTTACTCTCTGGCCCCGCTGATCTGTCAGGGGGCTGTCTCCGCAATGAGTTGACAGAATGCCGGGACAAGTCTAAAATGGATAAAGCAGGAAGTTTAACGTCAATTCAATAAGGAGAAGTTCATGAGACCGAGAAAAAGAGCGATGACCATGGTGGCAGCCCTTGCTATATCGGCTGTTTTGCCAGGTATGCGGCTATCAGGCAGCCCGGGGACAGTTATGGCGGCAGAGAATGAGGAGGCACAGAGGATGATGGCTTCCCGGGAATGGGAGATCGTGAGAGAGACCAACCGGCTTCGTATGGAAGCAGGCCTGGGACCCCTGTCTGTTACAGCCAGGGTACAGAGAGGGGCGGATATCCGCATAGAGGAGCTTTTACAGGTAAATTCCCATACCCGTCCCAATGGCGAGAATTTTGGCACGGTTCTGGGTGAGGGCGGAAATTATATCGCGGGCGAGAATATCTGCGGCGGATTTTATTCAGCGTCAGAGGCCATGGCCGCCTGGATGAGGAGCGCAGACCACAGAGAGAATATTGTGGATTCCCGGTACTATCATATTGGCGCGAGAAATAAAGATACCTATTGGGAGCAGCTTTTTGTCATCTGTAACGGGAACAACACGGACACCAGGATACTGACAGATGGAGAGACGCCGGTAGTGACAGTGGGAACTTCTATTAACCGGCTGAATTACTTCTTGCGGTTTACCTGCTCTTCATGCGGGGAGACGGCACTTATGCCGGTGATCCGGGAGATGTGTACCGGGTATGACCCTGACAGGGCGGGGCTTCAGACCGTTACGGTGACATACGGAAACTGGACAGGAACATTTCCTGTAAATGTGAGAGAGAAAAATTTTATAGAGGAGATCAGGCTGTCAATGGGTCAGCTGCGGTTAAGGACAAGGGAAAAGCAGAGGATCGGGGCAGAGATATCACCTCAGGATGTGGACAACCCATCTGTGACCTGGAAGAGCACTAACACAAATGTGGCCTATGTGGACTCTGACAACAATATCGTAGGCTTTGCGGCAGGTATCGCGGAGATCTACGCGGTGGCTAATGATGGGGGGAAGAGGGAATCTGACGGATGCAGGGGAAGGATGTACGCGGGTGAGACGACGCTGGATGGCTATTATGTGGACGGAAGCGGCAGATGGGTTCTGTGAACGTGAGGATAAGGAAACAAAGGCAAATGGGCGGGTGCCCAACATTATATTACTGGCAGGAGGGATTGTATGAATATAAAAAGGCTACTTGCGTTTACCCTTGCGGGAACTTTGAGTCTGTCCAATATTAGCTGGGCCGGCATTTCCGGGCCTGAGAGGGAGATGGTTTCTAGGGAGAGAAGGATGTCCGCGGGCACCCCGTCCAACGCGGACACGGAGGCGACGGCATCTAACGCGTTTTTTGATCTGGCCAGGGTATCTGAGGGAGACGAGATCACCTGGGAAGTGGATAGGGAGGAGATTTTCTGTGGAAGCTCCTATGAGGTCAGGGTGAGCAATGACGGGCAGACAAGCCAGGAGGCGGCTCTGAAGATCCAGTGTCCGGATGGCGGGAAGAAGCTTTTGGCTCTTACCATTCCGGCAGGGGGGACAGAGATCATCACGGTCCCAGGAGGAACCTTTTCCGTGCCGGGCATGTACCGCCTGGGCATTGTGGACAAACGGGGAGAGGAAAGAGAGTATACCCGGTTTTTTACGGTCATGGTGAAAAAGCGCTCGTCTATGACAGTGACATTTACGGAATATGCCCTGAACAGGGTTTATAATGGAAAAAGCGACACTTTGATTGGGGAGGTTCCGTCCTCTGCCTTCACGGCCACAGCTGACGGCGAGGCTTTGGAAGGACTGTACCTTACCAACATTTCCTGCGTTTTGGAAGAAGGAGACCAGGCCGGGGAGCCAGGTGTCCACCCGGTGGTGAAGCTGAGTTCAGACCAGTGCGATGACATCAAGGTGACGGCAAATGAATTTGCCTTCCTTGTTATCCAGAAGATTCCCTCTGACCTGTCGTTTAAGCCTCTGAATCTTCCTATAGACGGAAGGGAGCTGGTAGTTGATATCGCCCAGATCAGCAATATTCCGGCAGGGCAGGATATCACCTCTGTGAAGGTGGGGGAGATAAAGGATACTTATTCTTTTGCCTCCCTTCCTGTGGCGGAGGGAACCACCATCCGGTTTTCCCTGGCAAAGTCGTCGGCGGAAAAGGAGATTTCCATCCCCCTTATTGTGGAAGGCACATATTATACCTATGGACAGCGGACTCTGAAGATCAAGGGCACTCTCCAGTCCTATGTGGAGACACGAACGGAAAATGAGATTCGGGAGTATTTTGAGCAGCATCCCTTTGACATGAGAAAACGAGAGACATGGGACATTATGCCTGACCCGGCTGGGGAGATCGCGGGAAAGCTCAGTGAGGAGTCTGTGGAAAACGGACTGAATGCTTTGAATTTCATCCGGTACACGGCAGGTATGGGGGAAGTGAGTATCAACAGCGATTATGAGACATATGCCCAGGCCGGTACGGTTCTTTTACGGCGGGTGGGAAAGCTGGAGCACAGGCCCGCTAAACCAGAGGGAATGTCGGAGAGATTTTTCCAGCTTGGTTACCAAGGAACTTCTGGTTCTAATTTAGGCCTTAACTATACCAATCTGGCTGACAGCGTGATTACCGGCTGGATGAATGATGGAGACTGGAGTAATATCGCGGATGTGGGGCACCGCAGATGGGCCCTGGACCCCGGCCTGAGGGAGACGGGCTTTGGAAGCAGCGGTCCCTACACGGCCATGTATGTATGGGGCAGCAAGAACGATACAGGCGCGGAGTATGACTATGTCCCGTGGCCGGCCCAGACCATGCCGGCAGAGTATTTAATGGGTCCTTGGTCGGTTCTTCTTAAGAAGAACGTGTATACCCCCCGGACGGCAGACGATATAAGGGTTACCTTAGACAGCGACCGAACAGGCCGGATAGTGCTGGGCGGAAGCGGTACGAATACAGGTCAAGTGTATTTTAATTATTCAACAGGAATCTATGGGGCAGGACCGGCTATTATCTTTGATCCCGGAGTGAAATTTCAGGCAGGAGATAAGGTGGATGTGACCATTACCGGACTCACCAACAAAAGCGGGGAAGCTGTCATCATCCGGTACACGGTAAACTTCTTCTCCATGGACATAGAGCTTCCAGAGCCCATCCCGTTGGAGGAGATCCGGCTTAGTGAAGAGTCTGTGGTGGTGGACACTGGCACCTATAAGACCCTTACGGTTTCCATAATCCCCGAGGATGCCACGGACGCGGACCTGGAGGATGTGGTCTGGACCAGCTCCAATCCAGAGGTCGCGGGAGTCCATGGCGGGGTGGTGTCGGGGATCAAGGACGGCACGGCGGTGATCGCGGCAGAGCTTAACGGAAAGAGAGCGGAGTGCGCCGTGACGGTCAGGACCCTGGTCCCTCTTCAGGAGATCCGTCTTGGCGGGAAATCCCTGACTTTGAATACAGGAAAGACTTATCAGCTGACTTTCCAGATGATCCCTGACAATGCCAATGACGTGAGCCCCGATGAAGTACAGTGGTTCAGCGATAACACAGAGGTAGCCTCTGTGGATGAAAGAGGACTTGTGACAGCCAACAAGGCAGGCCGGACTGACATTACAGTCAGGCTGGGAGAAAAGAAAGCCGACTGTGTTGTCACGGTTGTGGACGCGGCCAGGGGAAATGTGTCTGTGCTGGCGGATGGCCGGGAAAAGGCGGTCACTCTGGAAGACGCGGGGGTTTTACAGGCAGGAGAGTCTGTGACGGTCAGATTAAAAGAGGTGCCAGGCAGCGGGGCGGGATATTTTTCCTCCATGCCAGTGGTGGATGGCACAACGGTCCGGTTTGCCTTAAAGCCTTCCGAGACGGCCTTTGAGACCGAGATCCTGCTGGCTCTTGTGGGAGAAGGTTACGCGGAGTACAACAATGAACTTGTGCTGAAAATACAGGCGCTGCCACAGGTTCTGCCAGCGGCCAGGACAAATGATCAGATCCGAGGGTATTTTGACAGCCACAGCTTCCAGACATCAGGGGCTGATTCCTGGAGCGCCATGCCGAACGGGGCAAGAGAGGAAGCGGGAAGGCTTACGAGAGAGTCAGTGGCCAATGGCCTTAACGCTCTGAACTTTGTCCGGTATGTGGCGGGGATCCCCTATAATGTGACCAACAATGAAACTTATGAGAGAGCGGTTCAGGCAGGGACCACACTTTTGACTCAGAGTGACATGGGCCTGACCCACACCCCGGATAAACCGTCAGGCATGTCTGATGAGTTTTACCAGCTGGGCTTTGAGGGAACCTCCTCCAGCAATTTAGGCCAGGGGTACGGCAATCTTGCCCAGGCGGTCATATACGGCTGGATGGATGACGGAGATTCCAGAAACATCGACAGGGTGGGCCACCGCAGATGGTGCCTGAATCCAGGTATGAAACAGACAGGATTCGGCCACAGCGGCGTTTTTACAGGCATGTACGCCTTTGATTCTTCTGGCAGTCAGGAGACCGAGCATTACAATTATGTTCCGTGGCCTGGCCAGAACATGCCCATAGAGTACTTTGAAGGTCCATGGTCCGTCTCCCTTAACCCCGGCATTTACAGCGTAGAAAAGACGGACAATCTGACAGTGACCATGACCAGCGAGAAGACAACGAGGAGCTATGTTCTGGATAAGCGGAACACGGACCCGGCGGGAGCATATTTAAAACTGGCTTCGAGAGGATATGGATTCGGTCCCGCGGTGATCTTTCAGCCTGGAGTGGAATTTGGCTCTGGGGACACGGTGGCGGTGAGGATAAGCGGGCTGAAAGACCGGTACGGCAATGAACTGCCTATTGAGTATTCGGTAAGCTTTTTCACCATGGCAGCCAAGGCGCTTGAGAGTATCCGATTAAACAGCTCTTCCAAAACCATGACAGTGGGCAGCACTTATCAGCTGACAGTAACCATGGTTCCCTCTGACGCCGACGCTTCTTTAGACGATGTGATCTGGACCAGCTCCGATGAGGATGTGGCTTATGTGGACTCGGACGGGGAGGTGACGGCCATTGACCCGGGGACGGCAAAGATCACCGCGGAGCTTGACGAAAAGACAGCGGTCTGCGTCATAACCGTGAGAAAATCCGGCAGCGGCGGCGGTTCCGGAGGAGGCGGCTCTACCGGAGGAGGCGGCGGTTCCGGAGGGGGCGGCTCTACCGGAGGAGGCGGTTCTTCTGGAGGAGGCGGTTCTACTGGGGGCGGCGGTTCTACTGGGGGCGGCGGTTCTTCTGGAGGCAGCGGCTCTTCTGGAGGAGGCGGGGCCTCTTCCGGCGGCAGCGGCGGCTCTGGAGGTCCGGGCGGTTCTTCCACCGCCAGTACAGGCAGTGTTTCCAGCCAGCCCTGGAACCCGTCTCTTCCTGACTATGTGGTGGTGGGAACCTGGACAGAGGCAAACGGCCAGTGGCAGTTTACGGACAGCTCCGGGCAGCGGTACAGAGATAACTGGGCAGCGGTGTACAACCCATATGCCAACACAGCCCTGGGCCAGTCCCCATTTGACTGGTTCCGCTTTGACCAGGAAGGCAACATGATGGTTGGGTGGTTTCTGGATTATGATGGAAGCTACTACTATTTAAATCCTGTCTCCGACGGTACCAGGGGAAAAATGATGACCGGCTGGGTGTGGATTCCGGATCCAGCGGGAGTGAACAAATGTTATTATCTGAATCCTGTGTCTGATGGTTACAGGGGCAGGATGTACAGCAATACCGTAGTTGAGGGCTATACCGTAAATGGAGATGGACAGTGGACGGTAAACGGTGTGATCCAGACCAGATAATCGAACTGGACAATCTGTTGAAAATACTATATAATGGTACTGATTTTGGTTTGAAAGGGATCGGAGAAGATGTATCAGTTTGACAGCAGAGTCCGCTACAGCGAGACCGACGAACAGGGGCAGTTGTCCCTGACCGGCATCCTGAATTATTTTCAGGACTGCTCTACATTTCAGTCAGAGGACCTGGGGATGGGAGTGGGGTACCTGAAAGAGCATGGGAGAGCGTGGTGGCTTACCTCCTGGCAGATCGTCATAGACAGGTACCCCTCCCTTGGGGAGGAGATCACGGTCAGCACATGGCCCTATGATTTTAAAGGAATCTACGGATACCGGAATTTCGCGATCACGGGTTCAGACGGAAGGTATGCGGCCAGGGCCAATTCTCTGTGGTTTTTCTATGATATTGAGAATCAGAAACCGGCCAGGATACAGGAGTCGGATATCCGCGGATACGGGCAGCGGGAACCCAGGCTGGCCATGGACTATGCTCCGAGAAAGATCCAACTTCCCGGACAATATGACCAGAAGGAACCGGTTCAGGTGGCCAGGCATCACCTGGATACCAACCATCATGTGAACAATGCCCGGTATGTAGAGATGGCAAGAGAGTTTCTGCCTCAGGAGATCTGTGTAAAAGAGCTCCGGGTGGAGTATAAAAAAGCGGCGGTCCTGGGAGACTATATAACACCCAGAGTCAGCAGGATTCCGGAAGGATATGTGACGGCTCTGTGCGATCCCCAGGGCAGGCCCCATGCGGTTGTATGGCTGCGGGAATGAGGATAAGAGATGATTGAATTAGGAAAAAGGCAGGTATTGGAGATTGTCCGCAGAAAGGAATTCGGCGTATATCTGGGGGAGAAGGCAGGGGATGGAACCGCTGTGCTGCTTCCAAAGAAGCAGGTTCCGGAAGGAGCGGACATAGGAGACCAGATTGAGGTGTTCATTTACAAGGATTCAGAGGACCGTCTGATCGCCACCACAGGTATGCCCAAGTTGGAGGTAGGCAAGACGGCTGTTTTGAAGGTGAAGGAAGTAGGAAGGATCGGGGCGTTTCTGGACATGGGCCTGGAGAAGGATGTGCTGCTTCCCTTCCGGGAGCAGACCTACGAGATCCAGGCAGGGAAAGACATCCTGGTGGCTCTGTATGTGGACAAGAGCAAGCGTCTGGCGGCTACCATGAAGGTCTACCCTTACATGAGCAGCCAGTCCCCTTACGAGAAGGACAGCAAGGTAACCGGATTCGTCTATGAGATCAACGAGAGCCTGGGGGCTTTTGTGGCAGTGGACAACCAGTACTATGGGCTGATCCCTGCCAAGGAGCTGTTCGGCCAGATCCGTGAGGGAGACACGGTGGAGGCCAGAGTTACCAAGGTGCGTGATGACGGAAAGCTGGATTTAAGTCCCAGGGAGAAGGCGTATCTCCAGATGGACACGGATTCCCAGACCGTGATGAACGCCATTGATGAGAGGGGCGGGGTTCTTCCTTTTAATGACAAAGCGTCGCCGGAAGTCATAAAAAACGAATTTCATATGAGTAAAAACGCGTTTAAACGGGCAGTGGGACATTTGCTGAAAGAAGGCAGGATCAAGATCACAGAAAAGACCATAGAAAGGATATAGGAGGTTTGTCTTGGACTCGATAGAATATTATAATAAGTACGCGGCAAAAGTATATGAGGATACTGTTGATGTGGACATGAGCGAGATCATGGGAGAGTTTTTAAAGCACCTTGAGGAGGGAGACACCATCCTTGATCTGGCCTGTGGTTCCGGGCGGGACACCCTGACCATGTATGAGATGGGGTTTGATGTGACCCCTTTGGACGCGTCGGAGGAGATGTGCAAGCTGGCGGAGATACATACCGGTCTGGATGTGCTTCAGATGACATTTGAAGACATGGAATTTGAAGACGTGTTTGATGGGATCTGGGCCTGCGGAGCTCTGGTTCACGTCCCCAAAAACGAGATGCTGGAGATCCTGGGACGTCTCCACGATGCCCTCTGCGATAAGGGGATATTGTACATGTCGGTGAGGAAAGGAGATTTTGAGGGATTCCGGGGAGAACGATATTTTGCCGATTATACTGCGGACAGCTTGACATCGATGATATCCAGGACAGGTCTTTTTGAGATCATCAAGACGTGGGAGACCGAGGATGCGAGATCCAGCCACGCGGATACCGTGTGGATCAATCTGCTGGCGAGAAAGCGGTGATCACGGGGCGTCAGAACAAGACGGCGGTACTGTTATAAGTGCCGCCGTCTTGTCATGGAGGAAGCTTTTAAAAGTCCGGGGCATGGCCGGGGCCGGTATTGGAAAGAAAGGAGAGACAGATGAAAAGATACTCTGCATTTACAGAATATACGCTTATAGTCGCGGGGGCCTTTATTATGGGGTTTGCCATCAAGAATATGTTTGATCCCATCAGCCTGGTCACGGGAGGAGTGACCGGCATTGCCATCATCTTAAAAAGTCTGGCCGGGATTCCTCTGTGGCTCACCAATACCCTGTGCAATATCCCCTTGTTTTTCGCGGCGTGGAAGATCAAAGGCTGGCGGTTTATCAAAAGGACCGCGGTGGCCACAGGGGCTTTGTCTCTGTCCTTGTATGTGATCCCTGAGATTCCATTTCTCATGGAGGATCTTCTTCTGACTTCGCTGTTTGGAGGGATCATCAGCGGTTTGGGAACCGGGCTGGTGTTTTTGTTCCAGGCCACCACGGGAGGCACGGATATGCTGGCGGCCCTTCTGCAGAGGAAGATGCGCCACTATTCCATCGCCCAGATCATGCAGGTCCTGGACGCGGGGGTGGTGCTGGCAGGGGCGGCGGTGTTCGGGGTCCGGTATGCCCTGTACGCCCTGATCGCCATTTATGGGATCGCCAAGGTGTCCGACGGCCTTTTGGAAGGACTTAAGTTCTCCAAGCAGGCCTACATTATC
>Ga0137310_101366_pt1 | contig 15507 bp, 12 predicted proteins | sample NAcewiD2O_June_2_FD_97183 | JGI IMG/M metagenome (GOLD analysis project Ga0137310, IMG submission 97183) | Mouse cecal microbial communities from Vienna, Austria - N-Acetylglucosamine amended D2O_June | ecosystem: Host-associated > Mammals > Digestive system > Large intestine > Cecum | place...
GACGATCCTGGGGTAGATGTTCCAGCCGGTCAGCAGGATGCTTAAGAGAATCAGCTCCAGCTGGGTCCAGGTCATGGCATCCTCTTTCTCCAGCCCCCAGAGGCCCATCATCCCCATGGTCATGCACTGTCCCAGCAGGCAGATGGCGCCGCCTACAAGGAACGCACGGACCATGTTTTTGCCCAGAGGATGTGTTGGGGTTATCTGCTTCACATATTCGTCGTATGCCTGTTTATTCAGTTCCATATCTGTACTCCTTCTTAAGTGGTTAATGTCATTTTTCAGAAAGCCGGGAAACCAGGAGACCGGGAGAGCAGCGTAGTTCCTGATTTTTCCAGCCCTTCATCCCGGTTCCTTATCCGCTCATCCCCCGCACAAAATACACCAGCGCCCCCAGCATCTTCCCTACTCCCAGAGACAAGATCAGATACTGAAGGCCCACAGCCAGACCGATCCGTCTGTTGATCACCGGCAGTGCCTGCAATGTCTCCGCCAGGGACATGACCAGACAGCCTACGAAGATTCCCACGGACAGTCCCATGGCACCCAGGACCAGATTCCCGCCAAAGCCTATGGGAAATTCATAGATGTCGAGGATATTTCCCAGAATTCCTCCCAGAATGATAATGGTTTCATACAGCCAGATATGGCTGCTGGTATGGGTCTTTCCAATCAGCCGGGGGAAGACACCGATGATGGCCAGAAATGCGAAAACGCCTGCTGCCACGATCCCGCCCGCGCTGACCCCCACAAAGGCCAGAACCAGGGAACGGAGGGGCATTTTTATCCAGTCATTGAACATCAATGCCCCACTCCTTCCGCCCATCGTTCTGAATCAGTGTTTTACTGATATTGTCCTCATAAAGGCGCATTTCCACCTCCAGGGGTGTGGGATCCGTATTTAGCTTCCATTTGGCAAAATGATTGAAAAATGCGATGATCCCGATAGCCAGACCGATAGAATAGGTCAGCTCCAGGATGGTGAATCCGTCGGACTCCCTACCCATGATCAGAAGATAGACCTCGCCGAATACATCCGTCACATTGACATCATTGTTGAAGGTCATGATGGCGAATGCCGCGCCGAAAAAGCACACCAGGCACACAAAGATGGTCTTGCACCACTGCCATACAACCCGGGACGGGCCGGGAGGCTGGTAGTCGATAATGTACTCCACCTTGCCCACATTGTTCACCTGGATGGATGAATCTACAGACTCCAGGAGGCGGATCACGTCCAGGGCATTCTCCACATAACACTTCTTTCTGTCCTCCCGGATGGCCTTTACTTTCTGGACACTGCATTTGTTCTGGATGTTCTGGTCACTGCAGTACACATCTGCCACATCCTTCACCAGAACATCCTTCTCATGAACCTCCGTGATCTCCCTGAGATTCAGATAGACCGTATTGGTGGTGCTCATGCGCTCACCTCCAGCTGGGAGGAATCATCCGGGAGGGGCAGACGGATCCACTCAGCCTTCCGCTCGAAGACCAGCGTACCGTCATGCACCCGCCGTGGCGTTTCCCGGTCCAGACAGTACCAGACTATGGAGCCGATGATCACCATACACAAAAATACGATCACAATCCCGATTCTTCGTCTGAAAAGTTCCATTCTAATCACATCCTTCTCTTAACTGTCCTTTAACGGCATTTGGCTCAAGGATTGCCCCGTCAGCCTGATGCAGTACTCTGCCTGCCGTTTCCTATAGTATGGCAGATTAGCGCTCCAGATATTCCCGCATTTGCCTGAGAATCTTTTTTTCCAGCCGGGAAACCTGGACCTGGGAGATATGGAACTGCTCCGCGATCTGGGTCTGGGTCTGATTATCAAAATATCTCCGCACAATAATATCCCGCTCCCGCTCATCCAGCTGCTCCAGAAGCTGCTTTAACACAAGCTTGTTTAAAAGCTGCTCCTGCTCCTGACGTTCGTCCGGCAGCTTGTCCATAAGGCAGAGATTCTGGTCATCCCCGGCTCCTACCGGACGGTACAGAGATTCCACATCCGCCGCTGCCTCCAGGGACGCCGCCACCTCCTCCTTGCTGGCTCCGGCCTCCCGGGCGATCTCCTCGATCCCCGGTTCCCGGCCCAGCTCCCAGGTCAGACGCTCCCGGATACTGCGGGCCCGGATCGCCAGCTCCTTCACAGACCGGCTGACCTTGATCATCCCGTCATCCCGCAAAAACCGCTTGATCTCGCCGGTAACCATAGGAACAGCATAAGTTGAAAAGCGGACCTCATAATCCATATTGAATTTGTCAATGGCTTTCAAAAGGCCGATACAGCCGATCTGGTACAGATCCTCCAGCTCATATCCCCGGTTGGCAAAATGCCGCACCACACTCCAGACCAGCCCCACGTTTCCTGCAACTACCTTTTCCCGCGCATCTTTATCCCCTTCCTGTGCAAGCCTGATCAACCGCATTGTCTCATCCATATGTATCCGCTCCTATGGTTGAATAGACAAAATGGACTGGATCACCCCGGCAGTACGGCTGGAACGCCCACAGGCAGATACAAGCCTGGACTCCAGGATACTGACAGATCTGGAGATACTGGCAGCTTTCGAGGTACTGGCAGCTTTCGAGGTACTGGCAGCCTTCGAAGTACTTACAGCCTTCGAAGTATTTACAGACTCCGGGATACTGACAGGCTTCGGGATACTGGCAGCGTTCGGGATCCCTCCATCCTGCTCCTGCCGGATCTCCTTTTTCATCTGCACGATGGTCCCCTTCCCCGGTTCCGACTCCACCTGCACCTGATCCATAAATGCCTCCATGAAGGAAAAGCCCATACCGGACCTTTCCCCCGTCTTGTCTGTGGTATAAAGCGGCTCCATGGCCCGCTTCACATCCCGGATCCCGGATCCCCTGTCCTCCACGGTCACCGTCAGCCAGTCCCCCTGGATCCTGCCCTCCAGAACGATGACTCCCTCCCCGTTCTGGTAGCCATGGATCACCGCATTGGTGACTGCTTCCGACACCGCGGTCTTTACATCCTCCACCTGCTCCAGTGTGGGATTCATCCGGCTCATGAACACAGCCGTCACCACCCGCGCAAATTCCTCATTCTCCGACAAACTCTCTATCTCCATACGAAAATGTGCCATAATTGCCTGCCCCTCCTCTCATCCGGCCACTGCCTCGTCCCTGGTATCAAAGTGTTCCATAATCCTGGTGATTCCGCCTACTGTCAGAACCCTGCTTACCTGGTTATTCACCCCATAAAGAGTCGTCTTTCCTCCATTGGCCTTCATCTGCTTGTAGCGGTTTAACAGTATCCCAATTCCCGAAGAATCCATGAACTGGGTCCTGCTGAAATCAAAAACAATCTTATTGATATAATTCTCCGCCAGAAGAAGATCCGTCTCGTATTTCAGATTCCTGCAATTATGATGATCAAACTCCCTGGGCAGATGGATGATCAGAATCTGCCCGCATGCTTCATATGAAAATGTTTTCTGCGCCATTGTTTTCCCTTTCTGACTAATATGCCCCATCTGCAGATTCACAGCCCTCCAGATATCCAACAGCTGCACGAAAGTATGTCTAAAGCAGCAGATAGGCACGGTTCATTTTTTCCACGAAAAAAAGATACGACAGACTATTTCCATCGTATCTCTTCTTTCGTACTTTTTATTTGATTCCGAACGTACCTTATACTCCTTTTCTCACAGCTCTGGCCGCGGCATAATCTGCCCCTGATAAACCAGAACAGAACATCCTTCAATATCCCCTCTGCTCCTTGGCCAGCGCCGCATACTCCGAATCCGGATAATTCATGATCACATCCCCGAAATACTGGTTAGCCGAAGCCGTATCCTCCTGCCCCTGGTAGACCATCCCCAGCTTGTAAATCACCTCCGGGTTGTCTCCTTTAAGGGTCAGACTCTTCTGGTAAAGATCAATAGCCTGGGCAGCGCCGCCAGCCGTAGCAGCGGCAGCGTCCCCCATCTGGGCCAGCAGCACATAGGCCTTATCCGCCATATCCTGCCGCAGCCAGCTCACTGTACTATCCAGTACCCCGTCCGTCAGCACGGAAAAATCCGTCTCCACATAGATTCTGGCCGCTGTATTCATATCCTCATTCCGGTATGCATCCAGAATCTGAACCAGCCTCTGGTACTGGCTTAAGATACCATTGTTGTCGTTGACCACAAGATTCAGACTGTTCTCCGCATCCGCCTTGGCCTGTCTGGCATCCTCCACCTCCTGCTTCATACTGTCAATAGTCAGATTCAGGCTGTTGATCTGCTCCAGATACTTGCGGATCTCCACATTGTGAGTCTGGCCCAGAGTCTCCCTGCTGGCCGGCATCACCAGGAAAAAGATGACCGCCGCCCCCAGAACCAGACCTGCCAGAATATTGAGTACTGACTGCCAGCCTGTATTCTCCTTGTAGGTAGGCGGCATGATAATATCGTCATCCTGCATCTGCCTATGGGAAAATGCATTTTTCAGCTTCCGCCTCTCGACCTCTGCCCGTCCCGTATTGTGTTTGACAATGGTCATAAACCGTTGACAGTCCGGGTTGTACTGGTCCACCTTGAGTGCCTGGTAAAGGCTTCTGCCTGCCTTTGTATAATCCTCATGCCGGATATACAGAAGGGCCAGAAGCTTCTGTGCTTTCAGATAATTGGGCACCTCCTCCACAAGCCGCATCAAAAGCAGTATAGCCAGATCCTCATTGTCGCTTTTGGCATACCCCAGGGCCTGGTTGTATTTTTTCGCTGCCTGGTCTGCTGTCTCCAGATACCCCCGGGCGTCATAAAGCTTCCTCAGGTATTCCTCTGCCAGATTGTCCCTTTCCTGAAAATTCAGGCTGATGATCCACTGGGCCAGAGCCGCCGCCACCTCACCGATCTCATTGTAGATCAGTCCAAGAAGATTGCGGGCGTCTGTATTGTATTTGTTAAAACGAAGACTTTTCTTCAGCACTTCCACGGCTCCGGTCATGTCCCGGTTCGCCGCCTTCTCCAGCCCTCTATTGTAATATCCATTGGATATTCTGCGGTTTCTCATTCCTGCATCCATTGTACGACTCTCCTGTAACCGGCCGCTGTCCTGCAGAATCCTGCCGTGACTCCCGGATTTGCCAAAAGGCTACCGCCACATCCAGATCCCCGCAGACAGCCTGTCCCGGCTATAACTTATTCCCTGCTCTCCCTTAAAAGCTCCACCATCAGGTCTGTCATATCCGTAAGATCCTCTCTGCCTATGGCATCCTCCACCTCACCGATCTCCAGACTGGGACGGAAACGTTTAAGCTCCTCCTCAAAATCCAGCATCCCATACCTCCTTCATAACCTTCAAATGCATTCGAGAGCCTGTTGCCTGCAGCATTTCCGGATCTCCCCTATGAGATAGAGGGATCCCACCACATAGAGTCTTTCCTGCTCCTTCCTGCCCTTCACCGCCTGGGCAAATGCTTCTCTTACTGTCCCGGCTTCTGTCACCCGGCTGCATCCCGCCTCACGAAACCGGGCTGCCAGAAGCCCCTGGTCTGCGGCCCGCCCGCTATCCAGCCGGGCCACCGTAACCTGGGCAATATTCAGTCCATCCCGCAAAATCCGGATCATCTCTCCATAATCCTTGTCCGAGACGGCTGCAAACAGAAGGCGGACCGGACTGTCTCCCTCCCGCGCTTTTACCGCCCGGACAAAGGCCCGGATGCCTCCCGGATTGTGGGCGCCGTCCAGCCAGATGCCCGGGGCCGCCTCCTCCATCCGGCCAGGCCAGTGTACTGCCCTTAATGCTTCCTGGCAGAGACTTTCTGTAATTCCCGGAATTTTCAAAACCTCCACAGTTTTAAGGGCCAGAGCCCCGTTCATCCTCTGGTACGGGGCCATGAAGGAGACTTTATCCAGAATCTCTCTCCATGTCCCCTTCCGGGTTAATGACTGCTCGTCCACCGGACTGCCGACACACCCCAGAGCCAGGAGCCTTTCCCGGATCACTGCCGACGCTTCCGGCAGATTGTCGTCATAGATAACCGGAACCCCTGCCTTGATGATCCCCGCCTTCTGGGCTGCGATCTGGGGGATCGTGTCCCCCAGATACTGGGTATGATCCAGGCTGATAGAAGTGATCACACAGGCTGCAGGATGCCGGATCACATTGGTAGTATCCAAAAGCCCTCCAAGTCCTGTCTCCAGCACCACATAGTCCACCTGCTCCTTTTCAAACAGCACCATGGCCATGAGAAACAGAAACTCGAAAAAAGCAGGATGGCAGCATCCCTCTTTGGCCTTTTGCCGGACAACCGGCAGCACCTGATCAAATATGCCCTGGAACTCTTCCTCTGAAACCATCTCTCCATCCAGAAGGAAACGCTCCCGGATATCCTCCAGATGGGGGGATATGAAGGTTCCCACCCGGAATCCGGCCCTGACGAGAATAGCCGTCAGATCCGCGCATACAGATCCCTTGCCATTGGTTCCGGCCACATGGATGATCTTCAAACGGCTGTCCGGGTTCCCCAGCTCTGTAAGGAACTCCCTTACCTGGCTCAAAGTATTTTTCTTCTTTGTCCACATAGGAATACCCAGGAGATATTCCCTCGCATTTTCCCTTTTCAAGCTGACTCCTTGTTCTTGGGAGAAACGTGCCGCCGACACCCTTCTCCCACATACTCAGGCACACGGAAAACCTCACTGGCATGTTCTCCGCATATCACTTCATTATATGCCTGGTGATTCCAGATTATGACATAAAAAATGTAACACTTGCATATTTTCTGAAAGCCCTTTATCCTTCCAGATGCGCCAGCCGCTCTTCTACCTGAGCCATCATCTGGGTATATTTCTCCTGTTTGGCCTTCTCCTCCTGGATCTTGGCCTCCGGCGCCTTGCTGACGAACCGCTCATTGGACAGCATACCGTTGACCCGGGCCAGCTCCTTTGTGAGACGCTCCTTTTCCTTCATCAGCCGTTCCTTCTCCTTTGCCACATCCACCAGCTCTGCGAAGGGCATGTAGATGGCAGCCTGGTGGATCATGGCAGACACCGCGTCCTCACCGATTCCGGTCTTGTCGGTCTGGATGCACACCTCGCTGGCGCCGCCCAGAGTGGCGAAGAATACCCGGCTGTGCTCAAAGATATCCAGAACCTCCTGGTTCGTGGACACCACGTACACCCTGGCCTTGCGGCTTGGGGGAACATTCATGGAGGTACGCACATTGCGGATACCCCGCACTGCCTCCTTGATGGTCTCAACCGCATGCTCCTCTTTTGTGAAGCTCCAGTCCTTTCGGTACTCCGGCCAGGAAGAGATCATAATGGACGGCTCTACGTCCTGGAGGTTGCAGAAGATCTCCTCCGTAATGAAAGGCATGTAGGGATGCAGAAGCTTCAGGGACTGGATCAGCACCGTCCGCAGCGTCCAGATCGCCGCCGCCCGGGTGGTATCCTCCTCATTCCAGAGACGTGGCTTTACCATCTCAATATACCAGTCACAGAACTCCTCCCAGATAAAATCATACACCTTCTGGAGGGCAATGCCAAGCTCATATTTGTCCAGATTCTCCGTCACATCCTTTGCCAGGGTATTGCCCTTACTGAGGATCCATTTATCTGCCATGGTAAGGGCTGACAGAGGAACCTCCTCCACGGTCGCCTTCTCCATATTCATCATAATGAACCGTGACGCGTTCCACACCTTGTTGGCAAAGTTGCGGCTGTTCTCCACACGCTCCCAGTAGAACCGCATGTCGTTGCCCGGTGCATTGCCTGTGACCAGGGTCATGCGCAGCGCGTCCGCGCCGTACTTGTCCACCACCTCCAGGGGGTCGATGCCATTGCCCAGGGACTTGCTCATCTTGCGCCCCTGGCTGTCCCGCACCAGACCGTGGATCAGCACCGTATGGAAGGGACATTTGCCCGTCTGCTCGATCCCGGAGAACACCATGCGGATGACCCAGAAGAAGATGATGTCATAGCCGGTCACCAGCACATCCGTGGGGTAGAAATACTTATATTCCTCTGTCTCCTCCGGCCAGCCCAGGGTGGAAAATGGCCACAGCGCCGAGGAAAACCAGGTATCCAGGGTATCCTCGTCCTGCTCAAAATGGGTGCACCCGCACTTAGGGCATTTCTCCGGCATGGCCTTGGCCACCACGATTTCGCCGCAGTCCTGACAATAATAGGCCGGGATCCGGTGCCCCCACCAGAGCTGTCTGGATATGCACCAGTCACGAATGCCCTCCAGCCAGTGAAGATAGGTCTTGCCGAAGCTTTCAGGAACGAACTTCAGCTCGCCGGTCTTTAATGCCTGGATCGCCGGCTGGGCCATCTCATGCATCCGAACAAACCACTGCTGCTTCACCATAGGCTCCACCGTAGTCTTGCAGCGGTCATGGATTCCCACGTTGTGGGAATGGGGAACCACTTTCACCAGAAGTCCCTGGGCCTCCAGATCCTTTACAATCGCCTTCCGGGCTTCATAGCGCTCCATGCCGTCGTAAGGACTGCCCGGACAGTCAATGGTGGCGTCGTCGTGCATAATGCAGATCTCGGGAAGATCATGGCGTCTTCCCACCTCAAAATCATTGGGGTCATGGGCCGGTGTGATCTTCACACAGCCCGTACCGAATTCCTTATCCACATAGGAATCCGCCACTACCGGGATCTGACGCCCCGTCAGGGGAAGCTCAAGCATCTTGCCCACCAGATCCTGGTACCGCTCGTCTTCGGGATTCACAGCCACTGCCGTATCCCCAAGCAAAGTCTCCGGACGGGTGGTAGCGATCTCCACAAACCGCCCTTTTTCCCCGACAATGGGATAATTGATATGCCAGAAGAAGCCGTCCTGCTCTTCGTGCTCCACCTCCGCATCGGAGATGGAGGTCTGGCACACCGGGCACCAGTTGATGATCCTGGAACCTTTATAGATATAGCCCTTGTCGTAAAGCCTGGTAAATACCTCCAGCACCGCGTCGGAACACCCCTCATCCATGGTGAACCGTTCCTTGTCCCAGTCTGCGGAGGACCCCAGCTTGTAAAGCTGGCTGATGATCCGGGTGTTGTACTCCTTCTTCCAGTCCCAGCAGGCCTCCAGGAATTTGTCCCGGCCCAGGTCCTGCTTGTCAATGCCCTGGCTCTTTAACTTGTCGATGACCTTGACCTCTGTGGCGATGGCTGCATGGTCTGTCCCTGGCTGCCAGAGGGCCTCATAGCCCTGCATCCGTTTGTACCGGGTCAGGATATCCTGCAGGGTATTGTCCAGGCCATGGCCCATGTGGAGCTGCCCGGTGATATTGGGCGGCGGCATGACGATGGTAAAGGGCTTCTTTCCCTCCCGCTTTCCACGGGCCGCATCTGCCCGGAAATACTTATTGTCCAGCCATTTCTGGTACAGCTTCCCTTCAATAGCCGAAGGATTGTAGGTTTTCTCCAGTTCTTTCATCTGTCATTCTCTCCTTAATTTTTGTCGGAAAACAAAAACACCCTCCATACAGCCACAGCTGTATAAAGGGCGAACTATCTCCGCGGTACCACCTTTATTCCCGGCAGCTGGCATGGATAAACGCGATCCCGGCCTGCCGGCTCTTTGTCCTTAACGCGGACCGGACGTGGATTCCTACTCCTGCATCAGCTCTTGCGTGAACCGGCAAACAGTTCCGGCCCTCCCGCACATATTCAGAATCCCGGCTCCAAAGCTACCTTCCGTGCGCATTCCCTGAGACCGTCTCCCAGCCGCCGAACAGTCCTCTCTGTCAGGTACCACGCCGTACTCCTCTTCTTCCCAGCCTTTTTGTATAGTGTTAATCATAGTGTCTTCCGGAAAATTTGTCAAGCAGAAACCACAAAACCTCACTTGAATTGGTAACAGTTCGTAACAGTTCAGACGGGCCATCTTCTTGCCCCCGAAAAGCATCGGGGACAAGAAGCGACCGGCGTCAGCCCGATGTCAAATCGGATAAGAAAGCGCTTATGCAAACAAAAACGTGTTTGCAACACACTTTCTCATCCGATTTGCCGCCCGTCTGAACTGTTACTTGAATTGTCTCCGGAATTCCTGCTTCCACCTGTGCACCAGCTCTGTCTGCCCTGCCTGCCGCCGGATAGAATCCTTCTTAAACAGGGCCTCCAGCTGAACCACTGCATCGGACCGGGCCGCACGGTCCCGGACATCCTTAAGCCGTTTCGCCCAGGCTTCTTTTTGTTCCTCTGAGATGACCGCCTGGATATGCTCTCCCAGCCGCACCTTCTCATCCAGCAAGGTCAGGATGTACATCCGCTGCAGAAGCTCTTCCTTTCCGTTCCGCAGGTAAGCCTTCTCATAAGCCTCATAAGCCTTGTCAAAATGAAAGGTCTGGGCATGGCAGGCTCCCAGATTGTTAAGAACCTTTACCAGAAATGTATCATCCACGTGCTTGTCAGCCGGACGGTCCAGAAGCTCCTCATAAAGTCTGGCCGCCCTGGTATACTGGTGCATGGAGAACAGCTCGTCAGCCTTTAGCTTGGAGAACTCCGCAGGATGTTTCTTGCGCAGATCCATAAGCCGGTGGCGGAACCGGTTGATCTCCACCCCGTTATAATAGCCGCATTCCTGGAGAATCAGAACCAGGGCTTCATCCAGCTTCTCCTGGCGCTTCAGCCACCGCTCCAGCTTCACGGCCAGCATCCCCAGATTCAGCTCCTCCTTCAGAAACTCCAGCAGATCGTCATTGATAAAACCATCCAGCACCAGAAGGGGATAATGATAGATCACATAGGCCAGCTCCTGGGCCGTGAAGAGATGGATTCCCAGCATCTCCACATGATAAGGCCGTCTGGCGTACTCCTGACTGCACAACAATAAACTCATAGCATAACCTCTTGTCTCAGCTGTACTCCCGAGGACGGGAACAGATCCCCAAAGCCCTGGTCCTTCACATGGACATCCATAGTCCGCTCATCCAGAAACTTCACCTGGATATGAACCCGCGTGGTTCTCTCCGGACGCTCCGGAAAGCCCTCCAGGGGAATGGAAACCAGCTTCCTCTTCTTGGCATCCAGGGGTGTCACCACAAAGTCAACACTCTTCTGATTGTCCGGTATCACATCCAGGGCCGCTACCCTCTCATACCACTGGTCCCCGGCAGCTGCCAGTACCACGGAGGTCTCCTGCCCTTTATGGATCACGTTCATGGAAACCGTTGATTTCAAACGCCCCTCACAGATATAGGTGTAGGGATACTGGGTTTTCTCCTGCAGATGATCCAACGCCTTGTAGGCCGCGCCCTTGGCGAAGAGCGCATCCTCCAGATAAATACGCCGGCTGCTGCTGATCCGTTTCATGAATTCCTCTGCCCACTCCCGCTTCTCAAAACCCTTTCCCATGAGAAACACGGAGGAGTAGGATTTCTTCTGCATCATACGCTCCGCGCAGGAGGAAAGGATCATATCTGCCAGACGGCATCCGGAAGACGTGGAAAGGATCTCCAGGGAGAATCCCTCCTCCATATCCTCATATTCCGTCAGGACGATGGTCTTCTTCATACCCCGCTGTACCTTCATCTCATAGTACCGCAGCCGCTCGTCAGACAGTTCGAACATGCCGACCACACCATTCCATATATCCTTTTTCTGGCTCAGAATATAGTAGGTAAAACTTTCAGGGTGACTGATGATATGTACCTGCTGGTCTTCAAATCCCAGCTGCCCCGCGCATTCCTTCAAAAGCCGGATCAGCCCCGCCTCAAGCTTGGGCACGGCGATCACCAGCTGGAGGATGGGCTTTTTTCCATACTCATCTGCCGGAAGCCTCAGCACATGCTCCAGGAACCGTGTCAAAAGCTCCCTGGCAGGGTAACGGACATCACAGATTGTAGCTGTCCCGTCCTTTTTCGCCAGCTTCACCAGCTTATCCACGATGACCCCGTCTCCCTGCAGGTTGTGGGCATAGGCCTCCTTTCCCACATACCATTCGTCTGCGCTTTTGCTCCGGCAGATCACCGTAGGGATCGTCCAGGTCTTTCTCTCATCTGCACAATTCACCTGTGTGTAAGCATCACACAAATCAATTCCCACTACAAGTCCTTCCATACCTCGTCCCTTTCACCTGACAGGACCCTAAAGCAGGGAGAACAGTTCCTCCATGGCTGCCGTATCTGTCAGATATTTTATCATCTTCTCTTTCAGCTTAGTCTCCTCCCTCAGGGATAGACAAAGCCCCATCTCATTCAGCGCCGCATAACGGCTTCCCTCCGGGCCCTTGTGGTCCGGGTTGCACGACAGACCGCCTTCCTTTACCAGGACGCGCTCCTCCTCCTGGAGTTCAAAAATCTGGTACTCCAGAAGTTCCCCTTCAAACAACACCTTCTGCCGGATGAATATCCCCGGATACACCCGTCTCAGCTCATCGGGATGGAACTCCTCCTCCTCCGGCAGGATCCGGATCTGCAGCTCCGGTCTGGCATCCCGGCTGCTGTGATACTCCACGATCACCTGGTCCAGGACAGAATCCGGCAGCCGGACCCGGCCTCCCAGATCCTTCATCCAGGCAAACACACGTCCTTCACCGATCAGGATATCCATGATGGTCTGGCACAGAGCGGTCTGCTCCTCATCCAGCTCCTGGCAGGAAGCATAATAACGCCCCAGGGCCAGCAGATAGATGGTAGGGATCCTGGACTTGTCCCCGCTTGTCTGGACAGCCCCCTCCAGATAGGCAAACACCCTGCCGTCCGTAGGCTTCTCCTTCAGGAAATAATCCGAAGACTTCAGGGTAAAATAAGCCTTCACCAGACTGTCATTGATCTTCTTGCCGGAGGTGTACCAGTCAAACACCTGGTCCATCCAGTCCGTGCTGCCGGTAAATACCATCTGGGCCAGGAGACGCTCCGGCATGTCGTGGACATCCACACGGTCCCGGACCGCCTGGTTCAGGATCTTGAACATCTGCTTTGCTGAGCCGTTGAAATGGGCACACAGATAATCCAGCAGAACCCCGTCATACCTTCCCTCAGAGAAGAGACGGCAGCCGGTGGCCAAAAGAATCTCATCCTCCCCGGAACGTCTCTGTCCCGCCAGATAGCCGCACAGCTTCAGCAGACGTCCGCTGCGGATCCGCTCCCAGCCATACCGGATCAGGATCCTGTAGGCCTCCCGCATATAGCCCTGGTCCACCAGTGTCTCGCAGACACCTGCCCGCTCCTCCTGGTTAAGCTGCTCCAGATTCAGGTTCAGGAGATACTCCACATCCTGGGCGGCCGCCCCGTCCTGTTCCACTCTCCGCTGATGGTAGGCGATCATCTGGGCCAGAATCCGCCTGCGGTAAAGGGGATGCAGCTTCATGGTGGCATTGGTCCGCTTTAACGCCGTCTCATCCGCCGGTCCCTGGATCCCCTCCCGGAGGATCAATTCACACTCCTCAAGCCGCAGCATGGGATGGTCCGGACAGATCTCGTAGCATTTCTCCTCCAGCTCCCGGACATCCACCTTGTCCAGGGCCGCCTGCTTCTCACAGGGGATATTGGCATAACGGTTGCCGGATCCGTCCTGGAACAAGAGCACTGACCGCTCCAGGAACAAGGGTACATAGACCACATTGTCCCTGACCGGACAGACATCCTCTGTCTCCAGCTCCTCATAGCAGATGATGACACTGCGGATCCTGGAATCCTCTACCGTCAGGCGGCAGGAACGCAGGATGGAGGGCAGCACCCTGGCCACCTTGCTGTCGATCATCTCCTTGTAGATCATGTGCTGGTACAGGACCACCAGCCGCTCATCCACCCGGGATTTCAGAAGCTGTTCCATGGTGAACTGCTCAATATCCCGCTCATACTGCTTATAAAGGGGCTTGTCCGGATCCATATACCGGAGTATATTGGCGTAGAGAACCGAACGGCTGTAATCATCCATGGATTTCTCATAGGAGAAGTACATCAGTACCTCCTGGGGCAGCAGGCACGGATAATCCTCCGGAAGGGAGTACAGAAAATATTCATAGAGCCGGGTCAGGCTGATCCCTTCCTCCAGAGCCTTCTGATACCAGGGGAAATGCTTCTCCTGGCGGCAGTCCCCCCGGATCATCATCCCGCAGACAGGACTTAAGAACTCCTTATCCTGAAAATGCTGGTACAGATAGATCAGCAGCCGCTCATAGAGCTGGTGATAATGCCTGGTCACACCGGCCAGCTCCGCCGTACGTCTGGCCAGCTCTATATCCAGTATCCCCTTCCTGGCGGCAAATACCATCACCTGCAGCTCAAAGGCCTCCATGGAGACCATCATCCCCGGGTTCTGCCGGAGCAGCTTAAAGGCCATGGCATAGAGGAATGGACTCCGGCAGCCGTTCTTAAAGAGGAGCCGCATCTGCCCCAGCATCTCTGCCGGATTGGCCGCCTTTTCCGGTTCCAGCTTCAGCCACAGAAGGTAGAGATAAGGATGCTTCTGTTCCTCCAGGACATATTTCTTCACCTGCCGGATCAGGGCATCCCGCATCCCCTCCTTCCTGCGGATCCTCATGGTCAGATACTGGTAGAAGCAGAAAAGCTCCACCTGCTCCTGGCGCTGGTCCAGAACATCTTTCCGGCTGCCGTCCAGGCTTGACAGGGCCAGCTCCTCCTGGCCGTCCAGCATAGCCAGCTCCGCCTGGATCAGAAGATTCCAGGCATTCTCTCCATACTCCCTGCGCAGATGCTCTGCCTCCTGGCGCATCTGGTTCTCCAGATCCTTCTCCTGACAGTCGCCCAGCTCATACAAAAGCCGCAGCGCCAGATAGCGGCTGTAATCCACCCGCCGCTTCTTCCGTCCATTGTCCCCGGCCCCCCAGACCTCCATTGGAATAAAAAAATGCTGCCGTACCGTGTCGATCCGGATCCCTCCCAGGTTCTTCCCTCTGTGCAGATAGGCCGGATTGATCTGGTAAGAGATCCCGCATACCTGCTCCTGGAAGTCCTGGGATGTAAAGGTATTCCTGGGAAGCTCCAGAAAATCCCCCTCCACCGACACGGTAAACTGGATATATCCCCAGCCGCTGCGCCGGATCTTTAGCTTCTCCGCCTGAATCTCCTGGACATTCTCAAACAGAAGAGACTCGTCCTCACAGGCCAGCTCCACCGGCTCCTTGGCCTCTATCCCTACCAGAAACTCCTCCAGCTGGTTCTGCCGGTTCGGCCCGGTGCGCAGGCCGTCGTACATGGCACGGACATGAATATCCTGCATAAAAGGCGCTTCCACAAAATCCTGGTAATCATAGATGCGCAGCGCCATCTCCAGATCCATACGGGCTACCTGGGCATAGTCCGCCGGTGTCTTCAACGCGTCCAGAAGCTTCCCCGAAGCCCCCAGCTCTACACCAAAGGAATAGGGAACCTTACGCTCCCCTCCACTGGTTACCAGATAAAAGGCCCCCTCAATCACATCTCCCTGGGTCAGATACGTCGTATCCACCTCATAGGAGATCCGGTTGCGGATGCCGCCAAATGCATGATTCTTAAGCCGGACACGGATATTGGAAGAATAAACCAGCCCTTTGATGTAACGGCCTGCCGTGTCTGCAATATACAATTCG
>Ga0137310_101323_pt1 | contig 15485 bp, 12 predicted proteins | sample NAcewiD2O_June_2_FD_97183 | JGI IMG/M metagenome (GOLD analysis project Ga0137310, IMG submission 97183) | Mouse cecal microbial communities from Vienna, Austria - N-Acetylglucosamine amended D2O_June | ecosystem: Host-associated > Mammals > Digestive system > Large intestine > Cecum | place...
AGCAGGCCGGGAGCGCGACCCAGGATGCCCAGGACGCGCTGTTAAACATCATAAACTATGAGAGCAATTACGGCGCGTTTATCAAGGGTCTTGGAGAAGAGGGAGAGCTGGCCGGCGCGCTGGAGCGCCTTTTGTTTGCCGATATGGCGGCCATCAAGGACGGAGGCCAGGCCGAGGTAGTGGAGCTGGTAGATAAGCTCCTGATGTCCATGCGGGTGGATTCACCGGAAGACCTGCTTACCTTTATACAGGGACAGGGGGATCTTCAGGCCAAATTCACAGGAGGTTTTTTTGATCAGCTGCGGTCAGTGCTGACTCAGAGTTCCGCTCCGGGGCTTTGGGAGGCGGCTCTGCCATTTTTAAAGACTTACAATAATTATACGTCAGGGAACCATCTTTTACAGCAGATGAGTTCCCTGGTCCAGGACGTTGAACAGCTGTTGCTGCGCTCCTACAGGGAAGAGTTTAGGGAAGTGGCCCAGGCCATGGACTGGCAGGCGCCTAACGGCGAGACCGCTAAAAACGCGGAGGTGCTCAACAAGAATCTGATCCCCTTCCTGTCCAGGTATATCTCCCGGACCCACGACTACGGCCCGGTGAGGGAGGCCACCATGCATTTGGTGTTCCATTCCGCCAGGTATCAGGACGGTGAGAAAGGGAGACTGGTGAGATTTTTCGAGAACCTGGTGAATAACAGGGAGTTTACCCGTCTTTTCAAGGGAGACGCCCAGGGCAGCTTGGAGACTCTTCTGCGGTCCGGCACTGCCCAGGCACAGCAGCAGAAGCCTCTGTCCGGGTTCGCGGAAGGTCTGTCCCAGCTTTTGTTAAAAGGCGCCAATGGCCAGGCAGGTTTGGAGAATATCCAGCAGTTCTACACCATCATGAACGGCATGCTTATTAATGAGAGCGTGTATATGCCCCTGCTCCATTTCATCCTTCCGTTCCAGTACGAGGACAACAACGTGATGTCCGAGATGTGGGTGGACCCGGATTCCAGGAGGGAGGAGGACAGCGTCGGCAGGAAGATCAAGCTGTTTTTGAAGTTTGATATTCAGAGTGTAGGCAAGTTTGAGCTGGTGATGACCCTCCAGGACCATGAGGCCAATGTACAGCTGTATGTGCCGCCTCATCTGGCAAAGCAGGACAAAGAGATTCAGACACGGGTGGCCAATATATTGAAAGATAACAAGATCCGTTTCAGCCAGCTGATGGTGCGCCAGCGGTACCGTGACAGGAGGGTAGACGAGATCTTCCCTGAGATACGGGAGAAGGAGAGAACGATCAATGTCAGAATTTGATGAATTGATGCGGCAGAAAGCCGTGGCGTTAAAGTATAACCCGGAGAAGAACGGGGCTCCGGTGATCGTGGCTTCCGGCATGGGTTACATGGCGGAGCGGATCACGGAGACCGCTCTGGAGGCCGGAGTGCCGGTGTATGAGGATGATTCTCTGGCCACCCTTCTGACCCAGCTTCAGCTAGGGGCGGAGATCCCCAAGGAATTGTACCAGGCCATTGTGGATATCTACATCTATTTTCTGGGATTCGCGCCAGCGATAGAGGAACAGCGGGAAGTGGCGGAAGGTGAGGATAACCCTGAGACCGCTCCCCAGCCAGAGGTTTAGTATAAGGAGGTAAACAGAATGGGTGATTTGATAAAAAGATGGGCAGCGCTGCTTCTGTGTGTCTGTCTCGCGGCGGCAGCGCCTGTGGACGCTTTGGCGGCCACAAAGCCTATCAACAGTGTGAACGTCAAGGTATCGTCCAATTTAAAAGCAGGCAATACCCTGCCGGATATCCAGACAGGCAGCGGCAGCGCTCCTGAGGGAGGGGTCCTGGTGTCGGGAGGAGGCTCCACCTATACGGTGGTTTCCGCGGAATGGCTGGACAGCTCCTCCAAGGAACTGGTGGCTGCCGATGAGCCGAGGATGAAGGTGACTCTGGAACCAGAGGATGTCAGCGAGTACTATTTCCTGGCCAGCTACAAGGCTTCCAATGTGAAGGTCAGCGGAGGGTCCTTCGTATCCGCCAGGAGGGAGGGCGACAACCTGGTGGTCACCCTGCGGATCAATCCGGTAAAGGGAGATTACGACTCCCCAAAGGATGTTTACTGGAATGAGAAGAATCTGGGGGAGGCTGTGTGGGAGAAGCCGGAGAACGGTTCAGGCCACTATGAGGTCCAGCTTTTAAGGGAGAATAAAAATGTTTTTAAAGTGGAAGATACGTCGTCCACAAGATATAATTTTTATCCCTATATGACCCAGACGGGCAGTTACACCTTTAAAGTCCGCACCATCCCCAGCACGGAGCAGCAGAAAAAGTACGGCAAGAGAAGCGACTGGCTGGAGTCAGGGGAACTGGAGATCACGGACCGGTATGTGTCCGACGGCAAAGGGCAGCAGTCGTCAAATCCTGAGGCGGTGAAGGGTACCCAGCAGAAGACAGGGTGGTTTGAGGAGGGCAACCTGTGGAAGTACCGGTATCCCTCCGGAAGTCTGTGTACCAGCGCGTGGGAGAACATTGACGGGAACTGGTACTATTTTGACGGGAACAGCAACATGGTCATTGGCTGGCAGAGCATTGGGGCGGAGCAGTATTATTTCCACGGCAATGGCCAGATGGCAGTAGGCTGGACCAAAGTGGACAATGTGTGGTACTATTTCCGGCCTGAGAAGGAAGGGGGCCACTCCTTTGGATCCATGTTCGCGTCAGGCTGGCGGGTGATCGGGGGATACTATTATTATTTTAACAACGATGGAAGCCTCTACACAGGCTGGCTGGACCTTGACGGAAAGCGGTATTATATGAACACCTTGGAGAACAGTCTTCAGGGGGCCATGTTTACCGGATGGATACGGCGGGATGAGAAGACTTATTTTGCTGACACCAACGGCGAGATCATCACAGGCTGGTATGAGATCGACGGATCCTGGTACTATTTCTATCCGGATTCAGGAGAAATGGCCCAAGATACCCAAATTGATGGATTATATATTGATTCTGACGGCATTTGGCGGTAGAATGTGAGGTGAAGCGTGTGAGAAAGGATATTTTCAGATATTTTCGGGGAACGATCGGGGCGGCAGCGGCCTGGATCCTGGCGGCGGCCGCCGCGGTGGGAGGTGCCGGGCTGACAGTCTATGGGGCTGACTCCAGCGTCATAGAGGCTGTGAGCATCACTTTCCAGACTACATACGGGGAGCCGGAGGAGATTCCGGAGCCGGAGATCACGGTGAGCACGGCAGGCTGTTCCATAGTGGATTACCAGTATCGGACAGAGTATGACAAGTGGAAGCCGGGAAGAAAGGTCCGGGTGGAGATCACCCTGGAGGCGGAGGAGGGAAAAGTGTTTCCCACGTCTCTCACCAAGTCAAAGTGCAAGATCACCGGCGCGGACTTTGTGTCCGCCAAAGCCCTCGACGGCGACAAGTTCCAGGTAAGGGTGGATTATAAGCCCATAACCGTGCTGGGAAGCCCGACACAGGCAGGGTGGAGCAGTTCCAACAGGACCCGGGCGGTGTGGAAGTCCGTGGACTTCGCGCCGGGATATTCCCTGGTTCTCTATGGTGACAGCAAGGTGGTGAAGAGGCTGACCGTGGAGCAGGCCACAGCGGATCTGTCTGAGTTTATGAGGGACGAAGACAAGACCTATTATTATGAGGTGAAGGCTATCCCCATGACCACTGACGAGAAGAAGTATCTCAAGGAGGGGGAAGCGGTATCTTCCACTGAGCAGGAATATGACTGGGAGGATTTAGGGAGCCGCACGTCTGACGGCGGGGATATCAAGGGAAATAACTATATCATGCCTGACGGCACCATGGCGGTGAACACCTGGAAGAAGATTTTCGATAACTGGTATTATTTTGACCAGAATGGCAACATGGCCAGGGGCTGGACAGCCATAGGCGGTTTCTGGTACTATCTGGACAGCAATGGTGTCATGAAGAACGGTTGGGTGAATCCTTCCGGCGATTCCTGGTATTATCTGTCAGAAGGCGGGGCCATGCTCACGGGCTGGGTCCAGCCATCCCCCAATTCCTGGTATTATATGGATGGTTCAGGGGTTATGCGGCGAGGCTGGGCAGATGTGGCCGGGAAACGCTATTATCTGGGGACAGACGGGAAGATGCGCACAGGCTGGAACCAGATTGATGGCGCGTGGTACTATTTTTACAGTGACGGGAGTATGGCTGTTAATACGGCTATAGAGGGCTGGACCATCTTAGACGACGGCAAGGCCCCCGGCAGATCATAAAGAAAGCGCGGTCCCCCGGACTGTGGGGAAATATGAGGAAGAGGAGCAAGAACTTATGGAATTAATGACATCGGCAGTGAACACTGAGGCAGTCAATGCCCAGAACCACCGGACTGCCCAGACGAAAAACACCAGCGAGGCGTTTCAGGCCGCTTTGAAGACAGCAGGTCAGACAGAGACCATGGACTCTATTTTCGAGGAGGCGTCTGCCCGTTACGGGGTTTCGGTAACCCTTTTGAAGGCAGTGGCAAAGGCGGAATCCAACTTTAACGCCAAGGCGGTTTCAAAGGCAGGAGCCATCGGCGTCATGCAGCTTATGCCTGCCACGGCCAGATCTCTCGGGGTCACGGACCCCTATGACGCCAGACAGAACATTATGGGCGGCGCGAAATATCTCAAGGAAAATTTAAACCGGTTCGGAGGAAATGTAACCTTGGCTTTGGCGGCCTACAACGCGGGGCCTAACGCTGTCCAGAAGTACGGCGGCGTCCCTCCCTACAAGGAGACTCAGAACTATGTAAAGACCGTAACCTCTTACATGAACGGCTCTCCCATCTCCACGGGCAAGGTTGTGAGCAAGAGTCAGAGCGGCGCGAACGCAAACACAGCGAGCACAGTTTCGTCTCTTCTGTCTTCCGGTCTGTCGTCAGCCGGCGGCGTCTACGGTTCCAGCTCCTCTTATGGACAGTCCACAGGCATGTACGGCCTTCTCACCGGTGGCGCGGGAAGCTATTATGGTTCCGGCTCAGGGGCCTTAAGCGCTCTGCTGGGAAGCGCCTCCATGGACGAGAGCGGGGAGACCATCACCTTGGACAAAGAGAGCTTTATCAGCCTTGTTGAGATCATGCGTCTCCAGATGATGATGAATGCCAGCAGAGAGGCAGGCTCCCTGACCTTGTAAGATACTTGTTTAGGAATGAGGGCAGTTCTGAGGCAGAGAGAAATACGACCATGGAGGAGGAGAAATCGATATTATGAAATTGAGGGATTGTGAGAGTTGTCTGGTGTACGGAACAGACAATAAACCCCTGTCCAGAGCCAGGGTGGAAACTGGCGGCGACGAGGTGATCCGCCTGTATTTCAGTAATTATAAGCTCCGCAGCGCCAGATTTAAGACGTATGTGGATTTCTATGATGTGCAGCAGGGACTGATCCGCTGTTTCTGTGAAGTGGTGATCCGCAGGAATGTCCAGGAAAGCAGGCTGATCGAGCCCTGGACCGCGGACTGTGAGGTTATCAAGGTAAATGATGTGTTCCAGAGGCAGATGGATCTCCGGGTGAGGGTACAGATCGCTACAGAGTTTACCTTGGCCAGCGGCGAGTTTTTTGTGGGAACCATCCGGAACATCAGCGCCGGAGGCATCTTTTTAGTTACCTCCCAGGCAATCCGGACAGGGGAATATTTTTCCTTTACCCATCGTTTTGAGAGAGAACTGTGCGAGGTCAAAGCCAAGATCCTGCGGGCAAGAGGGATTACATCAGGGGGATTTGGCTATGGCTGTAAGTTCGTTGACCTGCTGCCGGAGACAGAGGCGACCATAAGGAAGTTTGTGTTCGCCAAGCAGATGGAGAAGCAAAAAAAGCAGGGAAGGTAGATATTGTGAAGATCAATCTGGTCATGATCGTTAAGAACGAGGAGCGGTGTCTGAGAAAGTGTCTCAAGGCGGCGAAGCCCCTGGTTGATGAGATTATCATAGCGGACACCGGCTCCTCAGACAAAACCGCCCAGATCGCGAGGAGTATGGGAGCAAAGGTGGTGGACTTTCAGTGGGTCAACGATTTTTCCGCTGCCCGGAATTTCGCTCTGGAGCATTCAGACGCGGATTGGAATCTTGTGCTGGACGCGGATGAGTATTTAAGACCATGCGACCGAAAAGGTCTGGAGAAGCTTCTTGCCCACAGGGCGGGGGTTTGGCTTGGAGGCATCACCAGATACGATTCCTATCGGGATGGAGAAGGCGTCAGCCAGAGCACCTCCGTACTTCCCCGCCTTCTCCCAAAAGGCGTGGGGTATACAGGGTTGATCCATGAGCAGCCGGAGGGAAATTGGCTTTGTTATCCTCTCCCATTGTCCGCGGACCATGACGGCTATCTATATGAAGATAAGGGTGAGAGGAATCTCCCCTACTTAAGGCAGGCTGTAAAGCAGTACCCTGAGGATGGATATTATCATTTTCAGCTTGCCTACACTCTGCGGAATCTGAAAAGACAGGAGGAGAGCCTGGAATATTTCCGCTCTTTTTATAAACTGGTAAAACCAGAAGAATCCTACAGGGCGGAGGGAGTGGTCCTGTATCTCTATACCCTTCTTGACGAGGGAACGACAGAGTGTCTTGACGAGGCGGCAGGCATCGTGGAGAGAGAGGAAGCGTCTCTGGGAAGCTGGCCGGACTTCTGTTTTGTGTGCGGTCTTTTTTACATGAAGCGGGTTCTGTCCGATGTGGCGGCCTATGAATTTCTGCTGCCCAACATCGAGAGGTGTTACTTAAGATGCCTTCAGATCGGGGAGAAGCCTGAGATGGGAGGCGTGGTAGGAACCGGGTCCTTTAAGGCAGCCTACAATCTTGGCGCGTGGTATGAGGTGTCAGGGCAGAGAGAGCTGGCTGTAAAGTATTACCGCATGTCCGCCAGAGCGGGATATGGTCCGGCGAAGGAGCGGCTCAAGGTGATCTGAAACATGGCGGATCCCACCAGGATTCAGGACCGCGGCGGATAAGAGAAGAAAAAAGCAGTTGACATTTGGGCAGATTATGCTAAAATGTACCCTAGGTTTTATAGAGAAAGGCTGTGAAGGCGCGCAGTAGACATTTATCTTCTGCCAGAGAGAGGGAATCACCGGCTGTAAGTTCCCTTCAGTTCAGATAAATGGTCGAAATTCCCGTCGGAGCCGCGCGGCTGAACCACTGAGGACAGATATGTATTGGTTTCGGGTTCAGTAGGCCGCGACGTTTGGTGCCCGTTACGCACAGAGAGTGCCCGCGTCATTTACGCGGGAATCAGGGTGGTACCGCGATCAAGTTCGTCCCTTCGTTATTCGAAGGGACTTTTATTTTTATGTACACGGGGCGGAAAGGGAATGTGGCCGTTTGCACGGCCCTGCCCCGGCACGGCGAGTAGGGAGAGACCTCCCCCTACTCGATTGTACACGGGGCGGAGCGCCCAGCCTTTCCTGCCTGATTCGCGGAAAAGCGGCGGAGTTTGTGCCGCTACAATTGGCCTTCCCTCTATAAAAAGCAAGAAAAAGGAGAATATGATGAAAGAGCAGTTAGAGAAGATCAAAGAAGAAGCCCTCAGACAGATTGAGTCTTCTGAGGCCCTGGACAGATTGAATGAGATCCGGGTAGCCTATCTGGGGAAAAAGGGAGAGCTGACCAGTGTGCTCAAGAGCATGAAAAACGTAGCCCCCGAGGAGCGGCCCAAGGTGGGCCAGATGGTCAATGAGGTCAGGGAGATGATTGAGGCAAAGCTGGAGGAGAACCGGCTGGCTCTGGCGAAGAAGGCCCGGGAAGCCCAGATGAAGGCCGAGGTCATTGATGTGACCCTTCCCGCCAGGAAGGCCAACGTAGGCCACGGCCATCCCAATACCATTGCTCTGGAGGAGCTGGAGCGGATTTTCGTGGGCATGGGCTATGAGGTGGTGGAAGGCCCGGAAATCGAGTACGATGAGTATAATTTTACAAAGTTAAATATTCCCCAGGGCCATCCGGCCAAAGATGAGCAGGATACTTTTTATATAAACAAGGACATCGTACTGCGCACCCAGACTTCCCCGGTGCAGGCCCGCACCATGGAGAAGGGCAAATTGCCTATCCGCATGATCTCCCCGGGACGGGTGTTCCGCTCCGACGAGGTAGATGCCACCCACTCGCCATCTTTCCATCAGGTTGAGGGACTGGTTATTGACAAGAATATCACATTCGCTGACTTAAAGGGCACTCTGGCCGAGTTTGCCAGGGAGCTGTTCGGGGAGGATACCAAGGTAAAATTCCGCCCTCACCATTTCCCCTTTACAGAGCCCAGCGCTGAGATGGATGTGAGCTGCTTTAAGTGCGGCGGCAGCGGATGCCGCTTCTGCAAGGGGACAGGCTGGATCGAGATCCTGGGATGCGGCATGGTCCATCCCCATGTATTTGAGATGTGCGGCATTGACCCTGAGATTTACACAGGCTTTGCCTTCGGAGTGGGTCTGGAAAGGATCGCGCTGCTGAAATACGAGATCGACGATATGAGGCTGCTCTACGAAAATGACGTGAGATTTTTAAAGCAGTTCTAGAAGCAAAGAAAAAAGGAGAACAATCATGAATACAGCACTATCATGGATCAAAGCATATGTTCCGGACCTGGATGTCACTCCCCAGGAGTACACGGACGCCATGACCTTATCGGGAACAAAAGTAGAGGGCTATCAATGCCTTGACAAAAATTTGGAGAAGATCGTTGTAGGCCAGATCGAGAAAATCGAGGGTCACCCGGATGCGGACAAGCTGATCATATGCCAGGTAAATATCGGCACAGAGACTATCCAGATCGTCACGGGAGCTCCCAATGTAAAAGAGGGGGACAAAGTCCCTGTGGTCTTAGACGGAGGCAAGGTGGCGGGAGGCCATGACGGCGGTCCCCTTCCTGAGGCTGGCATTAAGATCAAGAAGGGAAAATTAAGAGGCGTGGAGTCCAACGGTATGATGTGCTCCATTGAGGAGCTGGGTTCCTCCAGAGACATGTATCCCTCAGCGCCGGAGAGCGGTATCTATATTCTGCCGGAGGACACTCCTGTGGGCGCGGATGCCATTGAAGTCCTGGGCCTTCATGACACGGTGTTTGAATATGAGGTTACCTCCAACCGTGTGGACTGTTACAGCGTTATCGGCATTGCCAGGGAGGCGGCGGCCACATTTAACAAAAAGTTTATCCCTCCCCAGGTGGCGGTTACAGGCAACAGCGAGGATATCCGGGACTACCTGAAAGTTTCCGTGGAAGATTCCAGGCTGTGTCCCCGGTACTGCGCCCGCATGGTGAAAAACATTAAGCTGGGGCCGTCGCCGGAGTGGATGCAGAGGCGTCTGGCGGCCAGCGGTATCCGTCCCATCAATAACCTGGTGGATATCACCAACTATGTTATGGAGGAGTACGGCCAGCCCATGCATGCCTATGATTACGATCTGATCGGAGGTCATGAGATCATTGTCAGGACCGCGAAAGACGGAGATACCTTCCAGACCCTGGACGGCCAGGAGAGGAAGCTGGACCACACGGTGCTGATGATCAATGACGGCGAGAAGGAGGTCGGCATCGCCGGAATCATGGGAGGTGAGAACTCTAAGATCACCGATGACGTGAAGACCATGGTATTTGAGGCAGCCTGCTTTGACGGGGTCAACATCCGCCTGTCAGCCAAGAAGATTGGGCTGAGAACCGATGCCTCGGGAAAGTTCGAGAAGGGTCTGGACCCCAACAACGCGCGGGCGGCCATTGACCGGGCATGCCAGTTGGTGGAGGAACTGGGTGCCGGCGAGGTGATCGGAGGAATCATTGACGTGTACCCTGACAAACGGCAGAAGAGGAGGATTCCTTTTGATCCTGAGGGCATTAACCGTCTTCTGGGCACTGATATCAGTAGAGAGGATATGGTGGAGTATTTTGGAAGGCTGGAACTGAAGGTGGATGAGGAGGCGGGAGAGATTCTTGTCCCCACTTTCCGACAGGATCTGGAGCGTCCGGCTGATATCGCTGAGGAGGTGGCCCGTTTCTTTGGATACGACAATATTCCCATGACCCTGCCTTCCGGAGAGGCCACCACAGGAGGACTGCCCTACAAGCTGAGGGTGGAGGAGACTGCCAGACAGATCGCCCAGTTCTGCGGCTTCAGCGAGAGTATGACCTATTCTTTTGAGAGCCCCAAGGTGTTTGACCGGCTGCGGATCCCAGAGGATTCCCCTCTTCGCCGGGCTATCGGAATATCCAATCCCCTGGGAGAGGATTTCAGCATCATGAGGACCACGCCTCTCCACGGCATGCTGAATTCTCTGTCAACCAACTACAACAGGAGAAATAAAAATGTGCGCCTCTACGAGCTGGCCAACATTTATCTTCCCAAGGCACTGCCCCTTACAGAGCTTCCCGATGAGAGGCTGCAGTTTGTTCTGGGGGCTTACGGGGATGTGGATTTCTTTGATATGAAGGGCGTTATTGAGGAGTTTTTTGACAAGGTGGGGATGGATAAGAAGCCTCACTATGACCCGGAATCCGGAAAGAGCTGGCTCCACCCGGGACGTCAGGCCAATGTGATCTACAACAACGCGGTTATAGGTTACTTAGGTGAGATCCACCCGGATGTGGCGGATAATTACAAGATCGGAGAAAAGGCGTACCTTGCCATCCTGGATATGCCGTCATTGCTGCCCTATACAACCTATGACCGCAAGTATGAGGGTGTCGCCAGGTACCCCGCGGTTACAAGAGATATCAGCATGGTGGTTCCAAAGAATATCCTGGTGGGCCAGATCGAGGACATGATCCGGCAGCGGGGCGGAAAGATTCTGGAGAGCTACAATCTCTTTGACATCTACGAGGGAGCGCAGATCCTGGCAGGCCACAAGTCTGTCGCCTACTCCATCACCTTCCGGGCCAAGGACCACACATTGGAGGATAAAGAGGTGAACGGAGTTATGGAGAAGATCCTTCACGGCCTCAGAGGAATGGGAATCGAGCTGAGAGCTTAGAAGAGAGGTATAAAAAACAAAAAAATGGCCACCCTTCATAATGGTTATTGAGATTGTGAAGGAGGCCATTTTTATGTGTGAAAAATATGAGATCGTGCAAGTTCGGGGACGGGAGATCCTGGACTCCAGGGGAAACCCCACCGTGGAGGCGGAAGTACATCTTGACGGCGGGGCAGTGGGGCGGGCCGCGGTGCCGTCCGGCGCTTCCACGGGAAAATTTGAGGCAGTGGAGCTGAGGGACGGGGAGGCAAGATACCATGGAAAAGGTGTTCAGAAGGCAGTTGAACACATAAACACCGTGTTGGCGGAGGCGGTGGCATTTGAAAACGTGCTGAACCAGAAACGGATCGATCAGCTTTTGAGAGAGGCTGACGGTACGGACAATAAGTCCAATTTAGGTGCCAATGCCATACTGGGAGTGTCCATGGCCGCGGCCAGGGCCGGAGCGAACAGCCTGGGGATCCCTCTCTACCGGTATCTGGGAGGAATCCGGGGCAACGAGATGCCGATTCCCATGATGAATATTTTAAACGGAGGAGTCCACGCGGATAACACGGTGGATCTCCAGGAGTTTATGGTCATGCCTGTAGGGGCAGGGGATTTTTCGGAAGGTCTTCGGATGTGCGCGGAGATCTACCAGACCCTGAAAGGACTTTTAAAGACCAACGGGTATTCTACAGCGGTGGGAGACGAGGGCGGATTTGCCCCCAACTTGAGAAACACGGAGGAAGTGCTGTCCTATCTGGTGGACGCCATCAGCTTAAGCGGTTTTCAGCCGGGAACCCAGGTGGGGATTGCCATTGACGCGGCGTCCAGCGAACTGTACAATGAGGCCACAGGCATGTATGTGTTCCCTGGGGAAAGCCAGATGAGCGGCGTGAAGGTAGAGAGGGACGCGAAGGAGATGGTGGAATATTACCGGAAGCTCGCGGAAAGTTTCCCAATCCTGTCTATTGAGGATGGCCTTTGGGAGGAAGACTGGGAGGGCTGGCAGCTTCTGACCAGGGATCTGGGAAACAAGCTTCAGCTGGTGGGAGATGATCTCTTTGTCACCAACACCAAAAGGCTGAAGCGGGGGATTGAGTTGGGGGCAGGCAACGCGATTTTAGTGAAGGTGAACCAGATCGGTACCCTTACGGAGAGCTTCGAGGCCATCGAGATGGCGAAAAAAGCAGGTTACCGAACCATCATCTCCCATAGGTCAGGAGAGACGGAGGACCCCATTATCGCTGATATCGCTGTCGCGGTAAACGCGGGACAGATCAAAACAGGCGCGCCCTGCCGCAGCGACCGGGTGGCAAAATACAACCAGCTTTTGCGGATCCAGGAAGAAATCCAGGGGATATAGGTTTATAACAAAAAAATAAACTTTCGGTTGTTTTTCATGGAAAAATGTGCTATGATAACAATGGTTTGACTATAGGAGGTGTGAAAAGCATGCTGAAAACAATTTTAACCATCGTGTTTGTTCTTATATGTGTGGCCCTTACCGTTATTGTGCTGCTTCAGGAGGGCAAGTCTTCCGGCCTGGGGTCCATCAGCGGTATGGCTGACAGTTATTGGGGCAAGAACAAAGCTCGTTCCATGGAAGGCAACCTGGAGAAGTTCACGAAGTTCGCCGCGGCGGCAGTCCTGTTGCTTGCGCTGGTTTTAAATGTAATCTGGTAATGGTTTTAAAACAAACACTCTTGGCAAAACAAGAGTGTTTTTATGTACACGGAGCGGAGAGGAGTATGGCCGCTGAAGCGGCCCCGCTCCGGCACGGCGAGTAGGGGGGAAGGGCCTCCCCTACTCGATTACACGGAGCGGAGAGGAGTATGGCCGCTGAAGCGGCCCGGCCCCGGTTTGATCACACATAAAGGAGGGAGGCAAGATGACAGAGGATTTATTGAGACAGAGAAAACAGATGCTGATGGAGTTGTTCCAGGACAAGGCCTACGCGCCTATGAAGCTGAAGGAGCTGGCCATGTTGCTGGACATTCCCAAGAGCCAGAGGGAAGAGTTGAAGGAGGTTCTGGATATCCTCCTGTCAGAGGGAAAGATCAGCGTATCAAAAAAGGGCAAATATGGTAAGCCTCAGGAATTTTCCCAGGTAGGGGTGTTTTTCGGCCACCCAAAAGGCTTTGGATTTGTGACCGTGGAAGGGCTGGAGCGGGATGTCTTTATACCGGCAGAGAAGACAGCGGGAGCCATGCATGGGGACAGGGTGCAGATCGTGGCAGAGGAAAGCCAGGCCAAAGGAAAAAGGCCGGAAGGCGCGGTGGTGAAGATCTTAGAGCGGGCCAACGAGACGGTGATCGGATATTATCAGAAGAACAAGAGCTTCGGCTTTGTGCTGCCTGACAACCAGAAACTGTTTCAGGATATCTTTATCCCTCAGGGTAAGGATATGGGCGCGGTTACAGGTCACAAGGTGGTGGTAAAGGTTACGGACTTCGGCGGGGAGAGAAGGAAGCCGGAAGGAAGAATTACGGAGATCATCGGCCATGTAAATGACCCGGGGACGGATATTTTGTCCATTATCAAGGCTTATGGGCTTCCGGAAGAATTTCCCCCAGAGGTTATGAGGCAGGCTTCCCTGACAGCGGGGGAGGTTGATGAACGGGAGATGGCGGGACGGCTGGATCTGCGGGAACTTCCCACTGTGACCATTGACGGGGAAGACGCCAAGGACCTGGATGACGCCATCACCATTTCTAAAGAGAATGAGGACCACTATACACTGGGGGTTCACATTGCTGATGTGACTCACTATGTTCAGGAAGGCTCACCTCTTGACCAGGAGGCCTTAAAGAGAGGAACCAGCGTGTACCTGGTGGACCGGGTGATTCCCATGCTGCCCCACAAGCTGTCCAATGGCATCTGCTCCCTGAACGCGGGGGAGGACCGCCTGGCGTTGAGCTGCGTTATGGAGATTGACGGCAAGGGGATGGTGATGGGACACAAGATCGCGGAGACGGTGATCCGGGTTGACCGGCGCATGACATACACCGCGGTCAATGCCATCATAGCGGACCGGGATCCGGACAGAATGAAAGAATATGAAGAGTTTGTCCCCATGTTCGATCTGATGAAAGAGCTGGCGGATATTTTGCGGGCCAGACGGAGGCAGAGAGGATCCATTGACTTTGATTTTCCGGAGAGCAAGATCATATTGGACCACAAGGGGAAGCCAGTGGATATAAAGCCCTATGAGCGCAACGGGGCCACCAGGCTTATTGAGGATTTCATGCTGGTGGCAAATGAGACGGTGGCGGAAAATTATTTCTGGCAGGAGCTGCCCTTTGTCTACCGGACCCACGATTATCCGGATCCGGAGAAGATGAAGGGTCTGGGGACATTTATCAACAATTTCGGGTATTCCATCAGAACTCAGAACGGGGAGGTGCATCCCAAAGAGATCCAGAAGCTTTTGGACAGGATCGAGGGGACGCCGGAGGAGGCTCTGATCAGCCGCCTGACCCTGCGTTCCATGAGGCAGGCGAAGTACACCACCATCTGTACAGGCCATTATGGTCTGGCGGCCAACTACTACACTCACTTTACATCTCCCATTCGCCGTTATCCGGATCTCCAGATTCACAGGATCATCAAGGAGAATTTAAGAGGCGGTATGGGGGAGAAAAGGATATCTCACTACGACAGGATCCTCCCCCAGGTGGCGGTTCAGTGTTCCACCATGGAGCGGCGGGCCGACGAGGCGGAGAGGGAAACCGACAAGCTGAAAAAATGCGAATACATGTCCATGCGCATAGGAAAGACTTATGAGGGCGTGATCTCGGGGGTCACCGCCTGGGGGCTGTATGTTGAACTGCCCAACACGGTGGAGGGCCTGATCCGGATCAGCGAGCTGAAGGGAGATTACTATATTTTCGACGAAGAGAATATGGAGATGGTGGGGGAGACCACCAATACCCGATACAAGCTGGGGCAGAAGGTTACTATTCTGGTGGCAGGCACAGACAGGATGGCCAGGACCGTGGATTTTGCCCTGAGCGAAAACCTGCCAGAAGACTAAAAAGGGGAAACAGAGCTATGGGGAAACAGACTACAAAGCTGGTTGCCAACAACAAGAAGGCATATCATGATTTTTTTATTGAGGATAAGTATGAGGCAGGGATTGAGCTGTTCGGCACAGAGGTAAAATCCATCCGCATGGGCAAGTGCAGCATCAAAGAGTCCTTTATCCGGATCCACAGGGGTGAGATGTTCATCTATGGTATGCACATCAACCCCTACGAGAAGGGCAATATTTTTAATAAGGATCCCTTGAGGGATCGAAAGCTTTTGCTCCACAAGTCAGAGATCACCAAACTGGGGGCAAAGATGGCGGAGAAAGGGTACACTTTGGTACCCCTGCAGGTGTATTTTAAGGGAAGCTTGGTGAAGGTGGAAGTAGGTCTGGCCAAGGGCAAGAAGCTGTACGACAAGCGGGACGACATCGCCAAAAAGGATCAGCGGCGGGAGATGGAGAGGGAGTTTAAGCAGACATTTCGCTGAAGGCTCCTGG
>Ga0137310_101372_pt1 | contig 15454 bp, 13 predicted proteins | sample NAcewiD2O_June_2_FD_97183 | JGI IMG/M metagenome (GOLD analysis project Ga0137310, IMG submission 97183) | Mouse cecal microbial communities from Vienna, Austria - N-Acetylglucosamine amended D2O_June | ecosystem: Host-associated > Mammals > Digestive system > Large intestine > Cecum | place...
ACAGACCTACAAAATGCTGGGGGATATCCGGGACAATCACGTGGGCTGTATCAGTCTCGGCGTGACCCATGGAATCGGCAATGCCATGCTGGCGGACGTACTGCCTAAGTTTCATCAGAAGTACCCCAACTATACCCTGAATCTGAAAGAGGGAAATGTACGAGAACTGGAGACAAGAGTGGCAGAGAGCGATATCGAATTCGCTGTAGTGGGCACCGGCTCCATCCCCACCAATCTGAGGCATATCACGGCCATCGCCTGCGAGGTGGTTCTGGTGCTGCCTCCCGGCCACCCCCTGGGCATCCATGCCGCCCCGCCGGGAAAGCCCTATGCCACTCTGGACTTAGGGCTTCTGAAGGATGAGATGTTTGTCCTGATGAACCGGGACACCAACATCCGGGCCATTGCCGACAAGCATTTCAGTCTGGCAGGCTTTAAACCCAGGATTCTGGTGGAATGCAGCATGAGCACTCTGGCCTACAAGTTCGTCCGGAACGGCCTGGGCCCCTCCATCCTCATGGAGAATCAGGTGCTTCCTTCCGACGGTGTCCACATTTTCTCCCTCTCCCCCGCAGAGACCTGGTACCAGAGCGTAGCCTTCCGGGAGGAGACCCGCTTCTCCCAGGCAGAGCAGTATTTTATCGATCTGGTGCTGCGGTTCTTTTCCGAGGCATCCTTGTCCCAGATTTTCCGGTGATATGGCCAACCGTCTGGCAGATACTTTGCGTAACAGTTCAGACACCCGTTGAACTGTTACCTCTTTACCGGAAAGAATATCTCTGTCTCCCACTCCTCCGGCGGCAGCTTGTCAAAGCCGGTCTTCCTATAGATCTCAAAGGGGCATCCGGCGATCTGCCAGCCCTCCGCCTTCATCCAGGCCACCACCTTGCCGTAGGCATCGGGCAGGGAGGAATAAGGCCCCTTATGCATGGTCACCGCGCACTGCACCGGCTCCAGGATCCTGTCTGCCTTATCCTCCTCCAGAATCTCAACTCCAAGCTCAATATCACTGGCAGCCGGATCAAACTCATCGTCATGGTAGATGGCCAGAGTCACACCGCTGGGGGTCAGATGGGTCTTTGCGATCCGTTCATAAATACCTCCATAATAGTGTCCAAACTCATCCACTGACATGGTATTCCTTGCCGTGGCAAGGACCAGCCGCTCTGACTCCTTCACAATAACCTGATACTGGTTCTGATAACTCATAATATCACCTGTCCTTTCAAATTCTTCCATATGGCGGTCAATCTCTCCCATGGTCACCGAGATGTACTCCCTCTGTCTCTCCAGACGGATCCTCTGGAATTTCAGCTGTCTTCGCAGCTCCCGCGGATCCGTCTGTTTCAGCAGATCCTGGATATCTGAAAGGGAAAAACCATAACGCTTGTAACGGTCAATCAGCAGCATGGTACTGATCTGATCCTCCGAATAATAACGGTATCCGGTGAATTCATCCACCTCGCTGGCCTTTAAAAGACCGATCTTATCATAATGATGCAGTGTCTTTACCGTGACACTGCAGGCCTTTGACATCTGTCCGATTGTAAGCATCCTTCTCTCCTCTTTCTGGTATCCGTTTCCTGGTTACTTCCCATGGGTCAGGCGGGACATCCTGCACGCCGGTTACATTCCCCAATATACATCCTGCCCCTGGGTCAGAGTCAAGAGCTTTTCTGTCAAATAGTAACACTTCAGTAACAGTTCAGACAGGTGGCAAATCGGTTATCTACCCATTCTGCATCTGCACCCTCTGTCCCTTGAGCAGGGGATAGGTGATCAGCCTGTTTCCATCAATATCTTCCTTATACATATCCACCCCCGTGATCTGGCAGTTCTCATAGGTGGTATAGTAGTAGATTCCCTTATCCACATTGCAGCAGCTGGAATACTCGGTGATCTCATACCGGTTTGCCCCCACCTGCACACAGCCCCGGGGCAGTTCCACTGACCGGAGAATATGGAAGAACTGGCTGATACTGGCCGACTCCGAAGAGTCCGACACAGAATTGAACTTTGTAAATGCAGCCTTTACAAACCGGGACATGGAGGACATATCCCCCGGCAGCCCCATGGCCCCCATCCCCACGCAGTAGGCCTCCAGGGGAAGATTGGCACAAAACTGGTTCTGAGGCTTCTCAGTGGAAAGCCGCATGTAATTATTAAGATTAAACAGCTGGATATCAAAGGCCGGATTATTGGTCATGACACCTGCCGGATTGTCATACACCTTCACCCCTTCCTCCAGAGCCTCCACTGTAATGGAGCTTTCCCGGTCTGAGATCATCCAGTGAAGATGGGACTGCGGAAGGTTCTCCTTAAATTTCAGATCCAGGAACCGGATCCGCTCCAGCTTTTTTCTGGCCTCCTCCACCGTAGCACATTGTCCCAGGATCCAGGGAATAAATTCAAAGGGCGGCACATTGTCCTTGTCTGAATCCTCCTCCTTGTAATGGGCATTCTGGGGAAAAAGCAGCCCTGCGATCCCCAGCCCCATCTCATTGACCGCATCATAATAAAGCGGATAATCATCCACAATATACGCAATACCGATCATGGCATAATGCTGCAGCTGGGTCCCCATTTTCCGGAAATGAAACGGGTAATACCGCGGCGTAATGGTCACCATCTCATGGTATGTGTAGTCCATATCCAGATTCCGCCCAAAATAGTGATCCTTTGTTTTATAGGTGATTGCAGTGCACATTCCTATCCCTCCATAGCCCAGATTTGATTATCATACTGTGCAGCCATTCAGATGATCCGAACAGCCGCCGTGTCACGTTTTTTGATTCATCACAGATACATCCCTGTGCGGCCAGATTCCATCCATGCTTCCACATACTACAGCGCCTGCTCATTCTCCCTCAATAAATCCCTCTCCAAATACCTGACTGGTCTCCACCAGCATTACAAATGCCGTGCTGTCAATCTCATGAACCGCATTTTTCACCGTGTAGGACTGGGAACGGGAGCAGGCGCAAAGGATCACGTCCCGGTTCTGCTTTGTGTAGGTTCCCCGGGCCCGGATAGCTGTAGAGCCCCGCCCCGTGACCTCACCGATCCGGTCTGCTACCAGCTGGCCGTGATTGGTGATAATGATCAAAAGCTTTCCCGCATCCAGACCATACATGATTTTATCAATAACGGTAGAAGTGACAAAGGTAGCCACAAGACCGTAAAGGGCCGCGTCCACATTACCGAATACCACACCGCCCAGACTGATCACCAGCAGATCGATCCCCATAGTCACTGCTCCCAGGGACAGGTAAGGATACCGGGCCCGGATGGACATGGTAAGGAAATCCGTCCCCCCAGTGGAGGACCCGCGCATGTAGAACAATGCCAGTCCGGCCCCCAGAAATACTCCTGAATACAGCGCTGCCATAAGCGGAGACCCTGTATAGGCCGGTGTATAAGGAAAGACCACATCCAGAAATATTGTGCTGATCACCATGGACTTTAAGGATTTCAGCAAAAAAACCTTTCCCAGGATCCGGCAGCTGACCAGAATGATGGGAATGTTAAGTACCAGCGTAGTGACGCCGATGGGCAGCCCCCACAAGTGATTCGCAATCAATGCCAGACCTGACAGCCCTCCCGGCGCGAAGCCGGCCATCTTCGCAAAGGTGTAGAGACCGACTGCATAGCTGATGCTTCCTATTACATCATATAACAGATCCAGTAACACAATTCGGATTTTTTTCTCACGGTTTGCCATAACGCATCCTGCTTTCTTGTCATAGTAGATAGAATCCTCTGAACAGGGCTGAAATATACCTTGTCCACCTAGAGCGTGTCTGAAAATTCATTCCCGGCATCTGCACGCCCCACTTCGCGGTATATTTGGCCCAAATTCACTTAACGTAGCCCACTACGCCGCGTTCATTTGGGCCAAATCCCCACAAAGTGGAGCGCACAGCTACCGGAAAGCAATTTTCAGACACACTCTAGAATGGGACTGGATTTTATTCGCGTGAAGCATGAAAATACCTCCCCAGATGTTCATAAGTATATCACAAACCTTAAAAAGAGAATACCCGGAATCCGATACATCCTTCCGGGTATTCTCTTTTTAAGTAACAGTTCAGATCCCCCCCTGAACTGTTGCCTTCTTAATGCTACTCCCAGGCAGCATCCTCCTGCCTATTCTGTCTGCCGGGGGCTGCCGCAGATCAGCATCTTGGGCGTCCTGGCTGTGACGATCCCGCTGGCCTGGATGGTTGCTTTCGTATACCGGGACAGAAGTCCGGCCAGCTCTTCCATGGCTTCCTTAAGCTCTCCCACACGCTCCGGCTCAATACATTCCATGATGATAAACTCATTGACCGTATCATCTGTGACGGCTGTGCGCTGGCCGTCCCGCCAGTTCCAGCAGCGGCAGACCACGCCCTCTTCGTCATAGTAGGCCACCTCCCCGGCCAGAGGCGGATCCGTCTCATCCGCTCCCAGCGGCAGAAAGGCCTCGCCACCTTTCATGACTCCCAGGTGCAGATCCCCGCAGAAGGCGTCAATATTCTCCGCGCCAATGGGGAATCCATACTTTAAGGAAATCCCGTTAGTGATATCCACCGTGGGAGCAATGGAGGACACCGGGTTGTCATGGAGGACCCGTTTCAGCAACGCCTCGATAGAGCAGCGTGCCCCCTTTTTTGTGGGGAATTTCTTGTAGGCGGCCCGCCATATGGCAGGAATCTTATTCTCTGAGATCACCTCGCTGGTGAGGAATTTCTTCGCTTCCCTGTTTGCGGACTCCAGAAAGGCCCGGATTTCTGCGGCCTCTTCCTCCCTTATTTCTTCTGCCTTCCTGATCCCGCCTGCCACCAGCACACCGATGGCTACGTCCGGGAACAGCCGGATAAATTCTTCATCCAGTATAAATTCTTTGCTGGTCTGTGTATGTTCCATACGTCTTTCTCCTTAATCATGAATGAAACTCCCCGTAGCAAGCCACGGGGAATTGAACCTTGTCTTTGATTAAAATGTCTTACCCTTCCACCTTTGGCAGCTTCGCAACCGCTTTGGCCAGTTCCTCGTCCGAAGGAATATAATCCTGCATTTCCCCGTCATTGAATTTCTGGTAAGCATACATATCGAAGTATCCGGTACCGGTCAGACCGAAGACGATATTCTTTGCCTCTCCTGTCTCTTTGCACTTCATCGCCTCATCAATGGCCACCTTGATGGCGTGGCTGCTCTCGGGAGCCGGGAGAATGCCTTCTATCCGGGCAAAGGTCTGTGCTGCCTGGAACACCGCTGTCTGCTCCACGCTTCTGGCAGTCAGCAGGCCCTGGTCATACAGCTCGGATACAGTGGAGCTCATGCCGTGGTAGCGGAGACCGCCTGCATGGTTGGCCGAGGGTATGAAGCCGCTGCCCAGGGTGTACATCTTTGCCAGAGGACAGACTTTGCCGGTGTCGCAGAAATCATAGGCGTACACACCCCGGGTCAGGCTGGGGCAGGATGCCGGTTCCACGGCGATCATCTCATAATCCGCTTCGTTCCGCAGCACCTGGCCTGCAAACGGGGAGATCAGACCTCCCAGGTTGGAGCCGCCGCCCGCACAGCCGATGATCATATCGGCCTTAATACCGTATTTATCCAAAGCGGCTTTGGTCTCCAGACCGATGACTGACTGGTGGAGCAGTACCTGGGCCAGTACAGATCCCAGCACATAGCGGTATCCTTCCTGGCTGACTGCTGCTTCCACAGCCTCGGAGATGGCACAGCCAAGACTTCCGGTGGTGCCCGGGAACTCGGCATTCATCCGGCGTCCCACCTCGGTCTCCATAGACGGGGACGGAGTAACTCTGGCACCGTAGGTACGCATCACTTCCCGGCGGAAGGGCTTCTGCTCATAGGAGCATTTCACCATATAGACCTGGCAGTCCAGATCAAAGTAGGAACATGCCATGGAAAGAGCGGTACCCCACTGTCCCGCACCGGTCTCCGTGGTTACGCCTTTCAGCCCCTGCTGTTTGGCGTAGTAGGCCTGGGCAATCGCTGAGTTGAGCTTGTGGCTTCCGGAGGTATTGTTCCCCTCGAACTTGTAGTAGATATGGGCCGGAGTGTCCAGCTTCTTTTCCAGACAGTAGGCCCGCACCAGAGGTGACGGACGGTACATCTTGTAGAAATCCTGAATCTCCTGGGGAATATCAAAATATGGGGTATTATCATCCAGCTCCTGTCTGGCCAGTTCTGTGCAGAAGATTCCTGACAGCTCCTCTAAAGTAACCGGCTTTAAGGTTCCGGGATTCAGAATGGGAGCCGGTTTCTTCTTCATATCGGCACGTACATTGTACCACTGCTTTGGCATCTCCTGCTCTTCCAGATAAATTTTGTAAGGGATTGTCTTTTCCATGTCCTGGTCTTCCTTTCTTAAAATGAATTTGGGATACTGCATGATCTGGCAGGATGGGAAATGGTTTTCCCGGAAACCGGCAGGGATTCTGTCGCAAAGCGTTTGATGAACAAAAAAACTCCTATCCTACCAGCTACGCCAATAGGACAGAAGCTACTACTTCTGCGGTGCCACCTATCTTCATTCTCACGAATGCTCTCATGCGCGTACCAGCATACGCGCTCTGCTGTAACGTGCAGTCACGTCCTGCATACTCCTAAATCCCATCCAGCCACTGCCCTATGTAGATTACATGGAAACAGCCTGCTGCGGGGGTCGTTTCAGCTCGCCCTCACGGGTCCATTCCCCATCGTTCCCATGACTGCAATCCCACCATCTGCAGCTCTCTGTACATGTTCCAGATCAGTACTCGTCCCGGTCAACGGTTTGTTATTTCGTGGTTTTAGGATACCTCAGATTGATTTTTCTGTCAAGGGGATTTTTAATTTACGCATAGTTTAATGTGACGGTTCGTAACAGTTCAGACAGGTCTGCGCACTCGCTGCGCTGACCGTATGAAAACGTAGTGGCCGGAGGGCATCCGCCCCATCGCGCAGCGATTCTCATGGGCAGATGCCGTAACAGTTCAAGGGGTATCTAAACTGTTACAACGGTCCAGACAAGAGGCAAATCGGATAAGAAAGTGTGTTGCAAACATGCTTTTGTTTGCATAAGCGCTTTCTTATCCGGTTTGGCATCGGGCGGACGCCCGAAGCTTTGGGGAAGGTGATCAATATGTTAAAGATTTTGTATGAGGATGAACAGATTTTGGTAGTATGGAAGCCTGCCGGGACTGAATCCCAGGAGAGCCGCGGATTCGGCAGGGATATGGTCAGTGAAATCCGCAAACATATCCACAGCCAGTTTCCGGAAAAAGGAATACCCTATGTGGGAGTTATCCACAGACTGGACAAGCCGGTCAGTGGGCTTCTGGTGTATGCCAAGACCCAGAAAGCGGCGGCAGCCCTTAGCAAACAGACTGTCGAAAGAAGGATGAAAAAGAAATATCTGGCAGTTTTATGTGGAAAGCCTGTGGATAATGTGGATAACTTTGTGGATTATTTGTTGAAGCGGGGGCGAGAGAACCGTTCCTGCATTGTGGATAAGGGGATAACCGGGGCAAAGCGGGCGGAGCTTTCCTTCCGGATCCTGGAGAGTCAGGTTCTGGAGCCTTATGGGGAGCTGTCTCTGGCGGAGATCACCCTGCAGACCGGACGCCACCATCAGATCCGTGTACAGATGGCCGGACATGGATTGCCTTTGTGGGGGGATCAGAAGTACAATACAGCATCCAGCTATGGATGGAATCTGCCGGCCACCAGTGCCGGTGACAGTGTCCATTTGTCAGCCGCCAGTGCAGAGAATGGCATCCATTTGCCAGCGTCCAATGCCGGTTTGGCATTATCGGCCTGGCATCTGGCCTTTACACATCCGGTGACAGGAAAGCAGATGGTATTTGAAAAGCTTCCGGAGGAAGGGATTTTTCAACGATTTGGTTACTGCATAAATATAGAAGTGCAGGCTTTCCAATGATAAAATGAAAAATTGTAATATCTGGAGATTCCGGTCTGATACATAATTCCGCCCGTCATGGATAAACTAGAGATTGTACAAAAGAAGTACAAATCAGGAAAAGGTGAGTCCATGGGTAAGCCGTATAAGAAACTGAAGAAAATTTTATGGATTATGGGAATTACAGGGGCAGTGTACGGAACCTTCCGTTTTCTGCTGCCACTTGTGGTTCCCTTTTTATTTGCCTGGGGGATAGCCATTCTGCTGAGGCCGTCTGCCAGATGGATCGAGAAAAGGTGCAGGATCCGGGTGGGAGGCAGATGGCTGGGGATTCCGGCGGGGTTTGCGGCCATCCTGGAGCTGATCATCATTTTGATAGCCCTGACGGGCGGGCTGTATCTGGGCTTTCAGAAGCTGTGCAAGGAGATGATTATGTTTCTGGACGCAGTTCCCGGCTGGATCACGGCGCTGGATGAGTGGCTCACCAGCCTTTGCCACTGGATGGAGGAGGGACTTTGCCTTACACCCAACTGCATGGTCTATCTTATGAGGGAAATGCTCCGGGGGCTGATGGATTCCGGGAAAAGGACGGCCATGCCTTACCTGATGACCAATTCCGCCGTGCTGCTGCGCAAGGGGATGGCGTTTCTGATCATCAGTATCATCCTGGTGGTGTCTGTGGGGCTGGCGGTTCAGGAGATGGATACATGGAAGGAGCGTTGCAGCAGATCCTTGTTTGCCCGGGAACTCCAGATGATCGGGCGGCGGCTGGCCATTGTGGCCAATGCGTATTTAAGAACCCAGGTGGTCATCATGATCCTGACAACCCTGCTCTGCACAGCCGGATTCTGGATCATTGGCAATCCCTATTATGCCCTGGCCGGAATCGGAACCGGGATTCTGGATGCTCTCCCAATCTTTGGAACCGGGACAGTGATCTTCCCCTGGGCTGCTTTCTGCGCGGTCAGGGGCCAGTGGGGCAGGGGGCTGTTTCTGATGGCTCTTTATGTAGTGTGCTACTTTCTGCGGCAGATTCTGGAGACCAGAATGATGGGGAACCGGGTGGGCCTCTCGCCGCTGGAGACACTGATCACCATGTATGTGGGGCTGCAGCTTTTTGGGATCGCCGGACTGCTTTTAGGGCCGGTAGGGGTGCTGCTGGTCCGGGATCTGATGGGCGCGGTAGAAGAATCGTGGAAAAAGGATGAATATTGTAACTATTGAGTTTTTCGCAGCCGCTCAGGGGGGGGGGATCTGAACGGCTGCGGTTTTTACGGATTCACATGCCCGTCTTTAAAGTACCGGATCATCTCATGGGTCAGGCTGGCGTGGGTGTCATCCTCCAGGGGGATATCCTCCCGCTCAAACCACTGGGCCAGGGCCAGCTCGTTCTGGTCCAGGCGGATCTCATCCGGCGACTCCAGATCGCAGAAGAAGCCCACCAGCAGCGTGTCCGAAAAGGACCAGGGCTGGTTCTTGTAATAACGGATGTTGGTAACCTTAAGGCCCACCTCCTCCATCACCTCCCGCTTCACCGTCTCTTCCAGAGTCTCTCCGATCTCGGAAAATCCAGCAAGGAGCGCATAACGCTTATACCCCCGTCCGGCATATTTGGACAGCAGCAGGCGGTTCCCATCGGTGACACCGATGATGACCGCCGGAGAGATCTTGGGATACTCTGCCTGGTGGCAGTTGTCACAGTACATCATCCGTTCCTTCTTGTCCTTGCGAAGACGTAGGCCGCAGCGTCCGCAGAACTGGCGGCTCCGGTACCAGACAAACAGCTGGTAGCCGGTGATCCCGGCAAAGGCCAGATAACGCGGCGCCCCGCCCCGGAAGTACTGGATATTCTCCATGACAAAACCCTCAGGCATGGAAGCAGGAAGCCGGTTAATCAGGAAAAATGTCTCCTCGTCAATGGAGAACAGATATGTATATGAATCGGAATTCTCTGCCTCATTTGTAAAATCCTCTGGCAGATCCCGAAACCGCGGGAAATCAAAGGTCTCTTCTGTATGGCAGAGAAGCGCCGTCCGCTCCTCAAAATACAGAATATAGCTGTCCGGACACGGCGGCTGGTTGTGGTAAGTATTGTCATACTGGTGCGGTGCAATATCCTGAATCATGTGGAATCCCTCTCTTTATCCTGAAAATGTATACATAGAAAATGAAAATAACCGCTCAAGTGTCTATTATAAAGGAAAAGCATAAAAATGGCAATGGCTGCCGGCTGCTGCGTTGACAAGAGACGAAGACACCGTAACAGTTCAGATACCTCCTGAACTGTTACAAGACACCATATAAAAGCCCAAATGGCTGGCAATCCCTGGTTGGAAGAAAACAAAGTATAAAAATCCTTCATTTACAGATACTAGGAGCAAGATATTGAAAACTATTATGATTGACAATGGAGGAATTTTTGTATGAAAGCTACGGGAATTGTAAGGAGAATAGACGATCTGGGGAGAGTGGTGATTCCAAAGGAAATCCGGCGCACCCTGCGCCTGAGGGAAGGAACTCCCCTGGAGATATTCACGGACCGCGAGGGCGAGATTATTCTTAAAAAGTATTCACCCATGGTGGAGCTGACTGCCTTTGCTACCCAGTATGCGGATTCCATGGCTCAGAGTACGGGAATGATGGTGTGCATTACGGACCGGGACCAGATTATTGCGGTGGCAGGCGGACCAAAGAGGGACCTTCTCCAGAAGAATATCAGCAGACAGTTAGAGCAGGCCATCAATGAGCGGGAGACGGTAGTCGCTTCCCGGGATGACAAGCAGTTCGTGCCTATTGCGTCAGAGGAGATCGAAGGTGTGACCGCCCAGGTGCTGGTGCCCATCATCTGCGAGGGCGATGCCATCGGTTCAGTGTCCATACTCAGCCGCGATGTCCGGGTGAAGCCTGGGGATACGGAGCTGAAGCTGGTCAGCACCGCCGCCGGATTTCTGGGGCGGCAGATGGAGAGCTAGTATGACCCACACCAATTAACCATATGTTTCGCTTGTCTAAATTTCCCCCTGCTTCGTTGTCGTCGGTCAACGATGCCACCGCATCGCCTCCCTCCTCCGCCTTGCAGGATGAAAATTTATCCTGCGCGAAACATAATGGTAATTGGTGTGGGTCATACTAGAGCGTGTCTGAAAATTCATTCCCGGCATCTCCACAAGGGACGCCTGCGGTGTCCCACAAAGTGAAGCGCACAGCTACCGGAAAGCAATTTTCAGACACACTCTAAAGCACCTGGGAGACCGGAGCCAATGGGAATCAGGAACATGAACACCGGCGGAGACGGTTTTTGGAAATATCCGCCTGGGATATAGTTATAGTAAGCATCATTAGTAGGCTCGCCTGGTGGCGGGCTTATTAATGTTCATGGGGGATGTTCCGGAGCTGGTATCTGCCGGTTTCAAAAATAATCTGGTCATGAACAATAACAACTGTTACACCATTGATTGCCGGTATTCAAATTACTATGGCAATTGACATGAAAATAGTTTATAATAAAACTATTCTCAGGCCCTGAATGAAGGCCAAACACACAGAAGAGGGAATATTGAATCATGGAGGAGTTAAAAGAGGATTGTATGGAGCAGAGCGGGAAATTCAGGGAGCTGTTTTACTCCTTTGTGCGGGCTATGTCCAAGGCGGTGGATGAGAGGACACCGTATAATGGAACCCACACACGACATATGGTCTGGAGCGGGAGCCAGTTTCTGGACTATCTGAACCGGAAGGCAGAGGAGGCAGGAGAACCGGCTCCTTTTGATGCCCTGGAGCAGGAGGAGATCCTCATGACTATATGGCTCCACGACCTGGGCAAGCTGGTAATCCCTATTGGGATCATGAACAAGCGGACACGGCTCAGGCCGGAGGAGGAGATGCTGATCCGCCAGCGGATGGAGATCATCCGGATGGGCGGCAGGATTGAGTGTCTGGAGGGCAGGATCAGTGCTGCTGATCTGGAGGGCCTGATACATACCACCAGAGAGCTGGAAGGGATGATCCATAGGATCAGCCGGTGGGGAGACGTGGATGCTGTATCTCTGCGAAAGCTTTATGATATGCAGCAGACCTATTACCGGGATATGGACGGCCGGCAGCTGCCGTGGCTGACCAGGGAGGAATATGAAGTTCTCAGTATCCACCATGGGACATTGACGGATAAGGAGCGTCAGATCATGGAGACGCATGTAGTATATACAGACAAGATTCTCTCAGAGCTCCAGTTTCCGGGGGATCTTTCACGGGTGCGGGAATGGGCCGCAGCCCACCATGAGCTTCTGGACGGAAGCGGATATCCCAAAGGTCTGAAAGGGGATGAGATTCCCTATCAGGTGCGGATCATTACGATTCTGGATATTTTTGATGCCCTGGTGGCGGATGACAGACCCTACAAGCCAGGGATTCCGGTAAACCAGGCCCTGAATATCCTGCATCAGATGGCGCAGAAGGGAAAGCTGGATCAGAGACTGACAGAGCTGTTCGCAGAGAGCCGGTGCTGGTGCGGGCTTGGGAGCTTTTTTGAAGAGTGACGGTGACTGTCAGGAAATGACAGGACCAGGCATACTATTGGGTATGCCGTTTCGCAACGGATCAGAAGGGATTGTTCCGGGAGGGAGCAGATATGTTTTTTATTATGGGTGGCGGCCAGGGACAGAAAAAGCTGGATTTTGACCAGCTTGTTGTCTGCCCAGGCTGTGGGAAATACGGACATTTGGAAGTATATATGGTGTATTCTTATCTGAGTCTTTTCTTCATTCCCTTGTTTAAATGGGGGCGCTGCTACCATGTGCGTACTACCTGCTGCGGCCGCAGCGTGGCCATCAGCCCAGAGCTGGGGCGGGCCATTGAAACCGGGGAGATAAAATCTCTTCCAGAGGATATTATCCCGGCAGGATATGACTATGGGAGCCAGGGCTATGGCAGTTTGCCGGAGGCAGACCATGCTGGCGGTCAGGCCGGAGAAGATGGCATGGCCGGTCAGATCACAGCTTCCGGGAAACGGTGCAGAGTCTGCGGCTTTGAGACAGATGAGGATTACCAGTTCTGCCCCAAATGCGGAGAGAAATTTTAGATATACGATCAGGCTATGATTTTGTGAATTGAATTAATCTGTAAACAATAAGGAGAAGAATAATGAAACGTGAATGTGGGATACTTCTGCCGGTGTCAAGTCTGCCGTCCCGGTATGGGATCGGTGCGTTTTCCAGGGAAGCATACAAGTTTGTGGATAAGCTTAAGGAGGCCGGACAGCAGTACTGGCAGATCCTGCCTCTGGGGCCTACAGGATATGGAGATTCCCCTTACCAGTCCTTCAGCGCTTTTGCCGGCAATCCCTACTTTATCGATCTGGAGCAGCTGATCCGGGAGAAGCTTTTGACCAGGGCAGAGTGCAACAAGGCGGATTTCGGGCAGCATGAACAGGATATCGATTACGGGAAGCTTTATGAGAACCGGTTCCCTCTTCTGCGGAAGGCCTATGAACGGTGGAAGGTTAAGCAGGCCCATGAGGACAGACATCCGGAAAGACAAGAGGATACCTTGTCTTGTGAGACCCGGGAATACTGCTTTTACATGGCGGTGAAGAATCATTTTGGCGGAAAGAGCTGGGAGCTGTGGGACGAGGATATCCGGCTGAGAAAGCCTGAGGCAATAGCCCGTTACCAGGAAGAGCTTTCTGATGAGATCCGGTTCTATGAATTCCAGCAGATCAAGTTTGAAGAGCAGTGGCGGAAGCTGAAAGCTTATGCCAATAAGAAGGGGATCCGCATTATCGGGGATATCCCCATCTACGTGGCCTTTGACGGAGCGGACAGCTGGTCCCACCCGGAGCTTTTCCAGTTTGATGAGGAGGGAAAACCAGAAGGAGTGGCAGGATGCCCGCCGGATGCATTTTCCGCTACAGGACAGCTGTGGGGTAACCCGCTGTACCGCTGGGATTATCACAGGAAGACCGGTTATGACTGGTGGATGAAGCGGATGGAATACTGCTATCAGATGTATGATGTAGTGCGGGTGGATCATTTCCGGGGCTTTGACGAGTACTACTGGATCCCTTATGGGGACAAGACCGCAGAATTCGGGCACTGGGAAAAAGGGCCTGGGCTGGAGTTTTTTGAAGTGATGAAGGAACGGTTCGGTCAGTTGGATCTGATTGCGGAGGATCTTGGATTTTTGACTCCGTCGGTGCTGCAGCTGGTGAAGGATACAGGATTTCCAGGGATGAAGGTTCTGGAATTTGCTTTTGACGATACTCAGTCCAGCGCTTATCTGACCCACAAGTACCAGGAGAACTGTGTAGTCTACACAGGCACCCACGACAACCAGACACTTCAGGGCTGGTACAAGACCCTGGACTCCCCAGGGAAGAAGTTCGCCATTAATTACCTGGGAAATACCTGGACGCCGGTATCGGAGATCCACTGGGATTTCATCCGTCTGGCCCTGCGCAGTGTGGCGCGGCTGGCGGTGATCCCCTTCCAGGACTATCTGGGGCTGGGAGATGAGGCCCGGATCAATGAACCCTCCACCCTGGGGAAGAACTGGCGCTGGCGGATGGACCGGAAAGCCTTTACACCCCAACTGGCCAGACGGTGCCGCCAACTGGCATGCTGGTATGGAAGATGCGGGCAGGATGAGCAGGCGGCAGATGCCGTGAGCGGTCAGGCGGAGGAGCAGACAGCAGACGTCGGGAATGGTCATCAGGATGAGCAGGCGGCAGATGCCGTGAACGGTCATCAGGATGAGCAGACAGCAGATATCGTGTTTGAAAATTAAATTCTGCACAAAATCGGGTATGAAATCGCTGGAAATATCCTGGAAAGCCCTGGTTATCTGTCTCTAAAGCGCAGAAAAAGAGTGAACCAGGGTGTGACTCTTACCTGCTTTTGGCCTCAGGATGTTTACGTGGCGCCTTCTGCGGCGACTTCCCCGGAAACGGCTTCAGCTCCTTCCGCCCCGCCTTCTGGGTCGGTGACGCCGCCGTCTAACGTCTCAGTATCTCCTTCCTTGTGGGAGGTAAAGTTGGCCTGGACTTCGTTCTGGGCTTTGTCCTGGGCAAATACATGGAGTCCCTGAGGGTCCATCTCGTAGGACAGGGTGCAGGTGGCCCGGTCTACGGTCAGGGGCTCCATCTGTTCGCCGGCAGAATTGACCGCATAGATGGAATCAAAATTCACGCCGGACTGGCTGTCCTTGACCGTCAGGGTCACAACACCGTCATTGATGGAGGTATCCTCAATGGAGGGGGGATTGTCATCCAGAATATTCACATGCTCGAAGAGGGTGGTGGACATACCATTCAAATTCTCCACACGAACCTCCAGAACGCCGTTCTTGGTCAGGGGGATCACAAAGGTCTTCCCTTTCATATCCTCTAAAGCGATCTCCTCCCCCTCCAGATTTACCTGCATGGATTTCACCGGAAAGTGGGATTTGATCCTCAGGGTCGCCTGGGTGGTCAGATAGTCATTGGTATCAGCCAGCTCCAGGGATATGTTGGGCCGGGAGGTGATACAATAGAACAGGATGGCATTAAAA
>Ga0137310_101379_pt1 | contig 15377 bp, 10 predicted proteins | sample NAcewiD2O_June_2_FD_97183 | JGI IMG/M metagenome (GOLD analysis project Ga0137310, IMG submission 97183) | Mouse cecal microbial communities from Vienna, Austria - N-Acetylglucosamine amended D2O_June | ecosystem: Host-associated > Mammals > Digestive system > Large intestine > Cecum | place...
TGTATGAGGCCCAGGAGGAGGGGGGGAGTTTTCCTGCGGAGAAATATATCAATACCTTCCCCGCCCAAAAGCACAGCCATTTCCTAATTCCCGCTGGCACGGTGCACTGCTCCGGCAGGGGGGCTATGGTCTTGGAAATCAGCGCCACGCCTTACATCTTCACCTTTAAGCTCTGGGACTGGAACCGTCTGGGCCTGGATGGCAGGCCCCGGCCCATCCACATTGGCCATGGGGAAAAGAATATTGTTTGGGAGCGTACGGCCCCTTGGGTGCGGGAGAATCTGGTGGACCGCTTCCAGCCGCTGCCCGCGCCGGAGGGAGTCAAAGCGGAGGCCACCGGCCTGCACCAGCGGGAGTTTATTCAGACGGAGCGCTATTCCTCGGCGGGAGCCGTACTCCACGAGACCATGCACAGCGTGAATGTGCTGAATTTGGTGGAGGGGGCCGAGGCAATAGTAGAAAGCCCGGAAGGGGACTTTGAGCCCTTTGTGGTCCATTACGCGGAGACTTTTGTGATTCCGGAACAGGTGAAGCGCTATACCATCCGGCCCTTTGGGAGAGCGGAGGGCCAGGCAGTGACTACCATCAAGGCGTATGTTAGAACATAAGCCGGGGCGGAAAAGCCCCAAGTGGAGGATGGATCATACAGGGGCTGCCACAGCCGTTTTGCGCAAAACCAGTTCCCCGGCAGAATGCGGAACCGGTGTAAAGCATAGAGAGAAGCCATACTAAATGAAGAAGCCATCCGTCACAAGGGGCCAACTGGTGACGGGTGGCTTTTCGCGCTGCCCCTTGTGGGGGCTGGATGCTTCTAAAAGCTCCGGCTAGGGCTCATCATACACGAAATAAAGGCCAGTTGCGGTGCGCAGCGGGCGCTTCTCCTTTTGAAAGCCAAAGGGAGTGTCCGTTGCGGAGATCTTTTCGTGTTCCCCCGCCCGTAGGGCGGGGGAACACAGATGATTATCTCTGTGGTTGGGACGCTCCCAAAGCCAAACCCCCTATTGACAAATAACCAGAAAGGAATATAATAGAGCTATGAACGTATATAAAATAGAGGTTCTTATATAAGAACCAAAAGAGGGCCTTTATGGAAATGAACTGCAAATCGTTCCTAGAAAAGCATTGGGAATTGTCAAGCGGCGGCGTCACCGCGGTAATCCAGTGGAAAGGGGGCCAGCTGTCGCTAAAGGCCAAAGGTCCAGCGCCAGGGATGGACTTCCAGCTTTCCCCCCTCAGCGCCATTGCGGCGTCCGGGGTCAGGCAGTCCTGGGACCGGCTCATCCAAAGCGAAACGCGCGGGGGGCCGGGGGAGAGCGCAAGCCTGTATATAACCGTGGAAAACGCCCAAGGCACGCTGCGCCTGACCCAACAGATTACCGCTTATCCGGACCATCCCTTTCTCCACGTCAGCGGGACGGTGGAGAACACCGGCGGCCAAGAGGCGCTGATAGATGGCTGCGACATGCTTACCCTTCTGCCCGGGTGTGAGCCTCCTCTGGCGCTGTTTCATGTGGGGCAGTTCAGCGCCAAGTATGCCCATGACTTCTTCCGGCCCATAACCGCGCGGCTGATTACCGGCCGGGCGCCCCATGAGATACGCATGGGCTCTTTTCCCTCTATGTATTGGGAGCCAACCAGCTGCGCCTGGTTTGCTCTGCTCCCCGAGCGGAGGGAGGGATGGTTTGACCAGCCGCCCGAAAATGCCGGGGGCTTGGTCTGCGGCATTGAGTTCAATGGAAAAAGCAGGGTGATTGCCGGAGCCGCCAGAGGCGAAGGGGAGATCATCAGCAGGATTGACGCCCTGCGCCACAGCTTAAAGCCCGGCGCGCGCTTTGAGATACCCGGCGTGTTTCTGGGGCGCTTTGAGGGCGGATGGGACGAGGCTGGGTACGCGTCCCAGCGCTTTGCGCGGAGCCATGTGCATCCCCCTGTGCCGGACGCCCGGTACCCATGGGCGCAGTACAACTCCTGGGCATATGAGCAGGATATTTGTGAGGAGCAGCAGCTGCGCGCCATTGACCGCTGCGGGCAGCTTGGGCTGGAGCTTGCGGTGCTGGACCTGGGCTGGGCCAAAAGCATAGGCGACTGGCAGCCCGACCCGGTGAAGTTTCCCCGTGGCTTAAAGCCGCTGGCGGAACGGGCCAGATCATACGGCATGCGCTTTGGCGTGCATGTTGCGCTGGCACAGTGCGGCTTTGAGGCCCCTGTGGCCAGCGAGCATCCGGACTGGCTCATACACCAGAAGGTGGATTATTACGGAGCGGCGCCCTTGTGCCTAGGGCATGCCCCCTGCCGGGAATGGCTGGTGGAGGCGCTTTCCAGGCTGGTGGAGGAAGAGGGCGTGGACTATATTGTGCAGGATGGAGAGGATATGGTGAAGCAGTGCTGGTGCGAAACCCACACCCATGGGCTTGGCGACAGCAACTACTCCAACTCACAATACGGCCTGGACCTGGTGCTGCGCGCCCTTAGGGAGCGGCATCCAAACCTGGTTATTGAAAACTGCGAGGATGGCGGCTGCATGATGACCTACAAAATGGCGCGTCTTTACCACACCAGCATAACGGTGGACAATATTGACGCATACTCTACCCGCCAGGGCATTTTCGGCGCGTCGTACCCGTTTTCCCTGCGGTACAGCGTGCGCTACATGCAGGACAGCCCGACCAGATATACCCTGTACAGCTCCATTTTTGGCGGACCGCTGATTTTAATGCACAGGGTGACGGACTGGACGGACGAGCAGTTTGAGGAGACCAAGGGCGCGGTGGCCCTTTACAAGAGGCTGCGCGAAATAACCCGGGAGGGGAAGGTCTACCACCTGCTCCGGCCGGACCATAATATTCCCGGGGGCGGCTGGGGCTGGGACGCCATACAGTCTGTGACGGAGGATCAGGCAAAAAGCGTTTTAATGGCCTACCGCGCCCAGGGCGGCCCGGAGGAAAAGCGCTTTTACCCCAGGGGGCTGGAGCCGGAGCGCGTATACCGGGTCTCATATGGAGAAAGCGAGGGCTTCGCCGCCGGAGCGGAACTGGAGCGGGAGGGCATCCTGCTGGCTTTGCCGGAATTTGGGGCGGAGGCGGTCCTGCTGGAAGGGCAGTGAGGGAAAGAGAACATCCATGGAGGTGCTGTGATGATAACAGAGCGGACAGAGGGAAAAACAAAGCTGCTCTCCATGCGGAGCAGGCAGCTGCTGGTTGAGTTTGCCCCCCAGGTGGGCGGACGCATGGTCAAGCTTCAAAATCTGGAAACCGGGCGGCAGTTTTTGTGGAAGAACCCGTCTCTGGATTTGGAGAAGCTCCCTGCGGGCAGCGAATATGACCCGAACTTTTATGGGGGCATTGACGAGCTTCTGCCCAACGATATGCCGGAAGAGATCAATGGAGTGGATTTTCCGGACCATGGCGAGCTTTGGACGCTGGCGCTGGACTGGAAAGAAACGGGAGAGGGGGTAACCCTATCCGGCAGGCTGCCCCTTTGCGGGCTGAACTATGAGAAGACGTTGGAGCTGGCCCCGGACCGGCCCGAACTGATCATCCGGTACCGGATCAGCAACCCAACGGCAAGCGCCAAACCCTTTTTGTGGAAATTCCACGCCGCGTTGGAGATTGACGAAGGGGATGAAATAATCTGTCCGGCGGAGACCGCCGTTGTGGCGGACCCCCAATGGTCAAAATGGAAGAGCACAGAGCCCTTTCCGTGGCCAGCGGTACAAGGACAGCGGGCAGACCGGATACCGGGCAGGGGCGCGGAGGTGGACTTTTTGTACCTCTATAACCTAAAAACCGGCTGCATGGGCTGGCGGCGGCCTGGGGAGGACGCGGCCTTCGCGTATTTCTTCGACAAAAATGTGTTTCCCTATTGCTGGTACTTTGCCTCATACGGCGGCTTTTACGGCCATTACACCGCTGTGCTGGAGCCCTGCACCGCCATGCCCTGCTCGGTGCGGGAGGCCCATGCCCAGGGGCAGTGCTCCGTGCTGGAAGGGGGAGAGGCGCTGGAAACCACGGTGCGGATATACGCGGGAACCGGGAGCGGGCTGGAACGCATATGGAAAGGAGCCGAGTAATATGGACAGAAAGAAGGCGTTGATTTCCGGGGCTGCCTCCGGCATTGGGCGAGCCACGGCGGAACGGTTCGCCCGGGAAGGCTGGGACCTGTGCATAACGGACAGAAACGCTCCGGGGCTTTTGTCCGTGTTTCAAGAGCTGCCTGCCGGGGACCATCTGCATTGCCCAGGGGACTTTACAGATCCTTTGGCCGTGGCGCGGATTTCGGAGCGGATTGCGGAGAGCTGGGGGCATTTGGACGCGCTGGTAAACTGTGCGGGCGTGTTCATGAGCGCGGACGCTGTGGAATCGCCCTTGGAGGAGTGGCGCAGGCCCCTGGACATTATGATAAACGGCGCGGTAAACCTAACCCGGGCATGTGTGCCGAAAATGAAGCAGGGCGGGAGAATCATCCATATTACGTCCATACACAGGCAACGGGCGGAAAAGGGCAGCAGCGCCTATGCCATGGCAAAAGCGGCGGTTGGGCAGTACTGCCGGGGCTTGGCGGTAGAGCTGGCCGGCCGGGGGATACTTGTAAACGCCATAGCCCCAGGCTTTATTGACACGCCCATGGGCATTACGGAGGGCGTGAATATTGTGGATACAGAGCCCTTCCGCCGGGATTATGTGCAGGGCCACCATCTGCCCCTCCGGCGCGCGGGCCGCCCGGAGGAGGTGGCCGGTGTGGCGCTGTTCCTGGCGGGAGAGGACGCCTCCTATATTACGGGCCAGGTTATTACCGTGGACGGAGGGCTGACGGTTACGTTTTAACCGCTTACAATATGCGCTCCAGGCGGTTTTTGGCCTCCAGCAGCGGCTGCTTCATCTGCTCCAGCTCAGAGGGGGACCGCCCAATGGGCACGGAAAGGCTTAACCCCAGGTAAACGCCGCCAGAGCTTTCCTTAACGGGAACGGCAATGCATTGGATGCCCAAAGAGGACTCCTGGCACTCATAGGCGAAGCCAGTGGCCCGAACCTCCCGCAGCTGAACCAGAAGCCGCTCTGGCTCGGTAATGGTGTGGGGGGTGATGGGCTGCATCCCGCCCGCGCGGTAGATTTCCCGAACGTCCTCGTCGGATTTGCCGGACAGCAGGGCTTTTCCCAGCGCGGTGGCATGGGCGGGCAGGCGCTTGCCAATGCTGGAGGACATCTGAATAACCGGCGTGCTGCCGCATTTGCTTAAGTAGACCACATCCCCGCCGTCCAAGGCGGCCAGATGGGCGGTCTCGCTGACCGTATCCGCCAGCTCCTTCAGCACGTCCTGAGAGTAGAGAAAGAAGTCGCTGTTCTCAATAAACCGGGATCCGATCTCAAAGGGCTTCATGCCAATGACAAAGCGGCTGTTGGCCCCGCGCTTCACGTAGTTCATGTTGACAAAGGTTGTCAGCAGGGAGTAGGCGCTGCTTTTCGCCATCTGCATATGCGCGCATATTTCGGGCAGGGTAACGCCCTCGGGCTGTTCTGAGATATATTCCAGTATGAGAAGGGCCTTTTCCAGCATCCGGTGATTTCGGATCTCCATAATCTTTTCCACCTTTTCTCTGATAAGAACTCTTGCTATTTACCTTCATTATACCGGAAAATGGCAAAAAATCAACGTTAAATCATCCTGATAGGGGAGGAAAGCCTATGAAAGCGGCAGTTTGGACAGGCATAAATCAAATTGAAATCCAAGAGGTCCCGGTTCCAGAGCCGGGACCCGGCGAGGTGCTGGTGAAGGTCCGCTCGGCGGGGGTGTGCCGGACCGACCTGGAGGTGGTCGCGGGAAAGTTTAATTATGGGCGGCCGCCCCACATTTTGGGGCATGAAATAGCCGGGGAAGTGGCGGCTTTGGGCAAAGGCGCCGCGCGCAGAAGGGTAGGGGAGCGCGTGGTGGTCGAGACCTCCATTGGCTGCGGCGAATGCCCGGAATGCAGGCGGGGAGACCGGCACCTCTGCGGCAGGATGGAGGAGATCGGCTCGGCGCCCCACCAGGGAGGGTATGCCCAGTATGTGAAAGCCCCCGAGGGAAATCTGGTGCTTATCCCGGAAAATGTAAGCTTTGACGAGGCGGGGATTGTGGAGAGCGTGGTCTGCCCCGTGGGCGGCCTGATGCGGTTTGGGGTGCGCTTTGGCGAGACGGTGCTGGTGTACGGCGTGGGCCCTGCGGGCGCGGCTTTCATACAGGGGGCCAAGGCTATGGGCGCGGGGAAGGTGATAGCTGTGGCCCGAAACCGGGAGCGCCTGGAACGGGCCGGAAAAATGGGGGCGGATCTGCTCATCTGCTCCGAGACGGAAAACGTCCTTCAAGCCTTGGGATGGGATAAGTATCTGATGATTGACGTTGGCATGAAATGGACCGACGTTAAGGGTGCCATAAAGGCGGGAAAGGCTATGGAGGAATATGGGGTGCACTGGATTGAGGAGCCCTTCTCTCCGGACAGCCTGGATGCCTACGCCCGGCTGGCGGCCAGCACCTCCATCCACATTGTCGGCGGAGAGGAGGTGGGGACCATCCATGAGTATCTTCAGCTGCTGGATAAAAACTGTGTGGACATTGTGCAGCCGGACCTGAGCCGCTGCGGCGGCCTGACCGTAGGGAGAAAGCTGGCGGATATCTGCGAGCGCAGGCATGTGACCGTGGTTCCCCACGCGTTTAAAACCCACCTGCTGATGGCGGCCACCCTGCAGTTTACCGCCAGCCTGCCCGACGCCTGGTATTTGGAGTTCTGCGAGCAGGATACGGTCCTGCGGCGGGAGCTGACATCCACTCTGTTTGAAGTGGACAGCGATGGATTTGTGAGCATCCCCCAAACCCCGGGCTTTGGAATCGAGCTGGACTGGGACGCTTTGGAGCGTTACCGGGTAGACGGATAGGAGGAAGCGGATTTGAAAAACAGAATGTTTCAAGGAGCTTATGGCATTATCCCCACGCCGTTTCGAGAGGATGGCAAAGTGGACTACAATCAGGTGGAGCGCATGGCGGACAGGCTTTGCGGCACGGAGCTGGCGGGAATTGTGGTCTGCGGCTCAACCAGTGAGTTTGTCATGCTGTCTGTGGAGGAAAACCAGGAGGTGATGCGGGCGGCGGCCAATGCCATCCAGGGGAGAAAAGCCCTGGTCTGCGGCGCGACCGGGCCGGACAGCAGAACCTGCGCCAGCTATCTTCTGCACATGGCAAAGCTGGGCGCTCAGGGGGCTCTCACCGCCCCGCCCTACTATTTCCGGTACAGCGGGGACGAGGTGGTGGAGTTCTACCGGGCCTTGGGCAGGGCGGACTGCGGCGTGGCGGTGGTCGCCTACCAGATACCGGATTTTTCCTCGCCCATTCCCCTGAACAAAATGCAGGAGCTCATGAGCTTTCCCTGGGTGGCCGCTTTGAAAAACAGCAGCGCCAACATCAAGCAGATTATGCACCAAATCGACTTGAGAAACGGGGTCCGGGAGGACTTCTCCATTCTCACTGGCACAGACGACGCGTTGGCGGCATATGAATATGTATCTGTTCATCCCGGACCGGGACTATGTCATGGGCTCCTCCAGCGGGGATGTTTCCAGCGGCTTCCGCATTGCCAGCTCCCCCAACACGGCCCATTGGTATAAAGAGCTGGCGGAGGACCACTCTATGGTGAACGTCCGCTCAGACTTTGTCCGGCCGGTTTCAGGCGGAGAGAGCTGCTTTGCCTACATCATGACCCTTTACGCCACATCGGACTGGACGGTGAAAGGGTTCATCGTGGCGGCGCTGGAAAAGGACTTTTTGGATGGCCTGCTTAAGGATACCTTTTTGGAGAATCAGGGATTCCTTCTCATTGTGGACCCGGAGGGGAACCTGGCGTACGCCTCCAGCCAGGAGCTGGCGGAAAAAAACGCTGGCATCATTCCAGAGCCCAGCTATTTTGAGGGCCGCTCTGGGCGGGTGAGGGACGCCGGACTGGGCCAGTATTACATGGTTTCCGATGTGTCGGACTATGGGGGATTCCGGTTCATTGCCTTTGCGGACCGGAGCGCCTTAAACGCCGCGGTCAGCCGGCTGCTGTTTGTAACGCTCTTGTTCTTCTCGTTCATTCTGCTTGTTGTGTTTACCGGCGCCTATGCCATCTCCAAAAACATCTCCCGGCCGGTCCGCCAGATGACCGCCTTTATCCACCAGCTGGAAGAGAACAACTTCAACGGCCGGCTGTCTCTAAAAGCGGACGATGAGGTTGGGGAGCTGGTCCGTTCCTTTAACGCGATGCTGGACTCTGTGCAGGAAAACCAGATTCTGCGCCGCCAGGCCCAGCTGAACGCCCTGCAAAAGCAGATAGACCCCCACTTTTTGTATAACACCTTAGAGGCCGTAAAAGCCCTTGCCATCCGGCAGGACACCCAGGCGGTATGCTCGGCGCTGCAAAGCCTGGGGGATATGTTCCGCTACAACACCAACCGGGACAACCGCTCGGTTACCACGCTGCGCGACGAGCTGCGGCACGTTCAGAACTACCTGCTGATTCAGCGGCTACGGTTTGGGGAGAGGCTTTGCTGCGAAATACATGCGGCGCCGGAACTGCTGGACTGCACCACGTTGAAATTTATCCTGCAGCCCATTGTCGAAAACTCCATCCGGTATGCCATGGAACCCATGGAGTGCTCGTACCTGCTGCGGATAACCGTAAAGGAAGAGAAGAATACTATACTCATTGAGATTGCGGACAATGGGCCGGGAATCCAGGCGGACAGGCTCCAGCGGCTGCGGAGCTTTTTGGAAAATGAAGGGGAGCAGGGCGACTTTGGCATTGGGATGAAAAACATTGCCCAGCGGCTGCGGCTGCACTTTCCCGGGCCCTACGGCCTGCGCATTGACAGCGGGGAAGGCCGCGGCGCCACAGTACGGATTCGCTTCCCCAAAAGGATGGGTTGAGATGTTCACAGTATTGCTTGTGGATGATGAGGAGCTGGTGCGTGTCAGCGTGGGGTTTTCCGTCCGTGGAGCCATGAGCGGCGTACAGGTGATAGGAGAGGCGGCCAACGGCCTGGAGGGCCTTAAGCGGATCCGGGAGGAGCATCCGGATATTGTCATCACCGACATTCGGATGCCCAAACTGGACGGCCTCCAGATGATTCGCGCCATACGGGAAGAAAGCCTGGATATCGAGGTGGTGGTGCTCAGCGGATACGCCGATTTTGAGTACGCGAGGCAGGCCATGAAATACGGCGTGACAGAGTACCTGCTAAAGCCGGTGGAATCGGAAAACCTGCGGGAAACCCTGGAAGAGGGGTGCTGCGCCCTGGCCCTGGCCTGGTCTGGCAACTGGACCTGCACGGCCTTCCCCTGGGGGGAGTCCTACTGCGATTACCGGCCCTGGACCTACTGCTGCGTCATGGGCCTGACGGACGGCGCCTTTTTCCGGGATGTCCTGCCCGGGGAAAGCTTCACAACGCCGGAGGTCTATTTATCCCAGGCTGGGGACCGGGAGGAGGCCTGTCTGGCCCTGCGGCGGTACTATAAAAAGCACCTGAGCCCCCTATGCGAGGACCTGTTTACGCCTATGCCCCTGGAATACAACACCTGGTGGCCCTATGAGGACCGGTTCATCAACGAGGAGGTCTTCCAGAAGAACGCGGAGATTGCCAAAAGCCTGGGCTTCCGGTACGCCATGATGGACGCCGGATGGTTCGGGGAGGAGACGGAAGGAAACACCTGGTACGAGAAGCGGGGAGACTGGGACAAGGTGAACCGGGAACGCTTCCCCTCCGGCATGAAGGCCATGTGCGACAAGGCCAAGAGCATGGAAATCGCGCCCGGCATGTGGTGTGAGATTGAGGCGGTGGGCAGGGACGCGGACCTAAACAGAACCCATGAGGAAATCATCGCCAAGCGGGATGGCCGTTCTTTGGGCTATGTCTGTTTTGGAAGCAGGGCTGGCAGGGAATGGGCTATGAAAACCGTTGAGCGCATTCTGGGCGAATATGGGGCAAAGTGGATTAAGTTTGATTTTAACCTGGACCCAGGCTTTGGCTGTAACCGCGGCGACCATGAGCACGGCGCGGGAGACGGGCTGTACGCCCACTATATGGGCTATTACCGCTTCCTGGACGAGCTCCGGCAGAAGTACCCGGATGTGGTCATTGAGAACTGCGCTTCCGGGGGGCTGCGGGGAGACATTGGCATGATGTCCCACTGCGCGGTGGGCTTTCTCTCCGACCCGGACCACACGGAGTTCCACTTGCAGCTTTTCTGGGGGGCGCTGTCCTTTTTGCACCAATGCTGCCTGCTGCACTTCACTTGGTCAGAGGTGCTGCAGACCCATAACTGCGGCGTAGCCAGCCCGATTACAGAGGACACGCCCCGGTCAAAGGTTGAATATATGGTAAGGGCGGCGATGATGGGAATCCCGGGGTTCTCATACAGGCTGCCCCAGATGCCGGAATGGGTGCTGGAACGCTTTCGGGAGCTGGGCCGGTTCTATACGGAGCACGCCGCCGCGTTCATTCTAAAAGGGGACGCGTACCGCTTGACAGAACAGCCCCTCAGCGGGGGCCGGGGAGAGCGCTTCCCGGTGTTCCAGTTTACGGACCGCGAAAGCCGGGGGCTGGTATTCGCCTTCCGGCTGATTGGCGGGCCAGACTCCCAGCGCGTCCAGCTGAAGGGGCTGGACCCCTGCCGGGAGTACACGGTTTCCTGGCTGGACGCCGGTAAGGAGGAGAAACGAACGGGAGCGGAGCTGATGAAAGCGGGCGTTGCTTTCGAGGGCCTGCCGGAAGAGGGCTCTGAAATTGTGACGGTGTTTTGATTCAGCCCAGCGGCCAAAATCCCTATGGACAGAGTAGATCCGCCTCTATCTCTATTCCCATTTTGCGGCGAGGCCCAGCCCCGGTTTTCCTAACTTCTGTTTCGGTGAATAAAAACCGCCCTCCCCCTCTTGACTTCCTCTCTCAGCCCGGCTATAATAACCCGCAGAAGCCAAAGGCTTCCACATCACAGAGAAACGCAAAGGAGCAGTTTTGCTATGAAAAAACTTAGAATCGGCATCATTGGCACCGGCGGCATCTCCAACTCCCATGTGCGCGCTTACAAGCAGATGGACGATGTGGAGATCGTGGCCGGGGCGGACATCGTCCCCGGCAAGGCCCGGGAGGCCCTGGACCGCTGGGAGTTCCCGGAGGCCCGGGCCTATGAGACCGCCGCCGAAATGCTGGAAAAGGAGCGGCTGGACGCGGTCAGCGTGTGTACATACAACTCCACCCATGCCGAGTGCGCCATCGCCGCCCTGGAGGCCGGGTGCCATGTGCTGCTGGAAAAGCCCATGACCGTCACCCTGGAGGACGCCCAGGAGCTGCGCCGGGTGGAGAAGAAGACCGGCAAAATCCTCACCATCGGCTTTCAGCCCCGGTATGACGGCCGCATGAAGAAGATAAAAGAAATCGTACAGAGCGGCAAGCTGGGCCAGGTCTACTACGTGCAGACCGGCGGCGGGCGGCGGCGGGGCATCCCCGGCAGCACCTTCATTGAAAAGCGCTACGCGGGCGTGGGCGCTCTGGCGGACATCGGCTGCTACTCCCTGGACATGGTGCTCAACGCCCTGGGCTACCCGAAGCCTTTGACCGTGTCCGCCGTCAGCTATGACTTCTTCGGCAAAAACCCCAAGTACACCCCGCCCGAGGACGCGGCCCGGTTCTCCGTGGACGACTTCTGCGGGGCCTTCATCCGGCTGGAAGGGGGCATTACCCTGGACTTCCGCATGTCCTGGGCCATGCACATGGACACCACGGGCAGCACCATCTTCCTGGGCACGGACGCGGGCCTGAAGGTGGAGCCCGCCAACCCGGAGTCCCTCTGGGGCGGCGCGTGGGACGGCAGCTGCGGCAACGTCACCCTGTTCCACGACGAGTTCGGCGAGCCGACCAACACGCCCATTCCCCTCCACGACGCCAAGGAGGACCGGTTCTTCCTTAAGTGCCGCTCCTTCGTGGACGCGGTGGAGCAGGGCCTGCCCGCTCCCATCCCCACCAGCCAGATCATCTACAACCAGGCCATCATCGACGGCATCATCCGTTCCTGCCAGTGCGGGCGCGAGGTGGAAATCCACGTGGAGGAGATCTAAGCCAGCGCCCTCCGTTCTATATTAAAAAGGATACGATAACGCGGCCGCGCCCGCCGTCCCGGAGCAGGGGAGGGGGGCGCGGTTTTACGCACGTTCTAGCAGAAAGCGATGCCGTAAAACTTGTTCTACAGCGCGAAGGGAGGGCTTGCCCCTAACCCCGGCCTGTGGTACAATAGAAAGAAAAGCCCCATGAAAGGAGAAGCGAATGTTTCAATCTAAGTTTTTCAGCGCTGAAAAAGTTTTTCCTCATGTCACCGCCGTCACCGGCCTGGCCGGGGAAAAGTGCTATCTGGTTGAGGGCCGGGAGTCCGCCTTGCTCATTGACGCTCTCACGGGCGTGGGCAGCCTCAAGGCCTTCGTGCGGGAGCTCACGGACCTGCCCGTGCGCCTGGTGAATACCCACGGCCACGTGGACCACTGCGGGGCTGTGTTCGAGTACGGGGCGTGCAGCATCCATCCGGCGGACGTGGCGCTGCTCTATGAGCACTCCGACCCGGAAATGCGCTTGAACTTCGCCAAAAGCGGCGCCATGTCCGGCCCCATGCGGGTGGACCCCCGGCCCTCGGACGTGGTCCCGCCCTGCCCGGTCAAGACCTTCCCGGTATACGATGGGAGCCGGTTTGACCTGGGCGGGGTAGAGCTGGAGGCCATCGCCGTGCCGGGCCATACCCGGGGCACCATTGTGCTGCTGGACCGGGCTCAGCGGGTGGTGTACTCTGGCGACGCCTGCAACGCCAACACACTGCTGTTTCTATCAGAGTCTGCCTCCATTGAGGAGTATCGGGAGGGCCTGCTGCACTTTAAGGAGTTTCAGCCGGCCTTCGACGGCATGTACGGGGGCCACGGCCCGGGGCCTGTGCCCAAGACCATCATCGACGAGGCCCTTCAGCTGTGCGATGAGATTATGGCCGGGACAGACGATCAGGTTGCCGCCCAGTCCCTGGGACGCCCCTGCCTGTATGCCCGGGAAAAAACGCCGGATTTCCGCCGCAAAGACGGGGGAATTGCCAACATCGCATACAGCAGGGAGAAAATTTTCCGGCAAGGGAATTAGCTTTACACCAGGCGCGCGGATGGCGGTAGGAGGGCAGTGGCTGAAAGTTTCAAAAGTGAATCTTTCGTGTATGGTAAAATGCACAAAACCCTGTACCCGCTTTTGAAAAATGCGTAACATCTCTCAAATCAGGGGGATTCCTGGGCAAAAGGCTTGACATTTTCCGCCGGCAAGGGTATAATAAGATACAACATTTAGTGCTATTCGAGATTTTAACCCTTTTATATGCCATGGTGCTCTGCTGCTGGGCTAAAGTCTCCGGTTTGTACGCAGGGAAAATGCAGGAATGTCACCCGTAAAATGCGAAAATAGAACCAAAGCTTGGTTGACCGCGGAGAGCGAAGCGCTCCCGCTTCAGCATATTTTATTAGCAGAAAGGACGAAAACCAACATGAACAAGACCACAAAGCGCGTTTTGGCGCTGATGCTGGCCGTGATGATGCTGGTATCCGCTCTGGCCGCCTGCGGCGACAACGCCGGGACCAGTTCGGACGCCAACACCAGCTCCAGCAGCGAGAGCACGCCCTCTTCCGAAGTGAGCTCGGAGCCTGGCGAGAGCTCTGAGGGAGAGGATGAGCCCGCCGGGACCGGCGCCTGGACCGCTCCGGAAGTGTTCGACATGAACGCTGAGGATTACAACCACGATGACGCCTCCAGCTACTATTATGATTATACTCTGGGCGATTTCTACAAGGAGTATGAGGTTGCCAAGGCTGAGAAGCTGGACGTGAACAAGCGCTACGTGATGGAGGCTTTGGCCGAGGCGAAGCTGCTGGCCGCCGCCGTTATGCTGCCCACCACCGCCAATGGCGGCAACTATGCCATCGGCCGTACCGCTCCCGGTTCTGTGACCACCAACTCCTGGGGCAACGACTCCGAGCGGCATCACAACATGATCGTCACCACCGAGCCCATCAAGACCGCCGACCGGGATCATCTGAAGGAGATGCTTTTGGAGCTGCGCGGCACCCATACTTATGAGGCCGAGGCCCGTAAGTGGCTGACCGAGAACGGCTACACCCTGAAGGACAGCTATACCCAGACCTTCACCAGCTTCCCCGTAAGCTGGGACCTGCTGTCCAGCTCCCGCACCACCGAGTCTTATCCCGTGGTTCCCACTTTCGACGGCCTGGTGGAGTATGACGGCGAGAACAACGAGAACCCCGCTCTGGCTGAGAGCTGGGATGTTTCTGAGGATGGCCTGACCTACACCTTCCACATCCGCAAGGGTGTAAAGTGGGTGGACTCTCAGGGCCGCGAGGTTGCCGATGTGAAGGCGGACGACTGGGTTGCCGGCCTGCAGCACGCGGTTGACTGCGGCGCTGGCCTGGGCGACCTGATGGATGGCGTCATCATGGGCCTGCATGACTACATCAGCGGCGAGACCAACGATTTCACCACCGTAGGCATCACCGCCTCCGATGACAACACCCTGGTGTACACCCTGGAGGAGCCCTGCACCTACTTCCTCTCTATGCTGCACTACAGCTGCGCTGTGCCCATGAGCCGTGACTACTACACCTCTCAGGGCGGCAAGTTCGGCGCTGACTTCGATCCCGAGGATCCCGCGTATGTCTATGGCTCCGACCCGGACCACATCGCTTACAACGGGCCTTACCTGATCACCAACGCCACCGAGCAGAACTCCATCAACTACGAGGCGAACCCCACCTACTGGAACGCCGACAACATCACCATTAAGAAGATCAACTGGCTCTATAACGACAACACCGACCCCACCAAGGCTTACAACGACATGAAGGCCGGCACCATTGACGCCACTGGTTTGAACACCTCCGCTGTGGAGGCCGCCAAGACCGACAAGGTAGAGGGCACCGACGCCACTTGGTTCGATACCTATCAGTATGTAACCAGCACCGGCATGACCTCTTATCAGGCGTTCCTCAACGTGATGCGTTCCACCTGGCACAATGACCGCGATGAGAACGAGGCCGTTTCTCCTCAGACTCCCGAGGATGCCGCCCGTACGCACATTGCCATGAACAACGTGCACTTCCGCCGCGCCCTGGTCACCTCTGTGGACCGCGTGTCCTGGAATGCCCAGACAGTTGGCGACACCCTGGCTCCGCTGTCCCTGCGCAACTCCTACACCCCCGGCACCTTCTGCCAGCTGACCGAGGACGTGACCATTGACGTGAACGGCGAGAGCATGACCTTCCCCGCTGGCACCGATTACGGCAAGATCCT
>Ga0137310_101382_pt1 | contig 15353 bp, 9 predicted proteins | sample NAcewiD2O_June_2_FD_97183 | JGI IMG/M metagenome (GOLD analysis project Ga0137310, IMG submission 97183) | Mouse cecal microbial communities from Vienna, Austria - N-Acetylglucosamine amended D2O_June | ecosystem: Host-associated > Mammals > Digestive system > Large intestine > Cecum | place...
TCCAGCGAGTGCCTGCCAGAGGATCCGTAAAAATGGTTAAACTGATGCGCCAGTGATGGCTTAATTTTGGAAGCGTCAGATGCACAGGAAAACACAAAGGGGAGATAGGTATGCATAGGGGTGAGTGTGTTGAGATGTGTCCGCCAGGCACATCAACCTGTTGTCATAAGCTGCCATTGCCAATGGGGATGACAACATAAAACAGGTGGCCTGCACGGGAAATAACGTGCAGAAAAATGTTGTCGGCAAACCATCGGAAACGTTGGGACGCAAAGCCATAGGGACTAAGGTGTTTTGTGAGCTAAGTCAGCCTGGCTGCTAATTCAATTAGCAAACCGTTGGAAACGGCGGGACGCAAAGTCATAGGGACTAAGGCCTTTTGTGGGCTAAGTCAGCCTGACTGCTAATTCGATTAGCAAACCGTTGGAAACGGCGGGACGCAAAGCTATGGGGGCTAAGGTGCTTTGACGCTAAGCCAGCCCGGCCGCCGGAAACTTTGCATCCGTATGTTATTTTGCAAAGAGAGGAGCAAGAGAACAAAAACATGAACAAAAAGAAAATTGTAAAAAGTATTGCTGCAGCGGGCGTTGCGTTCGGTGGTGCGAGCATATTCCAGGATGGCGGGCTTGTATATGCGCAGGAACTGGAAACCACGGAAACCAATGAAGGCGGGGAAGACTATGTAATTGAACTGCCAAGCGAAACACCAAAGCAGGAGGAAGAGGTACAGGATCCGGTGCCTGAAGTATCGGATGAGGAACAAGCAGATGATCTGACAACATCCGAAGAGTCGGAATCGGAAGTGACGGATGAAGAGTCCGGATCCGAAACGCAGGAAAAGCCAGGATCAGAAGTGACGGAAGAGGAAGCGCTTGAGGAGTCTGATTCGGAAACACCGGAGGAGTCCGGATCCGAAACATCGGAAGAGTCGGGATCAGAAGTGACGGAAGAGGAAACATCTGAGGAATCTGATTCGGAAACGCCTGAGGAGTCCGGATCCGAAACGTTGGAAGAGTCGGGATCAGAAGTGACGGAAGAGGAAACATCTGAGGAATCTGATTCGGAAACACCGGAGGAGTCCGGATCCGAAACGCAGGAAAAGCCAGGATCAGAAGTGACGGAAGAGGAAACATCTGAGAAATCTGATTCGGAAACACCGGAGGAATCCGGATCTGAAACGTTGGAAGAGCCGGGATCAGAAGTGACGGATGAGGAGTCCGGATCCGAAACCTCAGAGGATCAAACGTCTGAACTGGAATCAGATAGCGCTGACGAAGATTTTTCCGGAAGTGAAAGTCTGAATGTAAGCGCCAGCGACAGTCTTAGTACCAGCGAGGCGATGAGTGAAAGTGATGAATTGTCTTCACTGGCGAGTGAAGCATTGGATTCCGAGTCGGGCCTGGATTCTACATATGATGCGGAAAACGGTATGCTCTCATCAGAACTTATGAGTATGCTGGAAGAGCTTGGGATGGGGTCTTTGGCAGAGGATAATGAGGCATTCTGGTCAGAATTAATGAGTTTGCAGGATGCTTATAATACGAATTCATTGAGCGGCAATGAAGAGATGTTTTCATCAGAGCTGATGAGCTTGCTGGAAAAGTATGGTCTAAACTCACTGTTTGATGGTGGGGAACTGCCGTCGCTTCTGATGAGTATTTTGAATCCGTATGGAACAGGCTTAATGACTGCGGATATGCTGGCAGAAGAGAGAGCAGAGATTAATTGGGATGACTATTGGTTCGCAGACTCTAAAGGCTTTGGAAAGTTGGTGTATTTTGGAGGAGGAGTTTTTGATTTTATTTCAGGTGGAACAGCTGGCTGGGAGACATATTTATCTTGGCTTAATTGGTATAGAGCTAAACATCCGAATGAGACACCAGATCCTAGCCAAAGTGCATTAGAGAGTGCTGCTCTGAGTGAAAGTCTGAGGGATAGCCTGGCGAGTGAAGCGAGTGAGAGCCTGGCGAGTGAAGCAAGTGAGAGCTTAGCGAGTGAAGCAAGCGAGAGTCTTGCCAGTGAAGCGAGTGAGAGCATGGCCAGTGAAGCAAGTGAAAGCTTAGCAAGTGAAGCGAGTGAGAGCCTTGCCAGTGAAGCAAGTGAGAGCTTAGCGAGTGAAGCGAGCGAGAGTCTTGCGAGTGAAGCAAGTGAAAGCTTAGCAAGTGAAGCGAGTGAGAGCATGGCCAGTGAAGCAAGTGAGAGCTTAGCGAGTGAAGCAAGTGAAAGCTTAGCAAGTGAAGCAAGTGAGAGCTTAGCGAGTGAAGCAAGCGAGAGTCTTGCGAGTGAGGCAAGTGAGAGCCTGGCGAGTGAAGCAAGTGAGAGCTTAGCGAGTGAGGCAAGTGAGAGCTTAGCGAGTGAAGCAAGTGAGAGTCTTGCGAGTGAGGCAAGTGAGAGCTTAGCGAGTGAAGCGAGTGAGAGCATGGCCAGTGAAGCAAGTGAGAGCTTAGCGAGTGAGGCAAGTGAGAGCTTAGCGAGTGAAGCGAGTGAAAGCTTAGCAAGTGAAGCGAGCGAGAGTCTTGCGAGTGAGGCAAGTGAGAGTTTAGCGAGTGAAGCAAGTGAGAGCTTAGCGAGTGAGGCAAGTGAGAGCTTAGCGAGTGAAGCAAGTGAGAGTCTTGCGAGTGAGGCAAGTGAGAGCTTAGCAAGTGAAGCGAGCGAGAGCTTAGCAAGTGAAGCGAGCGAGAGCTTGGCGAGTGAAGCGAGTGAGAGCATGGCGAGTGAAGCAAGTGAGAGCTTAGCGAGTGAGGCAAGTGAGAGCTTAGCGAGTGAGGCAAGTGAGAGCTTAGCAAGTGAAGCGAGCGAGAGCTTAGCAAGTGAAGCGAGCGAGAGCTTGGCGAGTGAAGCGAGTGAGAGCATGGCCAGTGAAGCAAGTGAGAGCTTAGCGAGTGAGGCAAGTGAGAGCTTAGCGAGTGAGGCAAGTGAGAGCTTAGCGAGTGAGGCAAGTGAGAGCTTAGCAAGTGAAGCGAGCGAGAGCTTAGCAAGTGAAGCGAGCGAGAGCTTGGCGAGTGAAGCGAGTGAGAGTCTTGCCAGTGAAGCGAGTGAGAGCCTTGCCAGTGAAGCAAGTGAGAGCTTAGCGAGTGAGGCAAGTGAAAGCTTAGCAAGTGAAGCGAGTGAAAGCTTAGCAAGTGAAGCGAGCGAGAGTCTTGCGAGTGAGGCAAGTGAGAGTCTTGCGAGTGAGGCAAGTGAGAGCCTTGCGAGTGAAGCAAGTGAGAGCATGGCGAGTGAGGCGAGTGAAAGCTTAGCGAGTGAAAGCTTAGCCAGTGAAGCGAGTGAGAGCCTTGCCAGTGAAGCGAGCGAGAGTCTTGCGAGTGAGGCAAGTGAGAGTTTAGCGAGTGAAGCGAGTGAGAGCATGGCCAGTGAAGCAAGTGAGAGCTTAGCGAGTGAAGCAAGTGAGAGCTTAGCGAGTGAAGCGAGTGAGAGCATGGCCAGTGAAGCAAGTGAGAGCTTAGCGAGTGAGGCAAGTGAGAGCTTAGCCAGTGAAGCAAGTGAGAGCTTAGCGAGTGAGGCAAGTGAGAGCTTAGCAAGTGAAGCGAGCGAGAGCCTTGCGAGTGAAGCAAGTGAGAGCTTAGCGAGTGAAGCGAGTGAGAGCTTAGCGAGTGAGGCAAGTGAGAGCCTAGCGAGTGAAGCGAGTGAAAGCATGGCCAGTGAAGCGAGTGAGAGTCTTGCGAGTGAAGCAAGTGAGAGCCTTGCCAGTGAAGCAAGTGAGAGCTTGGCGAGTGAGGCGAGTGAAAGCTTAGCGAGTGAGAGTCTTGCGAGTGAAGCAAGTGAGAGCCTTGCCAGTGAAGCAAGTGAAAGCTTAGCGAGTGAGGCGAGTGAAAGCTTAGCAAGTGAAGCGAGTGAGAGTCTTGCCAGTGAAAGTTTAGCGAGCGACGCTTCGATGAGCGATGCGTCCATGAGTGATGCTTCGATGAGCGATGCAAGTCAGAGTGACGCCTCCATGAGTGACGCTTCTATGAGCGATGCCTCCATGAGCGATGCTTCGATGAGTGACGCCTCGATGAGTGACGCAAGTCAGAGCGATGCCTCCATGAGTGACGCCTCCATGAGCGACGCTTCCATGAGTGAAGCCAGTGAAAGCGAAGCCACTGAAGCTCCTGCTCCGGATGATGAGGGTACAGACACCCCTGCCGGTGAAGGTGCAGACGTAGCTCCGACAGATACGGTTGATCCGGCGCCGGCAATCGTTCCGACAGTGACAGTAGACCCTGAGGCGGTAACGCCGGAAGCGGTTCAGATCGTAGATACACCGGTACCGCTTGCAGGCAGAACCTTAGGGGTGGCAGGCAGAAACCTTAACCTTGTACAGGTGGAAGACGAGAAAGTACCGCTTGCGGTATTGACGGATGAAGAGGAGGAACTTCCGGAAGCTGTAACTGTAGATGAGACAGAAGGCGAGGCGGAAAGCGAAGAGGAACAGACACTTACCGATATAGTGGATGAAGAGGTTCCTTTAACAGGTAATCTTGTCGAAGATATGAAGCACTGTATTCTGCATTTCTTTGAGTGGATTTTGGCAGCTATCCTTTCAGGGTACTATGTCGTGAGCACAAAGAAGCAGAAGAAAGAAATTGCAGAGCTGAGAAACGAATTCGGACAGGATGACAAAAAGTGAGGATAAAAAGTAATGGAATTTTTTGAACACGCAGTATTTGGCTTTTGCTGGTGGGATATTCCCGGTTTGATCGCTCTGATTGCAGTTACGGCCTGTTTCCTGGTTAAAAGGCATAAATTGAAAGAAGAGAAGAAAGAGCTGGAAAGCCAGCTGTCAAATTAGTTCTGTAAAAAGGATTAGCGGCCGGTTTAACGGACGGCCGCTAATCTCCTGTAAAAGACTCCAGCTGTGCCGTTGGGATGTCCGAAAGAACATTCCGACCCGTACAGACGGAAAGACTTTGGAGAATAATTTTGTCACGATCAGAAGAAAAAGAAAGTATCATGAAGTACAAGCTTATTTATACAGGCTTGATTCTTTTTGTATATATATTGGGAAGGTGTATCCCCTTGTACGGGATTGATGTTCCCGCTTATTCCCATGCGACAATAAATGCGGAAGAGATGCTTATGCAGAGCATTGGCGGAGATATGTACCGCTATTCCGTCTTTGCAATTGGCATGTCTCCTTTTATGATATCCAACATATTGGTTCAAATTGCCATGGCCTGCAGGGATTCCGCTGCAAAGGCACGGATTTCCCCAGGAAAAATAAATAAAATATCAGTCGGATTGACGCTTGTGATTGCAACACTGCAGGCTTTTGTACGGGTATCTCAGTTGAGATTCAGGGGGACGGGGGATCTTTCGCTTCTCATGAGGACAACGGTTACGGTGCAGATGGTAACCGGGGTAATGGTTATTTTGTGGCTGTCTGAGAGAAATGCGAAATACGGGATCGGCGGACGGACAATGCTGATTGTTGTTAATCTTTTGGATGGGATTCTGTCAACCATAAGCGGACGCAGCCTGCGAAATCTGATGATTCCGCTGACAATATCAGCCGCAGTGATGTTTGTGGTTCTTGTCATGGAAAATGCGGAGAAGAGGATACCGGTACAGCGCATTTCCATACATAATATTTATGCGGACAAAAATTATATGGCGGTTAAGCTGAATCCGGTAGGTGTTATGCCGGTGATGTTTTCCACGGCGCTGTTTATGCTGCCTCAACTGCTGGTTTCTCTGTTGGTATCGTTATTTCCGAATCATACGGGAATCCTCTGGTGGCAGGAAAACTTATCTTTGATGAAGGTTCCGGGGATTGCCGTTTATATCATATGCTTATGCCTGCTTACCGTTGTGTTTTCCATGGTGCTTATCAGCCCGAAGGATATTACGGAGCAGTTTTTGAAAAGCGGCGACAGCCTTGTGAATATCCATGCGGGGAGAGACACGAGGCGGTATCTGAGGGGCGTGATGTGGAGGATCAGTCTTTTCAGCTCTGCGGTGATGAGTGCGTGCGTGGGAATTCCGCTAATGATGCAGACGAGAGGGAATATTGACAGCGGTCTTATGATGCTGCCGTCGTCAATTATGATGCTGACAGGTCTCTGGTGCAGTATTTACCGGGAATTGGAGGCTGTCCGCAATTATGATTCTTATCGTCCGATCTTTTAGAAAGAGGAGTATAAAAAGCAAATGCTGTATTTTATTCCAGCCTGGTATCAACAGAATGAATGGTGTGAAAACGAACAAAGCTGGATGGTGCGACGCATGCATACAGAGTTTGACGACACGGTAAAGCAGGTGCAGCTTTTCCATCGGAACCGTGTTTACCCGTATCAGTTGATGATTCTCGGGTTTACCCCAAACTTCCGGCATTTTCTTCACAGGCAGGGCGTATACCATGCCTCTTACTGGTCCTGTTTTGATGCCATACAGGAGATCCGGCGCAAGAGGGCGATGGTACTTTCCTTTCACAATTTAAACTGGCCCCCGGACGTTGAGTTTGTTTACAGCCTGTTTGCGGTGATTGCTTTTCGCAGCGGTAAAAAGTATGCGCAGATCGACTTTGGGGAGGATGGAAATCCGATTCGGATCGATTTGTACGAAAACGGAAAAATCTGCCGCCGCAATATTTATGACGACAGAGGATTTGTGTCAAGTACCATTCTCTATAAGGATGAGAAACCTCTCTACCAGGACTATCTGATGGAAAACGGAACATGGAAACTTCGCTGTTTTTCTAATGACGGACATGTGGAAGTGAATCCCGGCCATTCAAACTATTTATTGCGGTATCAGGGCGGGGAGAGGATTATGGAATTCGCACGGTTGTCTTATGAAAGTCTGGAGCAGGTTATTTATGAAGTACTGACTTCCTATTTAAAGATGACGGACAAAGGGGATATTTTCTGTGTGGCAATGCATGAACGGCACACAGGGCTGTTACAGGAAGCACTGAAAGATAAAAAGATCATTTTGTCTTTTTATGCCGACCGATATTCCATAGCGGAACATGCAGAGAGTTTAGATCTCATAAAAAAGGCGGATTATGTGATTGCGGATTCCGGAGTCCATGTGAAAAAGATTCAGAAAGAATCCGGCATTTCCATCAAGAACATTATGGCGATCACGCCCTATGATTCGAGAGTGGATCTGGGAATCAGCCAGCAGTTTGACGTGCAGAAAATACTGGTGGCGATAGACGATATCGAAGAAAATTTATTTGTGGCGTTAATATATATTTTGGGGAAATATCTTCTTGTCAATGAAAATGCAAGAATCCATTTTTTTACCAGAAAGGCGGATTACAACAGGCCGGGGCAGATTCTGGAGCAGACTCGCAGGGAGTTGAAAAGGGTCGGACTGGAGGAGGGCTGGGCGGTGGAAGAGACCGATATAAATGCGTCAGCGGACAATCCGGAGCCGGAAGAAGTGGTTCCGGTGAAGTTTTTCGTGGAGCAGTGTGTGGACGAGCTTGCGGTGAGCAGATGTATGCGGGAACAGAGACTGCTGGTTGATGTGAGAACCGTTCCGGAGCTGTATCTGCAGATTATGGCCATCAGCATGGGAATTCCGCAGATTGTGCGTACCCGGACGGAATTCGTGGAACATGGAAGAAACGGAATTGTTTTAAAAAGGGCCATAAAGCTGCCGTCCGCACTTCGGTATTATCTGAACGGATTCAAAAACTGGAATAAGGCAATGGTCTGCGCTTATGAGATGAGCAAGGAATATACGACTGAGAAATTGATGGAGATATGGAGAGGGGTGATTGATTCCGTTGGATGAGATTCATGTTTTGCAGCTGGGTGAGAAAGACTGGAACGGAGTATATGACCTTCCGGAATTTGTGTCCCTGAACTATATTGACTGTTTTGAAAAGGCTCCCCCAATCCTCTATGACATGTGTTTTCTAGACAGAACACCGTCGGAAGAAGAAATACTTCCTTTATACCAGACGGTGAAGGCATATACTTTGTTTGTGACGGATCAGGTGGAACTAAGCGGCAGGGTGGAGCGGCTTTGTAAAAGCAAGAAAGCGCAGCGTATTGCTGCGGCGGATATACAGGAATTCCTGCTGAAAGAGACAAAATATTATTATCCAAAGCCGTACGGTGAAAAATTTCGGTTTAACCATCTGTCCATATCCCGCTATTTTTCGGGCTCCATAGAGTGGAACGGAAATTACAATGTAACTTTAACGGGAGAATTCGGAGAAAAATTTTCTCAGATCGTATTCTGGCGCAACAATGTTCCCATGCAGAAGGGACAGGTAATCGATTTGTGGCTGGAATATCAAAGATCTCCGGGCGTCTCGGTTTCTCTTACCGTGACACAGTTTGCAGGAGGAAGCGTTTCGGAGATCCTGAACAGATGGGAGTTTGATGAAACGCAGTTAGAACAGGTAATCCGGATCGGAAGCGAGAGGATGAACAGTTATCTGTTCTTTTCCCTCTCGGCTAAGGGCGGCGGAGAATTGAAGGTCATAGCGCTTCATGACAGGAATTCCAGAGGAACGCATGGCCATTTCCTGCCGGGTGGGGAGAGGTATGTGACCTCGGAGCGGGAAGAAATTTTCTGTTATTTTGACCCAAGAGATCTGAAACCTCCTTTAAATGTTTTCTTTGGCGGGTGGGAAATCGTGGAAAATTTTCAGGGGTACAATCTGAACCGAAAACTGGGCTGCCCCTTTTTGCTGCTGGAAGAACATCGCCTGATGGGAGGAAGCTTTTATGCGGGGACACGGGAATATGAGAAGCTGGTAGTAGCCGTAATAAAAAAGTATATGGAGGAGCTTGGATTTTCAGCGGATCAGGTGATATTATCCGGACTTTCCATGGGAGCCTTTGCATCCATGTATTATGGCTGCGAGATAAAACCCCATGCGCTGATTTTAATGAAACCGCTGGCCGGAATCGGGAATGTGGCGGCAAATGAGAAGTATTCCCGTCCCGGCGGGTACCCGACTTCCCTGGACGTGCTTCGCTATCTGGGAGGCAGTCTGGGAGAAGAGGATGCAGGCAGACTGAATGATAAGTTCTGGAAGAAATTTGACTGTGCGGACTGGGGAAAAACAAAGTTTATTATTACCTATATGATCGAAGATGATTTTGAGAGCGGCGTATATGACGCTATCATTTCCCACCTTCACTCGGAGGGTGTGCAGGTATACGGAAAGGGACTCCACGGCAGGCATGGAGATTCCCAGACGGCAACGGCAAACTGGTTTTCCACACAGTTTAAAAAGCTGTTAAAAGAAGATTTCTCCGAAAGGAACGAAGGCGTATGACAGGGGAAAAATGGGTGGTCTATTGGAATGAATATTCGTCCGACACTTACCTGTATGGATCGAAGATCACGTATCATACCAGGGATGACGTGGAATTTGAAAACAGGCGGATGCCGTCAGGCACGATTATAAAACAGTGGTATTCCAGGACCAATTATCAACGGCAGAAAATAGAGCCGGCACTTCCCATGATAGACGGAGAGAGCCGGTACCGGATTACCATTAACGTTGACTGTCCGGCGGGCGAGGCATGGCTTGCAAGGCTGGTATTTTTTGACCGGTATGAGACGGAGGCGGGGAGCCGGATTATAAGGGATACGGTTACGGACTTTCAATGCCCGCTAAAGACATACAGCTACAGACTGCAGCTAATTAATGGCGGATTGACACGGTTTCACTTTCATTCGATTGTGATTCAGGAAATTGAAGATGAGATGGACGGGGAAGATCAAAAAACTGAATAAGATTGTGCGGCTGGTTAAAAGCTACGGGGAGCGGATGTCGGAATTATCTGACGCAGACCTGTCGCATTTAACTGCGGATTTCAGAGAGCGTCTGGAACAGGGAGAAAGTCTGGACGATCTGCTGCCGGAGGCCTTTGCGGCTATATGCGAGGCGGACTACAGAGTCCTTGGGATGATGCCATATGACGTGCAGATTTTGGGCGGGATCGCACTGCATCAGGGATATCTGGCGGAGATGAACACGGGAGAAGGCAAAACCCTGGCGGCAACCATGCCTTTGTACCTGAATGCGCTGACAGGGAAAAGCACGATCCTGGTGACGGCGAACGATTATCTCGCTTTAAGAGACGCAGAGGAGATGGGTCAGGTTTACCGGTTTATGGGGCTGACTGTGGCGGCGGGCGTCTGCGAAAAGCCCGGAGAGAGCTTTACGAACGAGGAAAAGAAAAAAATCTATTCGGCGGACATTGTGTACACCACCCATGGGATTCTGGGATTTGATTTTCTGCTGAATAACCTTGTCACCACAGCGGAGAAACGTTTTCTGAGGGAGTTTTCCTATGTAATTATCGACGAGGCGGATTCTGTTTTATTAGATTCCTCCCAGACGCCGCTTGTGATTTCGGGAGCCCCCAGAGTCCAGTCCAGATTATATCAAATGGCGGATTTCTTTGTCACCACGCTGAAAGAGGGGATAGATTATGAAAAGGAAGATAAAAAGGTCTGGCTTACCGATGCCGGAATTCAATATGCGGAAACCTTTTTTCAGATTACAAATTTTTATAGCGAAGAATTTTTTGAGATTAACCGTCATGTGACTTTGGCTCTTCGGGCCCATGCGTTGTTTCAAAACGGACAGGACTATATGTTTTCTGGCAGGAAGGAGCTGGTTCTTCTTGATAACGGGTCGGGACGGATGCTGCCGGGAGTAAAGCTGCGGGGAGGACAGCATCAGGCAATCGAGGTAAAGGAGGGTTTATGGCCTTCGCAGGAGAGCCGCTCTGTCGCCGCAATTACCTTTCAGAACTTATTTCGTATGTTTCCCAAAATGGCGGGAATGAGCGGAACCCTGGCGGATGCCGCACAGGAGCTTATGGACGTATATGGCGTAAGGGTGCTGGTGATTCCGCCGAACCGTCCGATTAAAAGGAAGGACTTGAAGGATCTTTATTTCAGGGATGCGGCCGGCCAGCTGCAGGCGGCCGTATGGGCGGCGCTGGAGATTCATTGGACGGGGCGGCCGGTCCTTATCGTGGTGTCAACAATCGGGGAGACGGAGCTGGTGTCCGAACAGCTGATTAAGGAGAAGATTCCTCACAATGTGTTAAATGCAAACAATGCCGCATGGGAGGCGGAGATTATAAAGGAGGCCGGGCAGAAAAATGCGGTAACGGTTTCCACTTCAATGGCCGGACGGGGAACAGATATCAAGCTGGGAGAAGGCGTGGAGGAGCTTGGAGGTCTTGCCGTTATCGGTATTGGAAGGATGCCAAACAGCAGGCTGGAGCGCCAGGCGAGGGGCCGGGCGGGAAGACAGGGGGATGCGGGTTCGAGCCGTTTCTTTGTCTCAATACAGGATGAAACAGTTAAAAACTGCGGGCCGGACAAGCTTGAAAAATACATAGAAGGCAGGAAGAAAATCAGCAGGCGCAGGATGAAAAAAATCGTTGATAAGGCTCAGGCTTTGGGAGAGGAAATGGCTGTCCTGTCAAGAAAACACGCCACCAATTATGACAGAGTCGTACAGAGGCAGAGAGACCTGATTTATGCAACAAGAAATCATCTTCTCGACGGCGGTGAAGTGCGGATGGAAAAGGTCATGGAAATAGCGGGAGAAAATATCAGGCGCTTTCTGGATTCGCAAACAGGCGGCGACGGGTATTCTCTTAACCGGTATGTTCTGGATCATATCTCTTACCGTCTGGATAAGGATATAACGGATCTGGCATCCGAAATTTCGGATGGCGGGCTGTCCGTGCAGGATGATTCGGTCGAGCGGTGTCTCCTTGAAAAGGTGGAACGGCGTCTGGCGGAGCAGGAAAAGATTCTTGGAAACAGGGAGCGCATGAATGAGTTTATGCGGGTCGCGGTGCTGAATGCGGTGGACAGTGCGTGGGTGGAGCAGGTGGATTATCTCCAGCAGCTCCAGGCGGCGGTAGCCGGAAGGGCCACGGCCCAGCGCAATCTGCTGTTTGAATATCAGGCTGATGCGTTTGAGTCGTTTGGTAAAATGGAGCGGACAATAAAAGAGAATGCGGTGAGAAACATTTTGCTCAGCGACGTGTATGTGGATGAGGGCAATAAGCTTCATATATTGTTTCCATAGGGAAAAGATCGAGAAGTGAGAGGGAGGAATCATATTTTGCAGGTACATATAACAAATATCTATGGGCAGGGTTTTACAAGCACGGCCCTGAAGGCGCAGAACCGGACAGCCGCCTTTGCCAGGGAACTTCATTATAAGGAGTTGGGAATCTATAATTATGACGTGAATTCCGATTCCCCGCAAATGCTTGCTTCGCGGCTGGACGGGATTATTGCATCCGTGGGATATGGCGATATCGTGATTTTTCAGTATCCCACGTGGAATCACATCAGTTTTGACGAGGCTTTTATCCGTCGGATAAGCCGTTACCGAGGCCTGAAAAAAATTATATTTGTCCACGATATCCCCTCTTTGATGTTCGAGAGCAACCGCTATCTTTTAGAGCGGCATATTGCTTTTTTCAATCAGGCGGATCTGCTTATTCTGCCTTCACAGAGAATGGCTGATTTCCTGTATACAAAGGGGTTAACCGTCAAAAAAACAGTCATACAGAAAATGTGGGATTTCCCGGTTTCCGTTGATGTCACGTTCCGACCACAATTCAGGAAAGTGATTAATTTTGCAGGAAATCCTGAGTCATGGAAATTCGGATTTGTGAAAAACTGGAACTATGATTCGGTTGAGCTGAAGGTAACGGCGGATAAAGGCGATTGGGCGCAGGGGAAAAATGTCAGTTTTCTGGGCTGGTTTAATGAGGACACTTTTCTGGTGAACGCGCTCAGGCACAGCGGCGGTTTTGGACTTGTATGGTCGGATAATGCTTACTGGTGTGAATATATGAAGCTGAATACCAACTATAAGCTCAGCGCCTATTTGGCGGCGGGGATTCCCGTGATTGTCAACAGCAGCATCTCTGAAAAAGATACGATAATTCGTAGAAACCTGGGGCTGGCGGTTGATTCTTTGGATGAGGCGGTAAGCAGAATCGGGAATATGAAGGAAGACGAATATAACAGGATGGCAGCCGATGCCGAAATCTTCTCCGCACTCATTCGGGAAGGATATTTTGCCAAAAAAGCTTTGACAGACGCCGTTTATCAATTATTGTACGATTGAGGCAGGAGGAGGGAAACTTGAAGGTTCATATTACGAACATATACGGACACAGCTCGGTAAGCACCGCCTTGAAAGCGCAGAACCGGACGGCGGATCTTGCGAGAGAAGTACTGAATTTTAACGAGCTGGGAATCTATTGTTATCAGGTGAATTCGGATTCGCCGGAAATGCTTTCCACACGCCTGGACGGAATTATCGCTCCCGTAGGACATGGGGATATTGTGATTTTTCAATATCCCACATGGAACGATATCCGATTTGATAAAGGACTGATTAACCGGATAAGCCACTACAGAGGATTAAAGAAAATCTTTTTTGTCCACGATATACTTTCCCTGATGTTTGAGAGCAATCGCTGTCACCTCAAAGAGCATATTGCATTTTTTAATCAGGCCGATTTGATTATACTGCCGTCGCAGAGGATGCTGGATTTCCTGTATGCCGAGGGCCTGTCTGTCAAAAAGGCCGTGATACAGAAAATGTGGGATTTTCCGGTTGCGATCGACCAGACTGTCATTCCTGCATTCCGAAAAGTAATTAATTTTGCCGGAAATCCGGATCTTCCCAAATTTGAATTTGTGAAAGACTGGAATTATGGCGGGGTTGAATTAAGGGTGACGGCAGAGAAGGGCGACTGGGCGCAGGGAAAAAAGATTGGCTTTCTCGGCTGGTTTAAGAATGATATTTCGCTGCTCACAGCACTGAGGAAAAGCGGCGGTTTCGGACTTGTGTGGACAAATGATTCCAACTGGAAAGAATACATGATGATGAATGCCAATTATAAGCTCAGCGCCTATCTGGCAGCGGGAATCCCGGTAATTGTAAGCAACTGTATCGCGGAGAGGGATACGGTTGTGCGGAAGAATCTGGGACTGGCAGTGGATTCTCTGGATGAGGCGGTAAACAAAATAGAGAATATGAGTGATGCGCAATACAACGATATGACGGCGAATGTGGCGGTGTTTTCCGAGTTGATCCGGGATGGTTATTTTACCAGAAAGTGCCTGACAGATGCTGTCTTTCAATTGCTGTACGACTGAAAAATGACATGGGAAAAGGAGTTATTGTACATGAGTGTATATCTGACGCGAATCAATGGATTGCCTGGCAAGGATGCGGCACGGTACAGGCAGCAAATGTCAGTTAACATTGCACACCGGTTAGGTATAAAGGAAATGGGGATATACCGTTATAGTCTGGGGGATGAAAGCGATGAGAGCTTATCGGCCAGAGTGGATGGGATTATTGCGGGTATCAACAAGGGGGATTTGGTAATTTGCCAGTTCCCTACCGGAAACAGTCTGCAGTTTGAAAGAAAACTGATCCGTCATCTGATTGCATATGGCGGCAGAATCGCAATTTTTCTTCAGGATCTGGAGCTTTCCTGTTTGCAGGAGATGATCCGTTTATACAATCAGGCGGAAATCATGATTGTTCCGTCACTGGCTATGAGACAGTTCTTATTGGATAATCGTATGCGAAAAGACATGAAATTTGTCATTCAGGAAATGTGGGATTATACATGCGATTGCTCTTTGACGGAAGTTCCATCAGGCAGGAAAGAATTTGTGTTTGCAAATGTTGAGAAATTGGAGCGGGATTTTTTTGAAACCGCAAAGGGCAAATTTGGTCTGGTCTGGTATAAGAATGCATATGACCGCCAGTATATGGAATACGGTGTTTCCTTTTCCCTGGCAGAGTTTCTTGCCGCTGGAATTCCCGTTGCTGTTCCGGCGGGGATTTCCAACCAGGAGTTAATAAAAGAAAACCATCTGGGGCTGATTGTACATTCCCCGGAGGAAGCGGCCGCTAGGATTGAGGCTCTGGAGGAAGCGGAATATCTGGAGTATGCTCAGTGTGTGGAGCGTTTTGCTCCCGCTTTGCGAAAGGGCTATTATACGCAGAGGTGCCTGGCTGAGGCAATGCAGGCATTTTACAGAAAGGATACGGTCAGTTTTTCTATTCCAGCAAAGGTTTATACGCTGGGTAATGCTGTTTTCTCTTCAACCATACTGAAAGAATCTTATGGGGGGAACCTGGTTTTATCATGGGATTTTCAGGGCAAGGCGGATGGTTTTCAACTATATGATACCGCAGGGATACTGATAGCGGAGACGAATAATGAACACCGGCACTATTTTTTAATAAGAGGGTATGCAAAGGAAAGCGGTTTTCTTGTAAAAGCTTTTGTGGAAACGCTGAAAGGAAAATTAATCATTGCAGAATCCGGGTTAACGCATCTGGATAAAAGTGTGTATGGAATACCAGAGGTCAGTCTGAT
>Ga0137310_101384_pt1 | contig 15325 bp, 9 predicted proteins | sample NAcewiD2O_June_2_FD_97183 | JGI IMG/M metagenome (GOLD analysis project Ga0137310, IMG submission 97183) | Mouse cecal microbial communities from Vienna, Austria - N-Acetylglucosamine amended D2O_June | ecosystem: Host-associated > Mammals > Digestive system > Large intestine > Cecum | place...
AGGCCGCTGTCGCTGATCTCAATAGGGTGTCCTCCCAGCTCATAATCCCCTCCCGGCGGACAGTGCTTTGCCCTTAGGGAATCGCTGATCATGATGGTATAGTCCCGTCCCTTGGAGTTTACATAATCATTAAGAGCCGCCACATGGGAATGGCAGCCGTCGCAGATAATCTCCCCGTAAATATCCCTCACCCGGAAAGCAGCGCCTACCAGGCCGGGATTTCTGTGGCGCAGACCGGTCATGCCATTGTACACATGGGTCATGGAGGTGGCCCCGTTGGCGATCCCCATCATGGCCTGCTCATAGGAAGCAGAGGAATGGCCCATACTGACAACCACCCCTGTGCTCTTACAGTGCCTGGTCAGGGCAAAATCCGTGTCATGTTCCGGGGCAAGGGTAATGTAGCGGATCAGCCCCTCCGCCGCCTTCTGATACATCTCGAACTGCTCCACAGAGGGCCTGGCGATGGCCTCCGGCGGCTGGGCTCCTTTGTATTCCATGTCCAGGTAAGGCCCTTCAAAATGGATCCCCAGGATCTCGGCTCCCTCGTACCCTTCTCTCACCACAGACGCCACATTGGCCACAGCTTTAGTCAGCACCTCCGGCATCTGCGTCACCGTGGTGGGCAGGATCCCGGTGACTCCCTCCTCCGGGATCCGCCTCATCCAGTTCCGCAGTCCTTCCGGCTCTCCGTCATTGGTGTCAAATCCATAGGCTCCGTGGGTGTGCACATCGATAAATCCCGGCACCACCCGTTTTGAGCCATAGTCCTCATCTGCCCCCCGGCTCCCGTAGGGGGATATCCCCTGGATCTTTCCCTCCCGGATCTCCAGCTGTGCCTCCACAAACTGTCCTCCGATCCATACCCGTCTGCTCCGCAATATCATATCGTTCTCCTCTCTGGTGCTGATACCCTGTCCGTTATTGTCTCTACCCACCAGTATATCCATTCTTGCCCCAAAAATCAATAAAAGCAAGGTAAAAATAAAAATTTTTTTTACCTTGCTTCCACTTTTCAAAAATTTCTTCTGTTTATTGTTTCCCGGCCTTATCTTCCCTTTCCGTTGGCCTTCTCCACATGGACATTTTTTCCTTTGATCTTTACATCCTTCATGGCTCTCAGCACCGCGTCCGCATACTCCCTGGGAACATCCACAAAGGTGTAATTGTCATACATGTCAATGCTTCCCACCAGTTTTCCTGAGATTCCGGACTCGCCTGCCACGGCCCCCAGCACGTCGCCTGGACGGATGTTCTGGTTCTTTCCGATGTTGACAAACAGGCGGGCCATGTCTTCCCTGCCCTCCCGGTCATACCGGCTGTCCCTGCCATAGCGGCTTCCCTTTCCGTCCCGGCTGCCCCGGCCGTCTCTCCGGCCCCGGCCTCCGCCGTCCCGGCCGTATCTGTCCAGATCGTCTAAAGAGCGGGCAGGCCGGCCGCTGTCAATGATATCCTCATTTTCCTCTCCCATGGACAGCTTGAGAAGGGCAGCGGCCACATCTAGGGAAGTGCACTCCTCTGTCAGCACCGCCCTCTCGATCAGGTTCACCATCTTGGTCAGATCCGTATCCCGGATCAAATCCATGGCCTGCTCCATGATCTTCTCTGCCTTGATGGCGGTGATATCGTCTAAGGATGGAATGGCCTGGGGAATGATCTTGGTCTTACAGTAGCGCTGGATATCCCGGAGCTTGTACACCTCTCTTCCCACCACAAGGCTGAACGCGATACCGTCCTTTCCCGCCCTGCCTGTACGGCCAATGCGGTGTACATAGTACTCGTCATCCTGGGGGATATCATAGTTGAACACCGCCTCCACGTTGTCCACATCAATTCCTCTGGCCGCCACATCCGTGGCCACCAAAATCTCCGTGGTTCCATTGCGGAAGCTGCTCATAACCCGGTCTCTCTGCATCTGCTTTAAGTCCCCGTGAAGCCCCTCCGCGAAATACCCCCGGCCCTGGAGATCCTGAACCAGATCATCTACCTGGCGCTTGGTGTTGCAGAACGCGATGGACAGCTTGGGCGCGTACATATCCAGAAGACGGCACATTACCTCCACCTTTGTCTTGGGTTTCACTTCATAATAGTACTGGGTGACCTTGGGAACCGTCAGCTCCTTTTTCACCACCTTCACGGTCACAGGATTCTTCTGGAACCGTCTGGCAATGTTCTGGATCTCTGACGGCATGGTGGCGGAGAACATCACGGTCTGCCGTTCCTCCGGCAGCTGGCTCAAGATGGTCTCCATGTCCTCCAGAAATCCCATGTTCAGCATCTCATCCGCCTCATCCATGATCACTGTATGGATATGATCACAGCGTATGGTCTTTCTTCTCATATGATCCATGACCCGGCCCGGTGTGCCGATGACGATCTGCGTGCCGTCCTTCAGTCCCCGGATCTGTCTCGCGATGTCCTGGCCCCCGTAGATCGGGAGTACCTTAATACCATGCATATACTTGGCAAGCTTACGGATCTCGTCCGCCACCTGGATAGCCAGCTCTCTTGTGGGACACAGGGCAATGGCCTGGAGCTTCCTGCAGTCCGGGTCAATCTTCTGCAGCAGGGGAATGCCGAAAGCCGCTGTCTTGCCGGTTCCCGTCTGGGCCTGGCCTACAATATCCCTTCCCTCCATCTGCACCGGGATTGCCTGGGCCTGAATCGGCGACGCTGCCTCAAATCCCATATCCGTCACTGCCCTGAGAATCCTGTCATCTAATTCTAATTCGTCAAATCTTACCGCTTCCATTCATTTTCCTTTCTTGAACGAGGACCTCTGCCTCCCCATGAAAGGCCCCCTGTTTACACACTCTCTCAAATCTCCTTCAAAAAAACGAGAACATTCAAGACAGATCCTGAATCTTCTCGTTTCGCACAGTACTATACTATAGCAGACCAGACACCATGTGTCAATGAGTAAAAATGCCGAATTCAACGAACAAACTCAGCAAAAGCCTGTCACCGTTCTCCAGCCGGGGCTCTGTGGCAAGTCCGCCAAGGCCCTCTACGCCGTCCTCCGCCGCCTGTACCCCAAGTACCCCGCCGCCACCGCCGCGCTGACCCCATAGATCACAAACGTACAGGCAAAGGGCAGTTTCGCGTGGAGGGAGTAAATAAATCCCGCTGTCATGGACCCGGCGATGCTTCCTAAGGATTTGGTGGCATTGAAAAATCCCATAACCAGGTTTTTCTGCCTCATGTCCGCCTGGTTGGCGATCATGTCCTGGAGCACGGGTACGCTCACCGAATACCCGGCATACACCAGGACGCCAAATCCCATGAGCATCCCCATACCCGGGGAGACCACTGTGCCCAGGGCCGCCACGGCGCACACAGAGGTCAGACACACCATGGAGCGCTTTGTGTCGGTCCCCTTGATGATCCAGATACACAGGGTCATGTTGGAGACAAAGGAGATGAGACCCACTGCCGCCTTGATGATTCCATTGTAAGATGAGGTCAGTCCCAGCACATCCTTTAAATAGTAGTTAAATGCCTGGTCAAAGGCAGTGTTGCCGAAATTAATCAGCACATTGACCGCGAACAGCAGGGCAAAGGAAACGCTCATAAAGGTCCTGCTGTCCAGAAACGCCTGGAAGGGGTTGGCCTCCTTTGCCAGCTGTTTTACCGAAATACGCTTTCTCTCTGTCTCTCCCTCGGTCCTGCAGATGAAGAAGAACATAACCCCCACCGCCGCCAGGGTCACCGCCTGGACAAAAAACGCGAGAATCACCGAGATCTCTCCTAAGAATCCTCCCACCATATAGCCGAAGGCGCTGGCCACGCTCTGGATGGTGGCCGTGATGGTCAGGTGTTTTCCCTGGTCCTCTGGCTTTGACGTGCCCACCACGTAGGTGAGAAAGCTGACAAACACTCCCCCGGTAAACAATCCGGCAAACATCCGGGCCAGGATAATCTGAGGCTCCGTGGTGGAACAGGCAAACCATACCTGGGCGACGCCGTAACCGCAGCAGCACACCAGCAAAGAGATCCTGGCGGCTATGTAGCCGTTAAGCTTTCCCCAGAAGGGGGAGACTAAAAAGTTGGTAAACTGCATGGCCGCCAGAGCCACCCCAAACATATAGTCGTGAAGTCCCAGGTTCTGGATCACCGTCGGGGTCACTGGATGAGCAAAATTAGCCGCCAGGTTGAATATCACCATGGCGGCAAAAAACGCGGCAAATCTTGTCTTGTATCTCATGGACTTTACTTCCTTTTCTTAAGCTGACACTATCATACCAGATTTGCCAGACTTATCAAGAGATTTCATTTATTATCCTTCAATCTTAATTTTTCATCCCGCCTTACACTTTAAACCGATACCCCACCCCCCAGATGGTCTCAATATACTGAGGCTTCGCGGTGTTGAACTCAATCTTCTCCCGAATCTTCTTGATGTGCACCGTTACCGTGGCGATATCCCCGATGGACTCCATGTCCCAGATCTTGGAAAACAGCTCCTCTTTGGTGTACACATGATTGGGATTCTGGGCAAGGAAGGTGAGAAGGTCAAATTCCTTGGTGGTAAAATTCCTCTCCTCCCCGTTAACCCACACCCTTCTCGCGGTCTTGTCGATCTTCAGCCCCCGGATCTCCACGATCTCATTGTCCGGCATGCCGCTTCCGATAAGCCGCTCATATCTGGCCAGATGAGCCTTGACCCGGGCCACCATCTCGCTGGGGCTGAAAGGCTTGGTGATATAATCATCAGCCCCAAGGCCGAGGCCCCTTATCTTGTCAATATCCTCCTTCTTGGCGGACACCATAATAATGGGGGTATTCTTCTGCTCCCGCACCTTCCGGCAGATCTCAAACCCATCTACCCCCGGAAGCATCAGATCCAGGATAAATAGGTCGTATTCCTCCTTAAGCGCCCGAAAAAGACCGGACTCGCCGTCATTTTCAATCTCCACCTCAAAACCGCTGAGCTCCAGATAATCCTTCTCAAGCTCCGCGATGCTCTCTTCATCTTCAATGATCAAGATCCTCTTCATCATGTATAACCTCCTGGTATTTTCTCAACACAAAATGGATCTCCGTACCGATCCCAAGCTTGCTGGTGGCCCAGATCTTGCCGCCGTGGTCCTCCACGATCTTGCGGACAATGGACAGGCCGATGCCGCTGCCTCCCTTTGAAGAGTTGCGGGAGGAGTCGGTGCGGTAGAAACGGTCAAAGATGTTAGGCAGGTCCTTGGCCCCGATTCCCCGGCCATTATCCTCGATCTCCACCTGGATAAAGTCACCTACATCCTTGATACGGATATTGATGATCCCCTTCTTCTTGTCCAGATATTTTACCGAGTTGCTGATGATGTTGTTGACCACCCGCTTCATCTGCTCCGCGTCAGCGATGACCACCACATCTTCATCCACATAGTTAAAATACCCCAGCTCAATGTTGTTGGAGTCCAGCTCCAGCCCCACCTCCTCCACACAGTCCCTGAAATACCGGGCCACATTGATCTTGGAAAAGGTGTAGGGGATCTTGTTGGTATCGATCTTGGAATAAAAAGTCAGCTCGTCGATCAGACGGTCCATGTCATTGGCTTTATTATATATGGTACGGATATACTTATCAAGCTTTTCCGGTGAGGAGGCTACCCCGTCCAGAATCCCCTCCACATAGCCCTTGATGGCAGTAATCGGGGTCTTTAGGTCGTGGGAAATGTTGCTGATCAGCTCCTTGCTCTCCTTGTCATACTGAACCTTCTCCTCCGTGGACTCCTTTAAGCGGATCCGCATCTCCTCAAAGTCCTGGCACAGCTGGCTGATCTCATCATCATTGTCCATATCCACATCCAGGGTGAAATCCAGGTTGCCGTTCTTGATCTCATTGGTCGCCAGCTGAAGCTTGTTTAACGGCGCCAGCAGGGCCTTGTAGACCCAGCCCGTAAGCATCACTCCTGCCAGCAGGATGATCATGACACTGGAAAAAAGGATCTCTGCTAACATGGATTTTACCTCAGGGATAAAGTCGTCCAGGCTGGAGACGATGAACACGCTGCCGTCCGCCCCGTCGCTGTACTGAAAATCCACCTGTTTGATCAGGTGCTGGGTGTCTCCGTCCAGATAAATGCCGCCCTCCATAAAGGCAGCCTCCCGTCCGTCGTGGTCAGGCAGGTGCTGGTACAGCTCCGAATCCGTCAGCTCACTGCCGGAAAAAATGATCTCATCTCCCTTTCTCACGATCAAATAAGCGTATTTACTCTTTAAGTCCTGGTTCACGGTCTCCAAAAATGTCAGGTCGGCAAAGCTGTCGGGGGAAGTCCTGATCTTCTCCTGTATGGCCTTCTGGCTTGTCTGAGTCAGACGGTTAAATACCTGCATGGAATTTCCCGACAGCAGGTCCACCTGCTCCGTCAGGCCGTAGGAATCCCGAAAAGCCCTCATCTGATACCTGCTGAGAAGGCTGAACGCCAGGTAGATCAGCAGCATGGGCACCAGGGTTATGGTGATAAACGCGATTCCCAGGCGGGTTTTTATCTTCATAGGGTAAGTCCTTTCCTCATCAATTCCTCTTCACATATATCCGCGGACGCGGCCTCTGTTTTTTTAAGTATACCACACTTCCCCTGGCCCGTTTCTAAAATCATTCTAAACTTTCTCGCCCTTATTTTTCCTGGCCATATGCCGATATATTCCATATAAACCCAAATTTTAATTACACTCAAAAGGAGGATATTATGAGAGTTGATCAGGATATGGCTATGAGAGTCTACAGCCAGCCCACACAGACCAGTTCCGCTTCTGCCCTTTCCGCGGCAGCTGAGAAGCAGACCTCTGATGTAGCCGCCAGCACTGAGAGGCAGCCCGACGTAGACCGGGTGGAGATTAGCAAGGATGCGAAAGATGCCTCAAAGATGAGCGCTTCCGAGAGAGCTTCCCTGGTTCAGAGTCTGAAAGATGACCTGAACAGCCAGATGACCCGTTTCACCAACATGATGGTTCAGAATTTCCAGAAACAGGGTATCAATTTCTCCATGGCTAATGGAGATGATTTCTGGAAGATGATGGCCAGCGGCAATTTCACCGTGGATGAGAAGACCAAGGCTGATGCCCAGCAGGCTATCTCCGAGGACGGTTTCTGGGGCGTTAAGCAGACTTCCCAGAGGATCTTCGACTTTGCCGCCGCCCTCGCGGGGGATGATGTGGAGCTGATGAAGAAGTATCAGGCCGCTGTTGAGAAGGGCTTCGGCGAGGCCGAGAAGTCCTGGGGTGGTTCTCTTCCGTCCATCTGCGGCGACACACACACTGCTGTCAACAAGCTGTTCGATGACTACTACGCTCAGCACAAATAGATCTGATGCTGTACATGACAAACAGGAGGACCGGCATTTCTGTCGATCCTCCTGTTTTTACGCTTCCGGGGCAGGAGAGCTTCCGCGCTCCTCCCCGTCGAACCGCTCACCGGCAGCCATCTCAGCCATGGCATCTGTGATGTCCGCTGTAGCCGGAACTGGTATTCACATTTTCACAGGACCTGTCACAGTACCCGCTGCCGTGGTCATACCCGCAATAGTCATGGCCATCATGGGTGTGCCGTCCTGTCTCTGTACAATCCTCTACGGTGCATACCGGACAGCTGGTATCCTCCGCGACCGCGCGACCGCGACCGCAATGCCCATGTCCATGAGCCGCTGCCGGAAACGCGGCCAGAGCCGCCATCAGCATCCCGGCTGTCACAGCAGCCACAAACTTTTTATTTCTCATGGCATGTCTCCTCCTTTCTTTTAAAAATATTATATATACCAAAATCCTGCCGTCCATGGAAACATGAACCGCCTGATCTTTTGGTCCTCCAATTATATCCCCATCTTCCCCAGAATCTCCTTCTCCTGGTCATCAAACAGCAGCCTTTTGTTGTACTGATAATATCTCGCGCACTCATACTGCCTCAAAAACCACAGGCTGTAGAATCCTGAGTTCAGACCCGTGACAAACACCACCATCTCCTGGCTGTCCCCAAATGCCGCCTCCACAAAGTCAAAGCCATGCTCCAGCCTCTGGCCCCACTGGTCAAACATGGAATCATAGATTTCCGCTTCCGCCTCAAATACCTGGGATACTTTCTCCCACACCTCTTCCCTGGTCTGCCTGGACTCTGCCTTCACAGACCGCAAAGTCTCCTCCAGGGTCTGGATCACATCCTGATACAGATGATCCTCCTGGCGGCTCAGGAGCCGGGCCTCCAGTTTGTACTTCCTCTCAGCCTTCATCCCGGCAGCCAGTCCGGCCAGGTGCTCCTGGGCGCTGCCGTATTCCTCGCCCGCGGCCGCGGCGGATGTCTTCCGCCCTCCTGTTTCCAGCCCTCCGCCGCAAGAAACCGATGCCTCCTCCTGATCCGGTTTTGGCTTCATGGTTTTAAAAGCCTGCTCCAGCCGTACCAGCCTGGCCTCTTTCCCCGCCAGTTCCCGAAAGCCTCCGTTCAGCCTGGCCAGGACCAGACTCATGACGCTTAAGCGCTCGTCAAACGGCGCCCGCTCCAGTTTGGGGTAGATTCCCTCTCTCACCCTGCCCTCCAGGATCTGGTCAACCTGGTAATCCTGCTGGTACTTATAGTAAAGTTCCAGATAATTGGCAAAATCCTTCGCGATGGACGGGTACTGGATATACTGGAACACCACTTCCCGGTCCGCAGTCTTGTGAAGCTTTTCGTAGACCTGGATCAGTCTGGACAGGTCCTCCCAGCCCCTTGGGGTGGCGAAAAACTTGCCATCCACCGTGGCCTCGATCCGGCAGAAATTCTGCCGCTTCACATCCAGATAGGATATGACCGCGGGGTGAATGTTCACCTTCTGAGCATACTCCTTCCACACACCGAAATCCGCCTCCACCGGGATCATCTTGATCCTGTCCAGGGTGACAATGTCAAACTCCCTCACCGATTTATTGTATTCCGGCGGATTTCCCGCCGCCACAATAATCCACCCCTGGGGAATGCTGTGGTTGCCGAATGTTTTGCACTGAAGAAACTGCAGCATGGTGGGGGCCAGGGTCTCTGACACGCAGTTGATCTCATCAATAAACAGGATCCCTTCCTTAAGTCCCGTGTCCGCGATCTTATCATAAATAGAAGCCACGATCTCGCTCATGGTGTACTCGGTCACAGAGCACCGTCTGGAATTGTAGATCCGGTCCTGGATAAAAGGAAGCCCGATGGCGCTCTGCCTGGTGTGGTGGGTAATGGTATAGGCCACCAGCCCCACCCGGCACTCCTGGGAGATCTGCTCCATGATCTGAGTCTTGCCGATCCCCGGCGGGCCCATGAGCAGCACAGGCCTCTGCCGTATCGGCGGGATCTCGTAGGCCCCGTAGGCATCCTTCATCAGATAGGCCGCGATAGTATTTTTAATCTCCTCCTTAGCCCTTTTTATGTTCAATGTCATCTCCCCCTTCCTGATTTTGGCTGGTCAGGCCCGCCGGTTCCTCACGCGCCGCCTGACATACACTCCCGCGTTATATCATTTCTCTGATCTCATCCTCCTCCAGAATCACTTTCATGGCCCAGACCGGAACCGACATATCCTCATACTGATCCTGGATAAACACAAACGCCGTATCATAGGGCGGCATCTTCACCGGATAGATGCCTTTTCCGTCGGTAAAATACAAAAGCCCCCTCAGTTTTGTAAATTCTCCCTGATTCCGCAGTCCGTTCACGTATTCAAAGGCAGGCCTGAAGTCCGTCCCGCCATTTCCCTGTATGGTAAAATTCTCCATATACTCCCTCATCTGCTCCCTGCTGGTAATAACCGCGTCGGACCTTACCTGGTCGTCGCACTGGATAATATGGATATTGATCTTCTTAAAATAGCTTTCTCCCTCAGAGAGAATCCCGTAGGTCTCCTCAAGAAAGCGCCTTACCAGCTCCCCGGAACAGGACATGGAGGTGTCGATGACCAGCACAAAATCCTCAATCCGGTACACTTCCTTGGATTCCAGGGGCTCAATGAGAGGCATGTTGCCGTACATCTTAAGCCCATAAGTATAGTAAACATAGTCAAATGAGTCCTCATCCACCTGGTTCTCCTCCCTGAGGACAGAGAATTTCCGCAGAAACCTTTTATAATCATACCGCTCCCTGTTCTCCGCCCGCACATGGTCAAGAAGACTCTGGTCCTCATCCCTTCCCGCCTCATCCTGTCCCATGGACTCCATCTCTGTCTGCAGCTTTTCACGGTTATCGTTCCACTTGGTCTGCCGGGACATCAGGCTCCCCCGGGGACCTTCCGTTTCCCACCTCTCATGACTGTCCACATAAAACTCCCGGACCAGCCTGTCATACTGCCTCTCGCTTAGGTTCATGTCCCTCAGCGCCTGGTAGATCCCCTCCGCTGTCAGCACCTTCAACTCTTTTCTCAGCTTCAGATAGATCTCCCGGCGAAAAGGCGACGGGGACAAGTGGACGCACTGTTTATAGATCCCGTCGATCACAGATTCCATGGCCATATCGCAGGCTAAATTCCAGTACCCCTCTGCCCGCCCCTTCCGGTTATCCAGGTGGCAGAACAGACAGTGGAACACCATGTGGAGAAATGCCCGGTTGACGTAGATTCTCCCCCTGCGGTAAAGAGAGCACAGGTCATCCGGGTTATACCAGATAACAGCCCCATCTGTCCCCACTCCCCTCCTGGAAGGGTCTGCCTCAAACCCGAGGCTGCTCAAGGAGAGATCCAGAAAATGCATGTTCAGGTACAGCTCATTCCTGGCATTGCCCAGAATCCGGGCGCACAGCCTGACCATATCCAGTTCTTCCAACTGCCTGTGCCTTACAGGATCCACCATGACATGTCCTCCCCTGATCTTCGTTTCTTTTATTTTAGCAGAATCACAAATAAATATCTATAGTAATTCCCATTTTGGAAAAAATGTGATAGAATGGGATAGCTGACAGGTTCCGCCAGAACGGAATTTGACATCCGGCACCCTGCAGGCGAGTATAAAAAAGGAGGAAATTACTAAATGGGGACACTATTTGGTTCAGCCTTGGCTGAACATCTGCCCTGGAGAGAGTGGAAGCGCCGTCTGGCACTGCTTCTGACCGTGACGCTCACCGCCAATCTCGGAATGATCTCTCCCAAGGCAGCGGTCACAGAAAACAGCAGCGCTCTTGTGATCTGGGAGATTGAGGAGCTGCCGGAGGCTGTCCGTAAACAGCAGGTAACTCCCGGGACAAAGGAGGAGGAACTGGAGTTGCCGGACACCCTGAATGTAAGGGTTGAGACAGATTCTGACACAGACAAGGCCTCATCTTCCAACACGCTACTGGAAATCGTGATGGAAGACTGGCGGGAAGTTTCCGTTGACTGGGTATTTGACAGCGCGGACAACGGCGAGTTAATGTACAATGAAAATGAAGCAGGTGTCTACACCTTTGAGGCTGAACTTAAGGACAACAGTTACAGCACCGAGTTCGTCACATTGCCTGTGGTGACGGTGGAGGTACTGGGAGAGGCGCTGGAAGATGGAGTAGAGGAGTGGTTCTACAACATCGAACTTCCTTCCACCCAGACCTCCGCCCCCGCTCTGATGACCATGAGCATGGAGAACGGCCAGATTGACTTGGCAAGTGGCAACCCTGTAAACTGGATCGACCGTGTTATTCTTCCCGATTACGCAAGAGACTTTTACGATGTGTTGGTAGAAGGTTCTGACAATGACGGAAACGCGGATATTCTCATTGACGACAGCAATTTCTCAAGATCCAACGCTTTTACTTTGAGAAGCAGCGACGGCACTTCCGTATTTAACGCTATAATCGCCTGTGAGTACACTGATCTTGATCATCAACTCAGCAGCAGCGAAACGAACTATATTGCCAAATGTATCCGCACCGCCCTTGACGCTTTTGACAGGGACCATCCGGAAGTTTTCTGGCTCAATGGTGCCAGCTGGCTGAAGATCGGCGGAAAGAGGACAACCTCCAACGGAAAAACTACCTACGATTATCAGATCTATTTTGTGACGCATGTCCACGAAGATCCTGAGACACAAATGAAAAATTTTGATATCCGGGATGACCAATACTTAAGCGCAGGCAATATCAGATCCGATATCGTTGAGCGCAACAACGATGTGAACAATATTTTAAGCACTGTCACCGCCACCAATACCGCGGATCAGGTCGCGCAGCTTAACGACTGGCTCACCAAACATAATGAATACAACTCTTATGTGGCTGACGGTCAGGATAGACTGGCTCCCGCGGCTGCCTGGGAGTGTACCAGCGCTCTGGACGGTCGTATCGGGACAGCCGGCCCTGTATGTGAGGCTTACGCCCGGGCTCTCAAAGTTCTGTGCGACAGGCTGGAGATCCCCTGCGTCCTGGTAGACGGCGGTGCCGCCAGCTCCAGCATTGACCCGCCTGGACCTCACATGTGGAACTACGTATATCTGGAGCAGGAAGACAAATGGTATGCTGTTGATGTGACCTGGAATGATCCCTTCGATCCCGAAGAACCAGGAGCTGTGTCTGGGTATGAAAACGAAGACTGGCTGTTCTTGGGCGCGGATACTATAGTGAACAAAGATCCAGAGAACTGGACCTTTATCCAGTCTCATCCCGCCGAGAACATTGTCTCTGAAAGCGGAGTACAGTTCACCAACGGCCCTGAACTGAGCAGAGAAAGCTACCAGAAAAAAGTACCGTCTCCTGAAGCGGAGCGCGTTTCACAGTATGAGATTGCGCTGAAGGAAGCAAAACTTCTGGATTCCAACGGTAATTTTGAGACCATGCAGTATGCGATGAATACAACTGACAGCAAAGACAATCTCAGCTGGCAGACAAGCACTTTATTCACCAACCTGCAGCCCGGAACCACTTACTATTTCTTCCAGAGAGTCGTAGGAAGCGACCGTTATAAGGAACCCGTTTCCGACTCCACGGCCCTGACCACCCTTAAGCTGAGAGTGCCAAAGCCAACTCTGGTTTCAGGCAAAACCTACACTTATAATGGAACAGAGCAGGAAGTCACCGCTGACGATCTGGCAGGCTTTGATGAGAATAAAATGACCATCACCGGCGGAACCAAGGGAACCAACGCGGGAGATTACGCTGTTGAGATCGCTCTGAAAGACACCGTACATAATACCTGGGATGAAGCCGACGGTTCTGAGAACAGCAATCCCATCTCCATCAGCTGGCGGATCCAGAAGATCAATCAGGATGCCCCAATGACCATGGAGGCTGTGGATTCTAAGACTTACGGCGACGCCTCCTTTGAACTGAAGGCAGCGGGAGGATCCGGCAGCGGACAGATTGAGTTCTCTGTTCCGGAAGGCAACAAAGTTCTCTCCATCAGCGGCAGCCAGGCCACCATCATCGGAGCCGGTACTGTAAAAGTAACTGCTGTGAGAAAAGGCGATGTCAACCACAACGACAGTACACCTGCCTCTGTGGATGTGACAGTCGCCAAAAAACCTGTAACCGTAAAGGCGGAGGACAAGCTCAAATTTGTCGGCAACAGCAATCCTGTGCTGACCCTTGAGACTCCTGCCGCGGGAGTGCTGGTTGGTAATGACGGAATTGACGCCCTGTCGGTCACTCTGACTACCACTGCAGGAAAGGATTCCGAAGTAGGTACCTACCCCATCACAGGCACTTCCAACTCTGCCAACTACGATGTGACGGTTCTTGAGGGAATCCTGACCATAATTACCACACCGGAGTTCAAGACAGAACAGAAGGAAGGTATTTCCGAGGTGCCGGAAACACTGAGGAACAATCCGGATCTGAATACCACGGCTAAGATTGAAGAAGCCATGAGAAAGAGTATACAGAATGCCATGGCAGGCATCACCGAAAATCATATTTTAATATATGATGTAACCCTCAACTATAGTGTGGATGACGGCGGAAACTGGCAGAAGGTTTACGAGGACCAGTTCCCAGATGAGGGAATCACCGTCACTCTTCCCTACCCGTCAGGAACCAGTTCCGCGAGATATGACTTCGTTGTGGCCCATATGTTCACCACAGGCGACCATGCCGGTGAGATTGAGGTTCCCGAGATACAGGCAACCTCAGAGGGAATCCAGTTTAAAGTTTACAGCCTTTCCCCCATCGCCTTGGGCTACAAAGTAAAACGCGGTTCCAGTTCCGGCGGCAGCTCCGGCGGCGGTTCCAGTTCCGGCGGCAGCTCCGGCGGCGGTTCCAGTTCCGGCGGCAGCTCCGGCGGCGGTTCCAGCTCTGGTGGCAGCTCCGGCGGCGGTTCCACCTCCGGCGGCCCCAACGGCAGCAGCGCGGGAGCCTGGGTTTCTGACAGCGGAAAATGGTGGTATCGGTACACAAACGGCTCCTATCCGGCCGGAACTACTTCAGCTGGTCAGGAATACATCTCCTGGGTGAAAATCAACAACGCCTGGTGGGCATTTGGCGCTGATGGTTATGCCAAGAACGGATGGGTACTGGATGCCCGCACAGGTCTCTGGTACTACATTGACATCAACTCCGGAATGAGAGTTGGCTGGTATCAGGATACTGACGGACGTTGGTATTACTTAGACCCGGCCAACGGAAACATGCTGGTAGGATGGCTGCAGATCGGTGGAGTCTGGTACTACTTAAACCCCGCCTCTGGCGCGGGAAGGCCATTTGGCTCCATGTACAGCAATGAAACCACTCCTGACGGATATTTTGTAAACGCGAGCGGAGGCCGGACCGGACAGTAAGCCGCGGCAGTCTTGAGAAGTGACATCAAAAATCCTATGGGGATAGGAAACAGATCTTGAGTTTTCATGAGGGTATCGCGAAATCAACAAAAGGATGATTAAGCGATGCCCTCGTTTATATTTATCATACAGCGCTATGTGCCGGCGGCATACATTCTGGCCAATCTTGGACAGGTCCACGCTGTGCTGAACAATTCCCAAAAGGCCAGGGAACGCTACAGCGAAAGCCTGAAGCTTTTGGAAGAAGGGGGTGCGGCAGGGGAGGATTCCCTGATGGATCATTATATCAATGAACGGGATGACGCCATAAGCCATTATATAGACGCGTGTGTGGGCGCGGCTGGGATCCTTAATGAGATTGATGGAGCCTCCCCCTATGTACGCGCCGCCCAGCTGTATGAGAGAGCTGTGGATTTTGCTGAGAGAATCGCGGGGAAGAAGGAATCAGAGCACACTTATCTCCGCCTGATGATCTGCCTCCAGAAAGCCATGGAGGCCAGTCCCAGAGTGTACAAGGCCTTCCACACCAATGTCTCTGACGGTCTCGTGGAGGTTGCCCGGATCCTCTATCAGCTGACAGGCAATTCCGATTACAAAGATTATGGAAAGTCTCTGAAGAAGTGGCGGCTGGTGAAGAAGGTGGGGATGAAAT
>Ga0137310_101385_pt1 | contig 15321 bp, 10 predicted proteins | sample NAcewiD2O_June_2_FD_97183 | JGI IMG/M metagenome (GOLD analysis project Ga0137310, IMG submission 97183) | Mouse cecal microbial communities from Vienna, Austria - N-Acetylglucosamine amended D2O_June | ecosystem: Host-associated > Mammals > Digestive system > Large intestine > Cecum | place...
CCCTTTGCCCAGTTGCTACCTTCAATAAGTCTTTTGACTAAGCAATCCCCATATCGCCACGCAGGATCTGTCCGTCAAGGACGGCAAAATATTCCTCGTCCCCAAGCTCTATGACCGCCCTTCCGCCGGTCCCCTCCGTAATATCTGACACCGTTTTGCCCACCTTCTCCTCCGGGATCATGGCGCTCACTTCCACTTTATCCGTATACTGACTGTTCAATACAGGGATCTGGCTCTGAGCCAGAATATACTGGATCTTTCCGATCCCCCCGTAATCTGTCGTGATCTTCATCAGCCTGCCCGGGCATTTCTCCAAAATAAGGCTGTGATCCAGCCCCTCCTTTGCCGCGCCGGAGTAGGCCCGCGCCAGGCCCCCGGTGCCTAAAAGAGTGCCTCCGAAATACCGGGTCACCACCAGGCAGATATCATGGACCTTACTGCCTAAGATCACGTCCAATATGGGCCTGCCTGCCGTCTGGCTGGGTTCCCCGTCGTCGCTGCACCTCTGGATCTGATTCTTGTCCCCGCACACATAGGCATAGCAGTGGTGCCTGGCATCCCAGTACTGTTTTCTCACCGATTCGATAAAGGAGACGGCTTCCTCCTCCGATCCCACAGGCCGGGTCTGGGCGATGAACCGGGATTTTTTCTCCGTCAGTTCCCCCGTCCCGCCCTGCCACAGGATTTTGTATGGTTCTAACATATGATCGGACTCCTCCGCAATAATCTTCCTGTTGTCATAACTTTAATGTTATCACAAATATGCCCCCCAGTAAAGCAAACTTTTGTACTTCTTGATTCCGTCCCGATTATTTGCTATAATTAGGAAGCGTCCTGACACAGGCTATGGACGCGGCATGTTTGTATATCCGGCAAGGAAGGAGGACTTCTATGAACTATGGAAAGAAAGCTACGCAGAAAAAGCTGAAAGACGCAGCTTCCAATACACGCAAGCTTACCGGCAGACTTTTCCTGGGATTTATCAGGACCTTGCTGTTTTCCTTTTTGATCCTGACCGCCACCGGCGTAAGCGTAGGCGTGGGCATGATCATGGGCATCATCGACGACGCCCCCGAGATCAACATTGAGAGCATTGTTCCCCAGGGATTTGCCACCACTGTATACGACAGCGCCGGCAATCTGACGGACACCTTGGTAATGGCCGGTTCCAACCGGGATCCCGTTACCTACGAGGAACTGCCTTCTGATCTGATCAACGCCTTTGTGGCCATTGAGGACGCCCGTTTCTGGGACCACAACGGCATTGACCCCCGCTCCATTCTCCGGGCGGTTAAAGGGGTGCTGACCGGGGACCGCTCCGCCGGCGGAGGCAGCACGCTGACCCAGCAGCTAATCAAAAACAACGTGTTTAACGGCGGCAGGGAGCAGAGCTTCGGGGAACAGCTGGAGCGCAAGTTCCAGGAGCAGTATCTGGCAGTCCAGCTCACTAAGACCATGAGCAAGGAACTGGTCCTGACCAACTACTTAAATACCATCAATCTGGGCAATGACTGTCTGGGCGTAAAGGTTGCCGCCCGGCGGTATTTCGGCAAGGAGGTGTCTGACCTGACCCTATCCGAGTGTACGGTCATTGCCGGCATCACCCAGAACCCCTCCAAGTTAAATCCCATCTCCGGCAGAGAGGCCAATGAGGAAAAGCGCAAAGTCATCCTCCAATATATGGTGGATCAGGAGTACATTTCCAAGGAACAGCAGGAAGAGGCTCTGGCTGACGACGTATACTCCAGGATCCAGACCGTGGACTCCATCACCAAAGAGACCTCCACTCCCTACAGCTACTTTACGGATGAACTGGTGGGACAAGTTATGGATGCCCTCATGGAGAAGCTGGGCTACTCCTACAACCAGGCCCACAACCTGCTTTACAGCGGCGGTCTCCAGATCATCACCACCCAGGATCCGGCCCTTCAGGCCATCGTGGATGAGGAAGTGAACAATCCGGAAAATTACACGGCGGCCCGGTATTCCATGGAGTACCGCCTGTCCGTGACCCACAAAGACGGCAGCACCACCCACTACTCCCAGGAGCACATCAAAAGCTGGCACCGGAACACTCTGGGGGATACGGCCTTTGACGCCCTCTACAACTCCGAGGAGGAGGCCAGAGCGGACGCGGAAAATTATAAGGCGTCCCTTTTAACAGAGGGGGACACCGTCATCGGGGAAAGCGTTTCTCTGGCTTTGCAGCCCCAGGTATCTTTTGTCCTCATGGACCAGGCTACAGGACAGGTCAAGGCCATAAGCGGAGGCCGGGGGCCAAAGACCGCCAGCCTTACCTTAAACCGCGCCACCAATGTTCCCCGGCAGCCCGGCTCCACGTTTAAGGTCATCACCGCCTTTGCGCCGGCCCTGGACACCAGGGGAGCCACCCTTGGGACCGTGTACTACGACACGCCCTACACCATCGGCTCCAAAACCTTCCGCAACTGGTATTCCAGCGGATTCCAAGGGTATTCCAGCATCCGGGAAGGCATTATCTACTCTATGAACATTGTGGCGGTCCGGTGCCTGATGGAGACGGTGACGCCTCAGCTGGGTGTGGAGTATGCTCAGAATTTCGGCATCACCACCCTGACGGACACGGACTATAACGCGGCTACGGCCCTTGGCGGCCTGACAAAGGGCGTCACCAACCTGGAGCTGACGGCTGCCTACGCCTCCATCGCCAACGGCGGCGTTTACACCAAGCCCATCTTTTTCACCAAGATCCTGGACCGCAACGGCAAGGAGCTGATCTCCATGGAGCCGGAGACCCACCGGGTCTTAAAGGATTCCACCGCGTTTCTCCTGACAGACGCCATGGCGGAGTCCATGATCAGCAACCGGAAGTTTTCCCGATCCGGTTCCGGTCCCTCCTCCACCAGCACCAGGGCCAAGCTGCCTAATATGTCCTGCGCCGGAAAGAGCGGTACCACCACCAGCAACAATGATATCTGGTTTGTGGGCTTCACCCCTTACTACACCGCCGGCGTGTGGGGCGGATGCGACATGAACCAAAACTTAAGCTCCCAAAACGGCGGGACCTCATTCCACAAGGACATCTGGCGCAAGATCATGACAAGGGTTCATGAGGGCCTTGGAGACACCGGATTCGCGGTTCCCGAAAGCGTGGAGACTGCCCAGATCTGCCGCAAGTCCGGCAAGCTGGCAGTGGCCGGCGTCTGCAGCGGCGACCCCAGAGGCAACGCCGTGTACACCGAGTACTTTGCCAAAGGCACCGTCCCAACGGAAGTGTGCAACAACCACGTGGCGGCAACGGTCTGCGCGGAGTCGGGCAGGCTGCCTACAGAGTTCTGTCCTGCCAGGACCACCAGAGTCTTCATCTCCATCCCCGCCGGAGAGACGGGCGAGACCGACGACTCGGTGTTCTCCCTTCCGGGAGCCTGCGCCATCCATACGGCGGCCTCCACCATCATCCCGCCGGATGAATCCCAGGAGGAAACCACCGCCCCCAGAGGGCCGGGATACGGACCGGGCTATGTAAGCCCCTCCGGCACCAGTCCGGCGCCTTCCGGCAACGTGCAGTACACAGCGCCCGGAGGCCCTACGGGATAAGCCTGACCGGCGGCCGGATTCTTATAGAAAAAAGAGTAACGAAAAGGGGTTGCCGCACGAAAAATTGTGCAGCAACCCCTTTTTCTTACCCTTTCATCTTCGGCTTAAAAATCTGGGCTCCCAGATACCCAAACACCAGGGCCGCGCAGATGCCCGCCGCGCTGGCCGTAAACCCGCCTTTAAACACGCCCAAAAATCCGTCCTTTTGGATCCCCTCCTTCACCCCGTTCCAGAGAGTATTTCCAAATCCCAAAAGGGGTACCGTGGCGCCGGCGCCTGCCCATTTGGAAAAGGGCTCATAAATCCCGGCAAATCCCAAAATACTTCCAAGGACCACCAGAGTTACCATGACCCGTCCCGGCATCATCTTGGTCTTATCTAACAGGATCTGCGCCAATCCGCAGATGATCCCTCCTACTAAAAACGCTCGCAAATAATCCATGTTCCATACCTCCGTGTTCTGTTTTGCCTCCTGACCGCCTTTTCGCCTCTCTTTTTACGGGCTCCCGGGATCTGCGTTTCCATTCCAAAATCCTGCCCTATTGGCAGGCTTCCAGCACTACCCCATGGCAGATCCCCGGGATCGTCTGCCCCTCGTTAAAGCTTACGGTGGACAGAAGGGCTCCCGTAGGAAGAAACAGCACCCGCTTCCACTCCCCGGAGCGAAGTCTGGGAAGAATCAGGGAACACAAAGTCACCGCCGCGCAGCCGCAGCCGCTCCCTCCCGCATGGGTATCCTGGGATTCTTTCTCAAAGATCTCCATGCCGCAGTCCATATGCCGATCTTTCAGATCGATGCCCGACTGCTTCATCATGTCCATAAGGATCCTGCTGCCCACCTCCCCCAGATCTCCGGTGATAATGCGGTCGTAGTGGGCCGCGTCCACGCCGAAGTCTTCCAGATTCTGCTTGATGGTCTGAAAGGCCGCCGGAGCCATGGCCGCCCCCATGTTCATGGAATCCCTGGCCCCGAAATCCACAATGCGGCCAGGCGTCACCCCTGCGATCTTTGCAAGGGTTCCCGAAGGCTCGCTGCCTCCCTTTGCCACCACCACGGCTCCCGCCCCGGTCACGGTCCAGGTGGCGGAAAACGGCCGCTGGTTCCCGTAGGCAAGGGGAAACCGAAACTGCTTTTCTGCCGTGGCAAAGTGGCTGGAGGAGACGCAAAGAACCTTATCCGCATACCCTCCGTGGACTGTCATAGCCCCCAGGCACAGAGCCTCCCCCATGGTGGAACAGGCCCCGTACAGCCCGAACAGCGGCACATCCATATCCACTGTGCCAAATGACGTGGCGATCAGCTGGCCTAAAAGATCCCCGGCAAAAAGATACCGGATCTCCTGTCTGCGGATGCCGCCCTTTTCCAGCGCCAGATCTGCCGCCTGCTTCTGCATGGCTGACTCCGCCTGCTCCCAGTTTTCTGTCCCGAACATCTCATCCTGCTCCACCACATCAATCAGCGGGCCTAAGGGGCCTTCGCCCTCCTTTTTTCCGGCAATGGACGCACAGCTTGCCACAATGGGCGGCCGCTCAAACGCTATGCTGGCTCTTCCTTTCTGCATACGGTCAACTCCCTTTCCGATCTTTTGTCTGATCTTGTTTTTAGTGTTACTATTTCCTAAATAGGGAGTTTATATGCGTTCCTTTTCTCATTCCCACCAACAGCTCGCACGCCGTCTCAAAAGCTGTCAGGCGAAATTCTCCGTCCAGCCCTCTAAGGGTCAAATATGCCTCCAGGCCATTTTCCACCTTTATGCCATCTTCTGCCATTCTTCTGCCAATATAGATTCCTTCCATCAAAATCTCGTCAAGGGTCATCTGCCCATGATCCTCCAGCATGCAGCAATGGGCTCCATTTTCATCAAACAGGTAGTTTCCATATTCCTTGCTTGCGGCTATAAGCTCCATTAAATCTGCTGCCGCAATCAGCTCCGTAGGATCGATCTCCAGGTTTTCCAGAACCGCTTTCAGATAGAGAAGAGACCTATCATCCCAATTTCCGCGGGTAATCCGAAAAAAATCCGCCGTGACGCAGACGATCTTCTGGCCCATATCCAGCCTTCTGTACTCCTGCCCGCCAAATTTCCAAAAACGCGCGGTCTCGGCCCACTGGGATAACTCCATATGAGTTTCCAGCCGTTCAAACCGTTTATCAAAGCTTTGCTCCATCCAGGCAGCGTGGGACATATGGCTGTTAAGGGCCATGGAAAACTTCTGGATCTCCTCCCCCATTTCCTGGTATTTCTGTTCCATGGACGCCAGTTTTACATCCGATCTTTCGGCCTGGGTCAGAAGTTTTTCAATCTCTTCCTCCTGGGCTTTCATGGCTTTCCCCATCTGGTAAAGATAGACCTTGCACTCATTGCGGAAAGCCTCCATCAGATCTATGGTCAGCTTGTCATTCTTCACCAAATCATATACATTCTTTGTCAGCACTTCGATGGAGTGGTTCTGATGCTTGTCCATCTCCAGCCTTTTTCGGTTCCCGGTAAACAGATTCCCTATTTTTGCCAAAAAACCTATGCTCTCCAGTTCATCCGCAAACGCCCTGGAAGCGTCTAAACTGGACATAACCTCAAGGATCTCCTTGGTCATGGAAGACTTCACATTCTGAAAGCCCTTCTGAACCCGCTCCATCTGATCCTGGGCCTCCCTAAGGGGACGTTGACCGTTTCCCTCTTCCTGGTTCAGAAAAGACAAATGTTCTTGCATCACGCCGTAAAATGTTTTGGAATCCGACGCGGCCCGTCCTGCCGCGTCACCGATCTGGTCATACCTTCTGCCAATCTTCTCCATAACCCGAAGCTGCCTGACGGTATCCTCATACCCCTGCTCCATGCGCCTTCCGGAACCCTCCGGCGAGAAATCAAGGGTTCCGGTAAACAGATCCCCCTGATGCTTGCTTGGAAAAAGATGAATATACTCGGAATCCCCATAGACATTGCTGTGGTCCCTTACATCCCGGCTTAAATGCACCACAATAAACTTCCGCCACCCTCCGTCATAAAGCGGCTTTACAGGAACGTTATCCCCTACACCGGGCAGGCCGCCGTCCCAGTAGTCGACGCCGTTTAATTTCTCCATAGGATAGATAAACGGAAGGGCCGAGGATGCCAAAAGAACCTTCTCTATCTCATCCGGCTCCATTTGATTCAGATGGAAATACTGGGTGCGAAACTCCTTAAGATTGTAGCAGGTGGCATAGCAGGGGATCTCCGCGCTTCGGATTTTTTGCGGTATGCCGGAGCTCTGAATAATCTCTTTTAACCCGCTTCTGGAAAACATCCCCTGCTGTTCGTTAAAATACTGCCGCATTAAATTCACATAGAAAATCTTGTTCATCACCAGGCTGCCGGCGGCGGCGATCTTTGCGCCCATCAATGCCGGCTGCAGCATCTCAATGATGGACAGGTAATCCAGCGCGTTCCATGATTTTGGCGTCAGTATCTTATTCTCGCTGATATTCATCCAGATCTTCTCTGCCATGTCGTACTCCTGGCAGGCAAATAAAGCCCCGTTCAAAGCCCCCACGGAAGTGCCGGAAACCGCCCCCACGGAAATCTCCCTGCATTCTTTCAGGGCCTTCCAAACGCCAATCTCATAGGCCCCTTTCCCTCCGCCGCCCGCAAATACCAGACCATAATCGTCTTTTCTTCTCATACGCAGCCTCCGCTGTTTAAAGCTTCCTTTTTAAAAGCCCTCTTAACACAAGGGTCTTTCGCAGCGCGCTTCTTAAGTCGCCTCTGCTGTTGTCCTGATCAATCTGAGTCAAAAGGCACTCGATCTTTTTTAACCAGCCCTCATTGCTCCTGTCCATCAAAAGGTCCTCATGCTCCAGATCCTCCAGCGATTCCAGCAAACGATCATTATCATTTAGAAAAGCGTTTATGACATACCGGATTGCCAATTCCTGATCCTCCTGCCTGTTCATCGCCCCTCCCACACTTTACTTAAGAAATCCAGTTCCTTCTTGTCAAGACTTGTCCATTCTTTCTGAACCTCCTGGACATATTGGAGAAGTTCCTGGTTCTGTCCAAGCACCGGCGTGATCCCTGATAGCACTGCCTGGTTCAGCTCCTTCAGATTACTGTTCATCCTTTCATTGTACTCCCGCAAAAGCCTAAGCTGTTCCTTTTTCATGCTATTCAGAAAATCGTCCAGATTGTCGTTCTGGTCGTCAAACAGATCGCTCATCTTGTTATAGTGATCTTCCGCCAGGGTCTGCATCTTTTGGAAGGTTCTTTCCCCCAGCGCTTCCATAATCTTCACCTGCTCCGCCACAGTGACGCAGCACCGCTCTTCCCGTTCCAGAAGGGAGCCCATCTCCTCTCCCTTTTCGGCCAGAAGCTTAATGGCCTGCGCCGCCTGATCCACCTTGGCAGACGTTTTCTCCCCCTGCCGCTCCATAGCCTGGATCATCTGATCCGCGGTGTCTGCTCCCTTCTTTGCCAGCTGCTCTGCAGCCTGTATGGCCTGGTTTGCCATGCCGTCCGCCTTTTCTCCCAGCTGTTCCATAGCCTCCATGGTCTGCTGTGTCAGCCGGTTTATTGCCTCCGCGTTTTCCCTGGACCATGTCTTAAGGCTCTCATCCCCCTTTTCCTCCATGGCAAGTATCCGTTTATCCAGCCCTTTTAGCGTTAAGGCGATCTCCTGCAGAGCGTCCCCTAACTCCGCCTGCTGATCTCTGAACAATTCCTCCAGCCGAAGAAATCCCTGCTGTTTTTTCTCTTCCTCATTTTTTCCAATCTGCTCCGCAAGCAGATAAAAAAACAAACCTGCCGCCGCAGTCAGTCCAAGCCTGACCCACACAGCTTCCACGCAAAAGCTGGTCAGAATGGCTATGACCATCAACGCGCCGTTTACACTGATCTTTTTCATCGGTACCGCTCCTCACATTTTCTTATCTCTTTTTCCATCTGTTCATAAATGTTTCGTTTCAACCTATACGCTACATAATCATTGGCGTATTTCTCCACCTCGATGACAATGCCTTTCTCCGCAGCCAGCCTTCGATACTCAATGGGGCTGTCCGGGCAGGCCGTATTGGTTCTGGACCGGAATCCTCTCCGCAGCTCATCAATCCACTGACCGATCCGCCGCTCTGCCTCATCTTCCGGCAAAAGGGCAATCTCATACAGGAAACGATCCCACAAAGACTCCAAAAACCCTTTCAGATTTTCCCTTTGATGAACCACCTGTTTCATATAATTCCCAAAAACAGCCTCCTCCATGGTTTGCCACGTCGACCTGACCTGCTCATACTCCCCCGCCTTCACAAAACACATGGACGATAAGATCCCCGGGTTCTGGCCGTTTTCCGCCATAAAGAACCGTTCCCTGGCCTCGTTAAATTCCAAGTCAAAGTACTGCTCCATCTCCTCCCTGGCCTTTCTCACTGCCATCCGCTTCTTTAACATGTGCTGTCTTTGGATGTCAATGCGAAATTCCAGAATAGAGCCGTCGATGTCCTGGTCCAAACAGACCCTGACCGGCTCCGCAGTGTACGTTTTCATCCGCTCCATGGCCTGGGTAATGGCCGTCTCCTGTCCGGTTACGTCTGTGGCCCCGTATTGGACCTGATTTTTCACCAGCACGATCCTTACCGGCATCCGGCTGGGAGACTGACCAATGATATGGGCCACCATCTCCTCAAAGCTCTTCTTATCGTAGGGAAACGCCTCAAAAAAGACACCCTGCATAAACGTTTTGTCTAAAACAGAGCCATAGACATCCTCACACCGGGCGGGGATTTCCACCAGATAATTTCCCCTTATGCCCATTGCGGGAATCATAATCCCCTGGGACTCATCCTCTTTTTCCAGTTCCCCCACAGCTTCCACCCCATAAAACCGCCCGTCCTTGGCCAAATAGATCTGATTCCCGTAAATACCAGGATATAAAATCACAGTCCTTTTGTCCCGGAACCATTTTACCGGAAACCTGTCTCCTTCTTTGGACTGCCCCACAAGCCGTTCCAAAAGCCGATATCGGGAAGCTTCCCCGTAATTTCCAAAAACACCCTTTACGGGCATTGTACAAAACAGCCTGCATAGCTGCTCCTCCATATGGTTCATCACCCGTCTCCTCCCACCTGTGCCAGGATCTCCAGTTCCTCTTCAACAGCCGCCAATTCCCGCTGAAGGTTCCTTCTTGTGATCTGCCTGTCCATATCCAGAATCTGGCTGATCAGCATCTGTTCTCTGTCCGCGCCGCGCCGGACTCTCCTGCTCTCCATTTGAAAATGCCTCACCATGGAATCCTTTACATACCCAAAGGATTCGTTGACCAGCCGTTTATACTGCTGCCTGCTTTCCAAAATCCCCCTCTGCTGCCCTGCAAGAATCGTTCCCTCCCGGTCCGGCAGCTGCCATATCTTCTCCAATGAATCTTCCAAAAGATTTCTTCCCGTCAGCTTTTCCACATACTCCCGGTACCACTGACAAAGGCCGGACAAATGCCCCATGATAATCCCCAGCTGCTCCTCCCCAGGCCATCCGCCGTCGGGGCGCGCCGAAGACAACGCGTCCATGCCCTCTATCCGGCATCTTCTTTTCGTCTCGTCCACCGTCTTTTCGATCTGCGCTTTCGCCCAGCTTAGGGTCTCATCCACTTCTGACAGACGGCGTCTCATGGTCCGTTCCAGATTGCCGCAGTTGTCGTCCTCTTCCTGTTTCAGCCTGTCAGCGATCTCCTTTTGGCGCGCGGCAAGCTCCTCCATGAACTCCTTGCTCTGCCTTATCCTTCGGGCCTCCCTGGCATCCCCGCGCAAAGAATCCCTGATATAAGCCCTGATAAGTTCCATCTGATCTTCTTCCATCTCCTGGTCCATGGTCACAAAATAAACACGGCACCGGGGATATCGGGCAAGGATTTCACGCTCTTCCTCCCGCAAAACCTCCTCCACCTTCTCCTCCGAACAATGGATCTGGTCTATTTTGGCGCGGATTACAACAAGCTTTCTGTTCTGTTTTGCGATCTCGTCCAAATATGCCCGGTCTTCCAGAGTCATGCCCTTTTCCAGAAAATAGAACACCGCATCCGCCTTTGGCAGAAGCCTAAAAAACATATCCTCCGCCTGCTCCATGGTCCCAAACCCCGGCATGTCCACAAAAACAAGCCCCTGCTCCAAAATAGGCTCCTCCAAATACACATCCAGCCTGCAAAGCTTCTCCCCTGGAGTATTCCACTTTCTGCTGTAGCCACACAGAGCCTCGAATCGCTCCCGGACGGTCCTCCCCTGATCCGTGGTCACCTCCACCGCCTCCCTTCCGAAGCGGAGGAACGTAGGCGCCGCTGTCATGGGAAGGATTCCCACCGGCAGACCCAGGCCGGGAAACAGGGTGTTAAAAAATCTGGATTTTCCCGAGGAAACCATGCCGGCTGCCAGGCACCAAATTTCATCTTCCCGCTGCTTTTCCATAACCGTATATCCCCTTTATATCTTCTGGTATGTGATCTCCTGAATCTTGATCCCGCCAACTTTCTCCAACAATGCCTGACTGCGGCTTAAGAGTTCCCCGGCCCTGTCTTTCAGTTGCTTTTTCTGGGCCAGCAGCTCCTCTTTTTCGTAGTTGGCTTTGCTCCGTAATGTTTCGTATTCTTCATACTCTTTTTTCTTCTCGTCCAGCTGGGCATTGATACTCTGTGCCAGAAGGTCCTGGAAAAGATCTGCATAGCTGTTCCTCTTCTCCTTTAAAACCCGTTTTAAAGCCGGTCTGGCTTCCTCAAAATATTCCTCCATCTGACTTGCCAGCTTTCGCTTGATCCGCTGAACCTCCTTCTCATACTTCTGGTCCACGCTGTTTTGGAATTCCCTGGAAAGCGACTCCTCCCTTTCCCGCAGCGCCTGCAATTCCCTCTGAAGCCGCGCGCTCTCCTGGTCCGCCTGTTCCAGCCTCCGCTCCACGCCGTACATCCCTTCCAGCCTGTTCTCCACCTGCTGACGCTGTCTGCTTAACTCCTGCTGCTTCTCATGGAACTCCTGAAAATAGGCTTTCCGCTCCGAATCGTCCCGTTTCTCCACCTGGTAGTCCTGGGTCTGTTTCCCAAATAAATCCAAAAACTTGCCAAAGAGCCCGTTTCGGGAGATCTCCCTCTGCCTGGTCTCAAACTCCACCTTTACCTCCGGCGGGGCGCTGTACATGCCCTTTAGCTCGTCCTGGCTCTCCTGGATCCGCCTTACCTTGGCCTTAAGCCCCTCCGCCTGATCCGACAGGGCCATCAGCTCGTCCTTTTTGACGTCCGTGTTCTCTATTCTTGTCTCCAGATCCGAGATCTGCTTTTCCAGCCGCTTTTTCGTCTCCTCAAAACCCTCAAACCCTGTCTGGATGCTTCTGATGGTCACATCAAGCTTTCGCTCAAAGGAGAATCCGCAACCTCCATTCATCTCCGATGTGTTTTCCAGATCATCCACCATAAGGTTGTATTGTTCCTGCAGCTGGTCAAAAAACTCTTCCCGGAACCGCTCTTCCACATGTTCCGCCAGTTCTTTCATCGATTTCCCCAAAAATCGGTTCATAAACTCCACTTCATCCACCAAAACCTCCTGGCTGTCCGCCCCGTCCAGGTCCTCGATCCTGGAAACGGCGTGGGTCCGGATCCGCTCCGTCTCATTGTCCATGTACTCCAGCAGGTTCCGCTCCGCCGTCTTCACAGCCCCCCGGATGTCATTTCTCTTATTTCTGATCTCCTGCTCCAGACTCTCGATCTTGGTCTTCACATCCTTAAGGCGCGCTTCCACATCCGCCCCGCTTTGCTGCCCCTTAAGGGCCTCCATCTGACCCTCCAACCCCTTTACGGACCGCTCCAGGTACGTGTTCACCCGCTCAAGAGGCTCCCGGATCTGACGAATGGTCTTCTCCCCGTTTGTGAGAAATCCCAGCAGCTTCTCCTCGAAAGCTCCCATCCTGGAAAGCTGTTCCAGTTCTTCCTTGCGCTCCTTGGACAGGTTAAACTGGTTAGCCGGATAGTCCAGATTCAGTTTTGACCTGGCCACAAGGGCTGGATAGGCGGCCACCGGCATCACCTCCGGCAGAGTCTCATCCTGGGGAAACACGGCTTTGTAGTTGTCGATTAAGCTCTGCACCGTGTCCTCCACGGTCTGGTTCTCGCTTTGCTTGATGCAGTCGATCTTGTTCAGCACCAGAAAGACCGTCTTCACCTCATCTTTCAGCTTCTTTAAAAATTCAAAATCCGACCGCTTGCCCGGCTGTTCCGCCGAAAAAAGGAACACCACCGCATGGGACCGCCTGATCTGGGCCTCCGTAATGTCGCTTAACCCCTGTTTCATCCCATTGAGTCCAGGGCTGTCGATGAGGGTTACCTTATTTTCCAGAAAGGGAGAGTCCAAAAACAGATCCAGATGGCGGATGGTCTTGGAGACATCCATATCCCGGCTCTTTGTGCTGACATACTGCTCGATCACGCCTCCGTCAATGGAGTCCAGCTCTTCCACCCGGCCGTCGGCATAGTACACGATCCCCGGCTTGCCGGATTCCGAACAGTGACGCAGATAGTTGATGGTGGCTGTGGTCTCCTTTGTGTAGGAAGGCAGGTATTTCTCCCCCATCATGGCGTTGAGGAAGGTGCTCTTCCCCGCGCTGAATTCTCCCACTACCACAACTTCAAATTCCCCGGACCGGATGGCCTGGGCATTGGCCCTAACCGCCTGGGCCTGCTTCTCCTCCCCGGTCTGGCAAAAATACGCCTCCGATTCCCCCAAAAGCTCCAAAAGTTCCTCTTTGATCCTGTTGTGTTCCGCAAATTTATCTGCCGGCATGTTCCAATTTCCTCCTCATTTGCCTGATAACTAATAACTGCTCCGAATAGTCCCCGTATTTGGCCGCCGCCTGCTGTCTGCGCCCTTCGATCTGGTCCTGATACATGCGGCGCATCTGGTCAAACCGCTGATCGTAAAAATGTTCCGTCTTCTCTATGATGATCCTCTTATTTGTCCTGATCACCTGGTCTATGTACTCCCGCACCACGGTTGCTATGGCGCCGTCCTTGTGATCCAGATAAATCTCCAGCTGCTGGCGGACTTTCTTTCTCAGAGCCTCCAAAAGTTCCTGGTTGGCCTTTTTTCTCAGATCCTCCAAAAGCTTTTTGTCCGCGTCAAGCTTATTCTTATAATACTCGTAATCTTTCTGTGCCCGGTCCTGCTTCTGCTTCTGCTGACTCAGCTGGGTTTTCAAGGATCTGACCCTGTTTTGAGCCGCGTCTACCTGGCTTTTGTACCGCCTGATCTCGATGTTGGCGCTCTCTATGATCTGGTTGCGCTGCGTCTGCCAGGCTTTTAGCTGGGAGTCGTCGATGGTTTCGTGTTTGATCTGTCTGGACTTTGTGACAATTTTAGGTCCCAAAACCCAATCCCAAAATCCTATGCCGCCGCGATACACTTCTTCTGTATAGTACTCCGTCGTATAATAATAATCCCTCTTCACATCCGGCTGAGCCCCCAGGCTGTTTAACCGGTTTTGTTTTTTTCGCTCCGCCTCGTTTAACATCTGGTTCTCTCTGGAATAGGAACTGGACGCATTGGACAGCTCCTGTTCCCTGTTTTTAATATCCTGGCCCATGGAAGAGAGATTTCTCTCCACGTCTTTCTTTTTCTCCTCCATCTCGAAAAGTCCCCGCTCCATAGAGCGGATGCTTGCCTCCTGCTTTGACTGGATCTTACCGATCTCAAACTCGATCTTCTCCCCGTCTTTCTTCATATGGGAGTCTTTCATGTATTCCTGGATCCTCATAAGGATGTTGTTTAAAACGCCGCCCAGACAGACAACCATATTTTTCTCCACATAATCGTAGATCTGATCCGCCTGAACCTTGATCTTTCCGTTCAGTTCCCCGGAATTTATGTAACTTTCCAGATCCTCATAGCTTCGAAACTGCTGCAAATGGTCTATGTTCTGCCGCTTTATGGCCTCCAGCTGCTGCCGCGCATAGTCGGAAAATTCCCTCCGGATGTTGATACACTCGCTGACTGCGTAGTTAACCACCTTCTCCTTGTTCTTTCCCGCCAGATCCTCAAAGTGCTCCAGCTTCTTCTTCAGCCGCTCCACGCCCTCGGCTTTCCCCGCCTCGGTCTTTAAAAACTCGATCTGCTCCTGGGACTGGGCCAGCTGCTCTTCCAGCTCCTTCAAAAAATGTTCCAAAAGGTACTGCATCTGCTCCAGCCGCAGGGTTTCTATGGTGGCGTTGTTGATGGCTTTCCCCAGATATTCCTCAAAATTCTTGAAACGGGATTCCTCGTAAAGGCTCTCCCTCTCCTCCTGTCCAATGTCCCTGGTGTCATTCTGATACAGCTTTTTTATGCGGTTGTCCTTAGACGCCAGCGCCTTTAAGGAGGAGACTCCGAACAGTCTGTACTCCTTGTCCTTCTGCCCGGAAAATACGTCCTCTTCCAGAAAACACCGGATGTCATCTAAAATCTCGCCCACATCCTCCCCTTCGGAGCTTTTGATCTGGTCGATAAAATTCAGAACAAAGATAAATTTATTCTGGTAATGGGACAGCTGCCGGATGATGGCCTTGTCCGTATCCGCCATCCCCCGGATTCCAAACAGATAAATGCAGTAATTGGCCTGCTTTACCTCCTCCAAAGTCAATTCCCGATGGCCGTCCGCCATGCCGTTTAGCCCGGGCGTGTCCACAATGACCACATCCGCGCCTTCCTCCATAAAATCCGTGTAATAATCCACAAATTGGATATCCTGAACTACATTGCGCTCCCTGGACTGGGTA